>OLLK01000288.1_pt1 | contig 31555 bp, 21 predicted proteins | sample 1604531 | NCBI WGS metagenome assembly OLLK01 (sample SAMEA104055722, study PRJEB20765) | soil metagenome | isolation source: soil | reverse complement strand
TTGGGCGTCCCTACCGAAAAGGTGAGCACCGCACTCGCCAGCGCAGGCAGGGCCCTGTCCGTTGACGCGCCTTTTTCTGCCGAGGCGGAAAATACGCTGCTGGATGTATTGCCGAATACCTTAGCCGCCGCCGATAGCGGGGTGATTGCGGAATCATTAAGCACCGAAGTATCCAACGGCCTTAAAATGCTCGATCAAAGGGACCGCGACATTATTAAATCGTTCTTCGGCTTAGGAACCGGGCAGGCCCTGAGCCTGGACGAGATCGGTGAAAAATATCACCTGACGAGGGAACGCGTGCGGCAGATCAAGGACAAGGCCCTGGCAAGATTAAGGAATAATAAGCCGCTGGTGAAGGAGTTGCAGGCGTATTTGTAAGGGGGGTATTGCCGCCAAAACTCCCTCCCATAGGGAGGGGTGCGGATGGCTGTGTGGTGGCGGGGAGGGGTTTCGCCGCCATGTCGGAGGTGTTAACGTTTGCCTGGATAGTTCGCTAAACCCCACCCTTCCCCGCCCCAAGGCGGGAATCGCACGGGGCCCCAGCTTTTTAAATCTTCCGAAAACCTATAGTGAAATCACAAACAAAGGCAAAAAAGGGTAGCGATGCCGCTGGCGGTGCCGTCCGGAATTGATAAAAATAGATTGTTCAACTAAACCTGTCTATACCAGGCACGGTCAACCATTCGTCCGGCTAAACCGTCTGAATGAGTTGATTGTCATTACTGATAAGCCGATCAACTTCTTCCGACCTTTGCAGGGTAAAGGCAAGTGCAGTTTTTACAAATTCATTTAAAGTGATATTGTGAACAGCTGCAAATAATGACGCCTCCTTATGCAAGGTAACAGGTACCCGAACATTAAATGTTCCTTTATATATCTTTTCAGGAGTTTTCCCAATTTCTGCGCACATTTCCAGGTAATCTTCAACTGCATCTTTAAACGCCTTTTTTAATTCTTTTACTGATGCCCCCTCAAAACTAACTAAGTCATTAATGCCGAGTATTTTTCCATAAAACACCTCATCACCGGCACTGAAATGCACCGAAGCGTAATAGTTTTTGTATTGTAGGATGTTATTCATCTTTAATGTGTCCTTTTGCGTTTAATTCTGCAATCACCTCACGCAGGGCATAACTTTTAACAATATTGGCCGGATGTGGTTTATGCAGTGTAATGATGTTCTTCTTTTCATCGGCAAATCTTCTTCTCGATCCACCGGTTTTCCCGCCTTTTACTTCTTCGTAACCAAATGAGTTTAAAACTTTAATTAATTCTTCCCACGTAATGTCTTTGGGAACCGTCAGTAGTCGAGTGACTAATTTTTCTTGTCTTGACATGTTTAATTGTCTTTGATTTTTCAACAAAATATTTCATAAACAATTATCCTTTCTTCTTTTCAAACTCTTTAGCGGATAAGTAAAAGGTTCATCTTTTCTCGATGAACTGTGAGGCAAATATAACATAGGCCTGTTAAAACTGCAACTAAAAGTTAGTCGCAATTTAAAATGAACGTTCAGCCTGGAAAATGCCCCGAGTTTTGGGCGAACCGTCAGCCGAGCACGAGTCGCCTTTGCGCTTTTGGCCATTTCGTCAGACTCGCGCATGAGTTTGGCCATTGGCTAATGCAAAGGGAATTCGTGACTTTTTAAACATTCAAAAGGTAGTCAAAGACTACCCGCATAGCTAATTCGTAGACACAGTCTACGAACAGCGGGGTTTACTGGCGTCGGTCACAACATACGGACATAAATAGGTCGTTACTTTTCGCCGCTTCTGCAAGCCAGGAGGCTTGCGGAAACGTAGAAAGTTCATTAACTTGGGCGTTTCAACATATTAAGTTACGCCACAAAATGTTAAAAAAGAGTTTCGTATTACTTTTAGTTATAACTGTAATAATTCACTACAAGGCAAAAGGCCAAATAGAGAAATTGGGGTTTAATGAATTTTCATCGGTAAAAAAAATTGAAAAGTTAATGGAGCTGGGAAACCCTGCAGCAGTTCGCGATTATTTAACACAGCATAAATACAAACTAAGTGCTAAAGATCAACCTTTAGTTAAACCGACGTATTCTTACCTGATCGATCGTTATATGGCTAACACCAAAGACCTCATGGTTTGTATTGCGCATAAGGATGGTGTGGTTAAAATGGTTATTGAATATGAGTACCTGTCCGGAAAAGAGGATCTTGATGTTTTAAAACTGGACGCGCAGGCAGATGGTTATACACTTACCGGCGATAATAGCACAACAGAAGAACAATCTTTCGATTATTCAAAAGACAGTTACGGTCTGTCGTACATACTAAAAAAGGATTTGCAATGCAGCATAGTACTTGAACGAGTTAAATGATAGCCCTACGCCGGCGGCACGCGTGCATGCAATACGGCAGCCCAATGACTCCCCCTGTTCGAGACTCTCCGTCTGCGAATTGGCAATGCTCGGAGTCTTTGACACTGGTGGCACGCGCCAACCCAATTGTATATAGTGCCTTCAGATATGGATTTTCATCCCTTAAAAACTCGTTCTAACGTTTACCGGCGCCATTATTTACGACCTGAAAATTAATCATTTCATCCTTTTCTGCTACACTTAACAACAATTTTACAGTAGTGTAAACTTTGTCGTTCTAATTAAAACCCGTTGGTACAAGGTTTGTTAATGGTAAAATCAAAAAACTAAAACTATGGCGACAAGAGGAACAAAAGTGGAGAGACATTCGGTGTCCGAACAGCCACACGAATTGAAATACGAAGCAAAGAAAACCGGCACAACCCCTAAAAAGGTGGAAGCTGCAAAAAAATCAGCCGGCAGCAATCAACGCTCGGCGGTAGAGAAGAAAATTAAATAGTAATAATTGTGATTATGCCTGAAGCCCCGCAAGGGGCTTTGTTGTCAAAAAAATAGAATGGAACGAAAATTAAAACCTAAAGCTGAAGACACAAGGACAGTTGAAATTGATGATGCATATACGCTGGAGTTTTGGTCAAGGGAATTCAACGTCTCAAAGAGAAAATTAAAGACGGCTGTAACTGCGGCAGGTACAAATGCATATGACGTAAAACGCGCGTTAAAGAAATAAACATATGGGTCTGAAAGAATACGTTAAAAAAAGGGATTTTAAAAAAACTTCCGAACCAAAGGCCGGGGCAAGTAAGGATAAGGACCACCTGATCTTCGTAGTACAAAAGCATGACGCTTCGCGTTTGCATTATGATTTCCGCCTGGAGATGGACGGCGTATTAAAAAGTTGGGCGGTGCCGAAAGGCCCAATGCTTGACCCAAAGGTGAAACACCTGGCGATGATGGTGGAAGATCATCCATTTGACTATTTGAATTTCGAGGGCATTATACCCGAAGGTGAATACGGCGGCGGTACGGTAATCGTTTGGGACGAGGGCACTTATGAACCTATTGAACCCATCAGGGGCAAAAAGGCGCAGGAGAAAGCTTTGTTAAAGCAACTGGCATCCGGTCAGCTCAAAATAAAACTACATGGAGAAAAGCTGAACGGTGAATTCGCATTGGTGAAAACACACGGTATGGGTGAAAACGCCTGGCTGATGATCAAGCATAAAGATGAGTTTGCGACAGGCGAAGATGTAACCAAACAGGCTAAATCGGTGCTTTCGGGTAAGACCATTGAAACGATGGCCAAAACAAGTGAAAAAGTTTGGCAGCATGGCCACGAGGAAGATGTTGTGCCCGACCAGAAATTGGCCGAAGAAGTAGAAGCGACAGCACCGGACACAACAAAAGCTGACGTTGCAAAAATCCTGAAATCTGCCCCAAAATCAAAAGTGCCTGCCAACATCAAACCCATGAAAGCAACATTGGTTGATGAACCATTTGATGAGGCTGGCTGGCTGTTCGAAGTAAAATGGGACGGCTATCGTGCCGTGGCGAACCTTAGCAAAAAAGATGGTGTTCAACTGATCTCCAGGAACAACCTGCCCTTTGAAAAATATTACCCGATCAACGATGCGCTGAAAAGCTGGAAAATGGATGTCGTGCTGGACGGCGAGTTACTGGTATTGAATGAAAAAGGGATTTCGGATTTTGGGGCCATGCAAAACTGGCGCAGCGAGGCGGATGGCAACCTGGTATATTACATTTTTGACATCCTATGGTACGAAGGTAAAAATTTAATGGGTTTACCGCTCAGCGAAAGGCAGGCTGTTTTACAATCAATCTTACCGACCGATAACGACCATATCCGCCAAAGCAAAGTGTTTGACGCCAGTGGCATTGACTTTTTTGCTGCCGCGGAACGTATGGGCCTGGAAGGAATTATTGCAAAAAAGGCGGACAGCGCCTATACTTCGGATTTACGCAGTAAAGAATGGCTGAAGGTAAAAGTACAAAGGCGGCAGGAAGTGGTAATTGCAGGTTTTACAAAAAACGAAGGCACCGGCAAATCATTCAGTGCACTGGTATTAGGAGTTTATAAAGGAAAAGAATTAAAATTCGTCGGCAAGGTGGGTACAGGCTTTTCTGATAAACTGCAAAAGGAAATGATGACGCAATTTAAGCCGCTAATCACGGATAAAAGTCCGTTTGACTATGAGGTGGATGTAGACAAACCAACTCGTTTCCGGCCGAAAAGGATGGGGGCTAAACCGACCTGGTTAAAGCCGGAATTGGTTTGCGAAGTAGGATTTGCGGAAGTTACCAGCGACGGTGTTTTCCGCCAGGCATCATTTAAAGGCATGCGAACTGACAAAAACGCGAAGGATGTTATTTTAGAAACGCCGGCACCTACAGAAGATACAGTAGCCGAAGTTGATGAAAAACCAGTTAAACAAGCCACCGCAAAGAAAAGCACAACTGTTAAAGAGCCTGACCTGGCACTAGCCCCGATTAAAAATACTGAACGCAAAACCCTACTCAATCCAACCGAGGATACGCAGGTTAAAAAGATTTGCGGGCATGAGATGAAATTTAACCACGTAACTAAACTCTACTGGCCGGAGGATAAGATCACCAAGGGGCAAATGCTTAACTATTATTATAAGGTAGGCGAGTACATGATGCCTTACCTGAAGGACCGGCCGATGTCGCTCAACCGTTTTCCGGGCGGTATCCATGGACAAAGCTTTTATCAGAAGAATGTAACTGACAAGGCGCCGGATTGGGCTAAAACATTCGATCATGTGACAGATGAAGGCAAGGGCACCAAATATTTGGTCGGCACCGATGAAGCCAGCTTACTATGGATGGCGTCCCTCGGCTGTATCGAGATCAATCCCTGGTTCAGCCGTGCACAGACACCGGAAAATCCGGATTATTGCGTGATTGACCTAGACCCGGATAAACATACCTATGACCAGGTGGTTGAAGCCGCACGAATTACCAAAGAGGTTTTGGATGCCATAGATGTACCGAGCTATCCGAAGACATCCGGCTCAACGGGCATGCACATCTATATCCCGTTGGAAGGAAAATATAGCTACCAGCAAAGCCAGTTGTTTGCTAACATTGTGGTTAAACTGGTACATAAGCAAATCCCGGACTATACCAGCCTGGAGAGAAGCATCGCCGCGCGCAACGGTAAAATGTATCTTGACTTTTTACAGAACCGGCCAGGTGCCACTATAGCAGGGCCGTATTCGCTGCGTCCAAAACCGGGGGCAACTGTTTCCACCCCTTTAAGCTGGGAAGAAGTTAAACCCGGCCTGACAATTCAACAATTCAATATTAATAATGCAATTGACCGGTTTAAAGACGTAGGAGATCTTTTTGAGGGCGTGCTTGGTGAAGGCATAGATTTGGAAAAAACGATCAAAAAAGCGCAAAGTGTATTTTAGTAAACCCTAACGGAGACTGAACGCCAATTTTAGCTGTAACTAACTGATTATCAGTTATAAGTTTTCGATTGTCATATGATGTGACAGTGCGCGAATTGCCAGTTGTGCGTTGTCTTCCGCGGACGTTGTCCGGCTGTTCCGTGAAAAAATGGAACGCTAAAGACAGAAAGCCCGCTCCAGCATTGAGTGCATTCTCCCGTCCCACGTTTGGGGTTTCATTGTTTGACTTGAATAGTTAATGGGATAAATACCATGCAAATTTCCCGACCATATAGCCAATATAGCATACCAATATTGAAACTATGATTACCAAAAGGATTTGCTTAAATACACTATGATTAAAAATGAGTTTCCGTAGTAAAGCCATATCAGAATTGTTGTTAATATTGCTAATATATAATAAAAAAATAAATTTCGCCCGTTGCGCGTAGTGTTCCGCGAATGCTGTCCGAGCGGCTACTTCGGACGATTAAGCTCGCACCCTGTGACTGTTTTAACGAAATATAAACCTAAGGACGATGCCTGGCCGCGAGCCGGGCTTTTTTATTTAAAGACCAAAGCAAAGGGTCCGCCGCTTCGCGTCAGGCAATTCCAAACGTGGCCACAAGCGACACCCTTGCGGTCGCGGCACTGATGGATTGCGTGTCAACATAGGCGGTAAATACGATAACATCGTCACGGACTGCTTTTGCGATCAGGTCTAAGCGCATTCTTAAATTTTTGGTGTGTAAGCCCCATCGATCTGCCGGCTGGCAAAAAGCCGGGTAAGCAATGTCGAATGATTATTTACGAAGGAAGTGATGGGTGTCGACGTGCCGTGCTCGTCGTAATTGGGTCCAAAAGCAAAAGCGGAATGCTTGAAATTGGTCAGGATATACGCGGCAAGATTTCCCAAGTAATTAGTGTCAAAATTATTGAGACTGTCATACTTGGCTCCGAGTCCGAGATAGCCGAAATTTTTAGTGGTGTCCATGTCGAGAAAATGGTCAGTGGAATCAATCACATCTGTTAATGTGGCACCTCCATCTTGCTGAAACTTATTTTTGACCATTACGGCATACGTCAGTTGGGCTTGGTCTGCGATTGTTGCATCCTGTATATTCGCGAAATCGCTTACGGCAGCAACCGACTGGATCTCCGCGGTGGTTAGTTGCATGTTAGTGCCGTCCATTAAGGTAACGGAATAACCGTCAGCCTGGGCAACAGGCTGAAGCGTTGCCTCGAAGCCGTATTGAAACAGGGCAAGTTTGATCACAGAAATTGAGGCGCAGTTTCCGGCATCGCCTTGTTTGAAGGCGGAAATGATTTGGTTGGCGGTAATTGGTGGCATGTGGTTGTGATTTAGTATAAGGTTTGTGAATTTTTGTTTATCAACGGTTTAAAAATAGGAAAATAATAAGGAAAATGGTGTAGAATGGAAAATTTTTTCGTTAGCGAAGGTTAAAGTTATTAGAATCGGCGCCGCGAACTTCAACTGTAGCACTCATATACTTATGTGCTCAGTTATCTCCATAGGCCGCGCATTTTTTACATACCCATTATTCGTAATAAAACTTTCCATCTGGTTTAACTGCTCGGCGGTGAGTTGCTTTAGGTTTTCCTGGCTTAATATTGTATTGTTTATCTGGATATAGTTGGTTTGCTCGCTTATAACAGTGGTTTGCTTTTTGTTAATGGCGCCAACCATTTCGAGATAAAGCCGGGCGGCCCGCATGTCGCCCTTGCTGGCATATTTAAAAACGATGGCCAGGACATTGTTGGCCATAAATTTAAATTGCTCTATTTCCGCGGTAAATTCCGGCTGCCGGGCGTATTCTTTAAAATGTTTGGCAACCGTTTGCCGGCTAAGGCCGGTTTCTTCCACGATGGAGTTTTTAGGGGGCATGATGCCATGGTCGCTCATAAATTTCGAGATGAAATTGGTAATTACGATGTGGTTGTATTCCCAAACACTGCTATTTGAACCTGCAGAACAGATCAATTCTGTTTTATTTAAAAAATTGTCCCTTTCTGCACCTTTTAAAAGCGCCAATTTTTTAGTAGCAATTTCGTTAAAGTATTCGCGTTCAAGCTGGTTGAGATGTTCAATATCCTTTGGCGTGATTTTTTCGAGCGCGAGCACCCGGTCGATCTTTTCCTTTGCAGCTGTAAAATTGGTTAGGGCTTTTGTTTCAGTTTTCATGATAATCTTTATTTTGACTGTAAAAATAAAGAATAATATGTATTTATGCAAACATTTAAAGAAAATAAGATATAATTTTTTGTGTTAACCCCTTTTTTTGTAAGTACTTGATTGTCAAGTATATAATTTAGGTTAACATTGAAATATGTTAAGTTGTGTTAACCCTGGTGGCTTAATGCAAGCGGAGTGCGGGCGCGATTCTCCCTTGAGATGGCCCTGCGTTTAACTATTCGGAATAAATATAGCCACCAGCGTTCCTTTGCCCGGTGATGATGAAATATCAACGCTGCCTTTTAAATACTCCACGCGGCTGATCATATTTTTTAAGCCTATGCCGGTAAACTTATTTTTATCGTCGGTATTAAAGCCTTTGCCGTTATCTTCTATCGATAGGGTGATCTCGTTTTTATCGCACAGTAATAAAATATCCAGCGCGGTGGCTTCCGCATGTTTAATCACATTATTCACCGATTCCTGTATCACACGGTATAATACGGTTTCGGTAGTGGTTTCCAAACCGGTGTCAATACCCTTTGTCTCCATGGAAATTTGCAATTTTTCGGAAGGTATTTTATTGAGAAAGTCGCGCAACGCCGATACCAGGCCGTTTTTTATTAATGCGTTTGGCATCATCTGGTGGGCTATGGAGCGTACTTCCACACAACTCTCGTCAACCAGGGCCAGCGTTTTTTCGGCAAGGATAGCTGCGTCCGGCTGCCTGATCAAAAAGCGCTCCATCAAAATTTCCATGTTCATTTTAACGGTGGTAAATAGCTGGCCCACGCCATCATGTAGTTCTGCTGCTATGCGTTTCCGTTCCCGTTCTTCGGCCTGGATAATTCCTTTTGTAGCTATATCCTGCTGTTTTAATACTTCGTTTCGTAAAACTGCCGCTTGTTTTAACTTATAACGGTTATAAAACTGGTAGCTGATCACCAAAAACAGCAGGAATACGCCCACGATAATAAATATCGTCATGTTTCTTTTGGAGATCTGCAATTGCTGTACGGTAGATTGTTCGTTGAGCAGTTTGATCTGTTGCTTTTTCTTTTCGGTTTGGTAACGGGCCTCCAGTTCATTAGTTTGTTTCAGCATTGTTGTACTTTGGCTAATGTCCTTTAAGCTGTCGTAAATGGCATAATATTTCAGGCTGCTTTTATAGTCTTTTCTGTCACGGTATTTTCCGGCCAGGTCATAGGCGATGTCGCGCTGTTGCTCTATCGTCGTATTCTTTTTTGCAAAATCGTAAGCCTTTTGCGAGTCCAGTACATCAGTAGTATCTTTCATTGCCGACTTTAGGTTAGCCAGGTCCTGGGCAACTTCGGCTAAACCCTTTGGGTCCTTATTTTTTGCGAACAGTTCTTTTGCTTTGCTTAAGTTTTCAAATGATTTTTTGTACGATTTGGTATCGAGGTACAAGGAGCCTATATTGAGTAAGGAATTGGCCACACCTGTTACATCATTAAGCGATTGTTTTATTTTTAATGATTTTGCGTAATATTCAAGCGCTTTTTGGTGTTGCTTTTGATCGGAAAAAATTACGCCATAGGTATTATAAACATTGGCAATGCCCGATTGCTGGTTGGTTTGCTGAAAGTTTTTTAGCGCGTATCCGGCATATTCCAGGGCCTTATCCGGCATTTTTAAAGCGTAATAGCTGTTGCTGATATTGGCATAAATATTTCCCACGCCATCTATTTTCCCGATAGATTCTAATATTTCAACTGCTTTCAGCGAAGCGTCGACCGCTTTCAGATGATCGCCCTGCTGCATATAGTTGAGCCCGATATTTGTATAAACCTTTGATTTTAAGGTATTGTCGTTTATGCTATTGGCAAACCCTAAAGCCTTGTTTAAATAATTTAGCGATAGTTCATACTTCGCCTCGTAAGAATATACGATCCCGATGACGTTATTTATATATCCTTCAAGGAATTTGTTGTTTATCCTGTCGGCAATTTCCAATGCTGATAAAGCTTTATTTAAACAGGCGGTCCTGTCCGAATAAAACAGCCCTTTGGCTTCAGCAAATTTCGTTGCTGCGGATAGCGAATCGTTAACGGCATCCTGCGCGTACAACCGGACAAAGCCGGATATTAAAATGATAATAATAAACAGTTTACGCATTTTATGAGTCAGGTTGATGCGCTGTTATTGAGCGGGATATTAAAATATATTGGACGGGCGGCTTTGTTTACCATATGGCTTTGATCATTATAACTCAAAGCTACCCCGCCCGGTAAGGCAGCGCAATACCGATGGTTAGGTATATTAAAGTACGTAGTGGGCGTTATGGCCAGGGGGATTAGCTAAAAGCTGATCACCTCCTAACCCGTGAAGGGAACCGAAGCAGAGCCGCTGATCGCGGCTTGCATCTCTCGCAAAACAAAAAAACACGAATACTATTCGTGTTTTTTTGTTCCGCTCGATATGCATTCCTGCTTCGGTCATCAAGTGGAGCCGGAGGTAGCCCAATCGAACCCCTCATACCACTTTTGGAGTTTTTGGATCGGTTTAAAATTTGACGTAATTTCCTCTAAAATATTGTATTTGTTTACCATTTATTTGGGCGGGTGATGGTTCGTACAAGCCCCTTTTACCACTTTTAGTTAGTCGGTTAGGGTATAGTCTTCCGGCTATACTTTTTTTTCGCCCGGTGCATTGAAAGTTGAAAATATATGGTAAAATTAGCAACGATGGTGAGGATAGCGCTTTTCATTTTTCTTGTTTTATCCACTTTTCAACTGAAGGGGCAAACGCCGGTCGCGCAAACGCTATGCGATTCACGGCCGGACCCTATAGGTATTGATGCGCTGCGACCAGCTTTAAGCTGGAAATTGACTTCGCATAAGAGGAATGTAATTCAAACTGCCTACCAGGTATTGGTAGCTGATGATTCCTTAGTCCTTCAGAAAAATGTAGGAGATATATGGGATTCAAAAAAAATAATTTCTGATCGATCTATACAAGTAGTCTTTTCGGGTAAAAAATTGGAACCAGCAAAAACTTATTACTGGAAGGTTAGGGTATGGGATAACCTCGGGAAGGTTTCTACATGGAGTAAACAGGCAAAATGGCAAATGGGTTTATTATCCGTAGCGGATTGGAAAGGGGCACAATGGATCGCTTATAATAAAATGCCGGATTCTTTGCGGATAGTCCCGGCGATTGAAAATCCCGCTGATTTCCGCTGGAATAACGGCAACGACATACTACCGCTGCTGCGGAAAAAATTTGAGGTAAAAAAACGTGTTAAAAAAGCAACCGTTTTTATCACCGGGCTCGGACAGTTTGATCTGAGTATTAATGGAAAAAAGGTGGGAGACCATTTTTTAGACCCCGGCTGGACACAATTTGACAAACATACTTTATATCTTTCTTTTGATGTTACCGATTGTTTAAAACAAGGAGATAACGCAATTGGTGTAATGCTGGGGAATGGATTTTACTACATACCTGGTGAACGTTATCACAAGTTAAAAGGGGCGTTTGGATATCCTAAGATGATTTGCCGTACTTTAATTGAATATACCGACGGCAGTGCGCAAAATATTATCAGTGACAACACCTGGAAAGCTGCACCCGGTCCGGTTACCTTTTCCAGCATATATGGTGGCGAGGATTATGATGCAACCTTGAAACAAGAGGGGTGGGATACTCCAAACTTTAATGATGCACAGTTCCGGAACGCCATGATTGTTGATGGGCCGCATCTATTGGAAGCTCAATCCGAAGAGCCGTTAAAGATATTTGACAAGTTTACGAGCAAAAGCATCACCCAGCCAAAAGCGGGCGTATGGGTATATGACATGGGGCAAAATGCCTCGGCAGTGCCCCTAATAACAGTAAAAGGGAAGCGCGGAAGCATTGTTAAAATCACTCCCGCAGAATTGCTGGATGATAACGGACTGGTGATGCAGGCCCCGGTGGGCGCCCCGGTTTATTTTAATTATACGCTAAACGGGGAAGGTACTGAAACCTGGGACCCGCAATTTATGTATTATGGGTTCAGATATATTCAGATCGAGGGAGCTGTCCCCGAAAATCAAAATAATCCCAGTCAACTTCCGGTGCTTGCAAATGTAAGTAGTTTGCATATCCGCAATAGTGCCCCCACCATCGGTTCTTTCAATTGTTCCAATAAATTATTTAACAAAATATTTGATCTTATCAATTGGTCAATCAAAAGCAACACCGCCAGTATTTTTACCGATTGCCCTCACCGCGAAAAGTTGGGCTGGCTGGAAGAAGCTCATCTTGTTGGTAGTTCTATTCATTACAATTATAGTATTGCTACCCTGGTTCGTAAAGTGATCAGGGATATGATGAACGCACAGACATCTGAAGGGTTGATTCCTGATATTGCCCCGGAGTATGTACAATTCCAGGGAGGGTTCAGGGATTCACCGGAATGGGGCAGCAGCGCTATTATTTTACCCTGGTATATGTACCAGTGGTATGGCGATAAACAAGTACTGGCAGAAAGTTACCGAATGATGAAGCGTTACGCGGCCTACCTGGAAAGCAAGTCAAACAATCATATCCTTTATTTTGGCCTGGGCGACTGGTATGATCTCGGGCCGAATGACCTGGGACCGTCGCAATTAACACCTGAGGGAATTACAAGTACAGCTATTTACTATTATGATCTGGCGATACTTGCAAAGGCAGCCGTTATTCTTCATAAAACCGATGATGAAAAAAAATTCAGCGATTTAAGTGTTAAGGTGAGAGAGGCATATAATTCCACCTTTTTCAACAAGCAAACAAACCAATACGGTACAGGCAGCCAGGCAGCAAATGCCATATCTGTTTACACGGGTCTGGTTGACACGGGTGTAAAAGGAAAAGTAATTGATAACCTCGTACGGGATATCCGCGATCATCATAATGGAGTTACTGCGGGCGATATCGGTTTCCGCTACCTTTTACGCGTATTAGATGATGCAGGGCGTTCAGATGTCATATTCGATATGAACAGCCGCTCAGATGTTCCGGGATATGGTTATCAACTAGCACAGGGTGCAACCTCACTTACAGAATCCTGGCAAGGCAACCGGATATCTTCCAATAATCACTTTATGTTGGGGCACTTAATGGAATGGTTTTACAGCGGTTTAGGAGGGATTAAACCTGCCCCGGATGCGATAGCTTTTAAACAAATTATCATCCGGCCCGAAATTGTAGGGGATGTAACTCATGTAAAGGCAAGCTTCATATCACCGTACGGTCTTATTGAAAATGAGTGGACAAAAACGGGTAATAAATTTATAATGAAAACAATTATACCTGTAAACACAACCGCCACAATTTATTTGCCGGCAGATAAAAATAGTAGTATCAAAGAAAACGGTAAAACTTTAATGCCGGCGCATCACCTGAAAAACTTAAAGTTTGAAAATGGGAAAGTCGCTATAAATGTTGGTTCCGGCTCATACATATTCACCGTTGAAAAGAATTAATGAATCGGAGAATTTTGCAGGAAGAATTGTAGCCAAAGATCCGACTGATCCTTTTCAAGTGATGGCTCATTTAATCCATGTTGGAGCAAAGCTCAGAATAACGAATTATGGTCAAACAACCGGCTAAAGTTTGGATAATAGCCTGACCTGTACATAATGGCAGGTTTGGTGTTAGCATAGAAATCGGAAATCTATTGTTTTTCCGGGTCGTGCCAATAAATTTCCGCGTCCAGCCTCCTGGTTTCAAACTCATAAACAGGGTATTTGCTTTCTATCATTTTTAGTAACATTTGAATGGCAATTTCTCCCATTTCAAAAGCTTTTTGCCGCACATAAGATATCCTGGGAGATAACAAATCAATGATATCGGAATTAGAGAATCCGAGTATCACGAAATTTTTCGCCCCGGAAAAGTTATTAAGCGATCGTAAACCATTAGTGCATATTCTGTCGCTGGAAATAAAGAGCGCATCAGGCCCCGGGGAAAGTGATGCCAGGTAGTTGATTGCTTCGTCAACCTCTTTTTGATCTTTGCCCCCTTTCAGGCAAAATCTTACCAGGCTTTCATCATAAGTAATTCCCGCAGATTGTAACGCTTTCTTATAGCCCTCCAGGCGCTCAATTGTTATCGAAAGCTGGGGAGCGTTTGCAATATGAGCAATTTTATGATAACCTTTCCCGATCAGTAAGGTGGTGGCATCAAACGCTGCTTTATAATTATTTGTGGTTACTTTAGAAGTTTCTACTTCTTCTAATATCCTGTCAAAAAAAACGATTGGTAACCCTTGTTCGTGTAAAGCAATTATATGATTGTAGTCTTGGGTCTGTGCGGACATTGAAATCAGTATGCCATCGACAGACCGACTGGCAAGGTGATCGAGGTTTAGCACCTCTCTTTCATACTGATCGTGGCTTTGTGTGATGATCACATGATATCCATTCTCATATGCTACGGATTCTATACCATTGATTGTTTGCGAAAAAAAGCTGTTGGCCACATCCGCTACCATAACACCGATAGAAAGACTTTTTCTCATTTTCAAACTCTGCGCGATAGGATTGTAGCGATATTTGATCTTGCTGGCGTATGCCAATACCTTCTCACGGGTTTCTGCGCTAACTTCATGACTGTTACTCAATGCCCTGGATACAGTAGAAGTAGACAGCGAAAGCGCAAGTGCAATATCTTTTATCGTAGCCGCTTTAAACATGGGATTAAAACTACACATTAAACTTTAGTGGGAACGATTGCGTTGATTTTTATGCATCAATTTAAAAATTACTCCTTTTATCTAATTAACATCGCTTGATATTAACCCACAAGTCTCGCTATCGACATCTTTTAAATGCTTGTAAGGCCTGTGATACTTTCTAGATAAATTCTGTTTTTACGCCAAACTTAACCAATTAGTCAATGAAAGCTCATTTGTAATGATAAGAATATGCTTACAAAAACGTCTTTAATATTTCTAGTCCTCTTAATAAATGGTTTCAATGTTTTTTGCAACCCCAATGAAAACTTTTATAATGTAAAAAAATACGGCGCAAAAGGCGATGGCAAAAACTTGGATTCCAAAGCGATCAAGAAGGCTATTGAGGATGCAGCTATGAAAGGAGGAGGAACCGTTTACATGCCAGCCGGGGTGTACCTTTCAGGTTCTCTCAGGTTAAAAAGCAACATATCTTTATTTATTGAGCAGGGGGCCGAGATTATTGCTGCACCCGTCGGTATCGAAAATGGATATGATGACGAGGAACCCGGGGCGCGTAATGCTTACCAGGATTCAGGGCATAGCCACTGGCACAACAGCCTGATATGGGGCGAAGATTTGCATGATATTTCTATTCTTGGTCAGGGAACCATTTGGGGAAAGGGACTATTAAAGGATTATGTAAAGACTAAGCAAACTGCAAATAAGGCTATCGCGTTGTTACGGTGCCGCAATGTAAACATCAGCGACATATCGATTTTAAGCGGTGGATGGTTCGCTATCCTTGCCACTGGGGTTGATAACCTGACAATAGATAATGTAAAGCTCGATACTAACCGTGACGGAATGGACATCGACTGCTGCAAAAATGTGAGGGTCGCTAACTGTTATGTGAATTCGCCTTTTGATGATGGTATTTGCCTTAAAAGTACTTTCGCACTGGGTTATGCCAGGTCAACTGAAAATGTTACCATTACGAATTGCCAGGTAAGCGGCTATGATGAAGGGACTTTACTTGACGGTACGTTAAAACGTACTGAAAACCCGGTCTATAAAAATCACCCCACCGGCCGGATAAAACTGGGGACAGAATCAAACGGCGGTTTCCAAAACGTTGCTATCTCAAATTGTGTATTTGCCTATTGCAGGGGTTTAGCACTGGAAACGGTAGATGGCGCTTTGCTGGAAGACATCACCATTTCAAATATCACGATGCGGGATGTGGTGAACGACCCCATCTTTCTTCGCCTCGGGTCCAGAATGCGGGGGCCCAAAGATGCAGCCGTTGGGCAATTGAGGCGGGTGATCATCAGCAACGTAAATGTTTACAATGCCGATCCAAATTATACCTGTACACTTACCGGCATTCCCGGGCATGATATAGAAGACATCCAGTTAAACAATATCCATATTTATTACAAGGGCGGAATAAGTAATGGACAACCCGAAATGCAGGTGCCCGAACAGGAAAATAAATACCCGGAACCAGGCATGTTCGGCCAGGCCCCGGCCTATGGATTTTTCATCAGGCATGCGAAAAACATCCAGTTAAATAATGTGCAGTTAAGTTTAATTAATCCCGACAACCGTCCTCCCTTGCGCATGGATGATGTGCAGGGTGTTTATTTAAACCGGGTGAAAGCCAAGGATTTCAATACCGGGAAATTAACGGTACTTAACCAGGTTAGCGGTTTGCAAACATTTGATAGCCTGGATTTAAAATAATTGCTTTTTCATTTTGAACTAAATATACGATCCATGGAAAGTCGCCCTCGTTTCTTACAAGGCAATAAAAAAACGATTTGTCTCATCTTTATCTTATTTTTCTTTTGCTGTCAAGCGCTTAAGGCACAGCAGCACTCGCGTGGTATAGGCGTTTATCCTGGCAACCCAAATGAATACTTCGGTCCCGGAATGAAGATTGATGCGGCTCATTACCGGAACCTGGCGCTTCACAGGGCAGCCTACCAGTCTGATGCCTATGATTATAACCTTACAGCGCAGCTTATCACCGATGGTATTACTGATGATAAACTACCCGGCTGGATAGTTGTGAGCACAAATAGCCTGGGTGTTTTGCCAAGGGATGGCAGGGAACACGGCTTTGACAGAAACTCAAGCAGCCAGCAATTTGTGGGGGCGATCGGCTGGTTCCAGGTACAATTGGCCGGGAATTATAAATTGCCATCGATAGATAGTGTAAAAATCACCGGCAATATGACTGCCGATACCCTCGCACCCCAACCATGGGCCATCACCATAAGTGGATCGGACGATGGCCTTAAATGGGATGAGTTGGGGCGTTTTAGCGGCACAACGTCGTTGCCCGGCACCGAGCCTCCGGCCAGGTTTCGCCCGCCGGCAGGCCAAAAACCAACACCGCAACAAATAGCGCTTGCCAGGAGGTTTTCTGGTGTTAAAAGGCGATCGTTAAATTATACGTTTATGTTAGGCCGGCCAGTACATTATAAATATTACCGTATTAACATAGCAGACACTAATGCGAAAAACTGGTCGGTTAATCATTTATTATTCTATAGCAATGGGCAGGTCGCCCCTATCGGAGGCCCTTACAATTTTACCAGCGCCTGGAAAAGTGGCGGCAGCGGTACCGAATGGGTTTACATAGACTTAGGCGCCAGTTGCACTTTTAATAAAATAAAACTCAACTGGATTAGCCCTGCTATCGAAGGTTGGGTGCAGGTGTCAACTGATGCCCGCTCATGGAAGAATATTGCAGCATTACCTGCAAGCCAAGATATGGTTGCCACTATAGCACTAAACAGGGAAGTAAAAAGCCGTTTTGTACGGGTGTTAATGACTAAGCCCGCCAACCCCGATAATGGGTATATATTAAGTGAAATGCAGGTGTTTGGCACCGGTGGTCCCGTACCTGTTGCGCATCTGCAGCAAGCTATTCATACTGACGGAAGGCTTGACCTTGCCGGCGGGGCATGGAGAGTACAGCGCGCATCACAAGTTAAGGCGGATGGCCCGGCATTATCTACAATTATATTCAAGGACAGTCAATGGCTCGTGGCTACCGTTCCTGCAACAACGCTGGTGAGCTACCTGAACGACGGCGCCGTGCCGGAACCTAACTTCGGTGATAACAACCTGGCAATTTCCGACTCCTATTTTTATGACGACTTTTGGTACCGCGATGTATTTACCACACCGGTATCCTACAAAGGCAGACGCGTATTTCTCAATTTTGACGGCATTAACTGGAAGGCAGAAATCTACCTGAACGGACACTCCATCGGACGTATCGACGGCGCGTTTACCCGTGCCAAATTCGATGTGACCGATCAGCTTGTACCAGTCGGAAAAAACGTCTTGGCAGTACGGGTTATCAAAAATGAAACGCCGGGGTTTCCGACCGAACAAAACAGGAACAGCACCGATGCTAATGGCGGCGAACTGGGTGCTGACAATCCCACATTTCACGCGTCTATAGGCTGGGACTGGATCCCTACCATCCGGGGCCGAAACACGGGCCTCTGGAATGATGTTTATCTTTCGCCAGCCGGCCCGGTGACGATTGAAGACCCGCTGGTAACAAGCAAACTGCCCCTGCCGGATACCTCTTCAGCCGCAATAAATATACAGGCCACACTTTATAACCACAGTTCAAAACCTGTTAAAGGGATATTGGAAGGCACATTCGGCAATGCAGCTTTCGAGCAAGCAGTAGAACTGCGTGCTAACGAACAGAAAACCGTCAGTTTGGATAAAATTACAAATCCATCATTAGACTTACAGCATCCGGCTTTATGGTGGCCGAATGGCTATGGTAATCAAAACCTGTATAAAGTCTCGCTTGCTTTTATAACAGCCGATGGCAATAACTCAGATTCAAAAACCTTCAAAACCGGGGTGCGAGAAATGACATATTCAGACACCGGCAATTTGAAAATCTGGGTCAACGGCAAGCGTTTTATAGCCCGCGGCGGCAATATGGGGTTTTCCGAAGACCTGCTGCGCTACCGTTCAAGAGAGTTTGATATAGCCGTGGGCTATCATAAGGAGATGAATTTTAACATGATCAGGAACTGGGTAGGTCAGGTTGGAGACGATGCATTTTTTGAAGCATGTGACAAATACGGTATCCTGATCTGGCAGGATTTCTGGCTGGCAAACCCGTCAGACGGACCTGTTCCTAATCACCCGGACATGTTTATCGATAACCTAAAGGATTTTGTAAAGCGAATCCGTAACCACCCGTCTATCGGTTTATATGTAGGTCGTAATGAAGGTAATCCCCCGCCGGTAATTGAAAATGCCATCACCAGTCTATTACCGGTGCTGGCGCCCGGGATTAAATATATTCCAAATTCAGCTGCGATCAGTGTCAGCGGCGGTGGCCCTTATGCTTTGCGCCCGCTTAAATTTTACTTTGAGAACAGGGCTACTCCAAAGCTGCACAGCGAAATGGGAACGCCGGACCTGATGTCGTACGAAAGCTTTGAGCTGGCGATGCCCGATTCAGCGATATGGCCCCAATCACGCTTATGGGGGGTGCACGACTTTACCTTGCAGGGTGCGCAAAACGGAGCAACCTTCAACAAGACTTTGGAGCAAGCCTTTGGGAAAATTGACAGTGTAAAACAGTGGCTTTCTTTAGCGGCCTGGACAGAATACCAGGGCTATAGGGCCATGTTTGAAGCGCAAAGCAAAAACAGGATGGGTTTACTGATATGGATGAGCCACCCATCGTGGCCCACCTTAGTTTGGCAGAGCTATGATTATTATTTCGAACCCACAGGCGCTTATTTTGGTGCAAAGAAAGCTTCCGAGCCCTTACATATCCAATGGAACCCACTTAGCGATAGCGTAGAAGTGGTAAATTACAGTGTTGCAAAAGACGCCGTTCTTAATGCCGAAATGCAGATATTGGATTTGCAAGGTAATGTAAAACTGACAAAGGAGGCATCAGTGAACTGCCGCATAGATAGCAGGGTTGGAGTTATGCCAGTCACTATTCCGGCAGAACTGAACGGCGTATATTTTGTAAGGCTTGAACTTACCCGTGGCGCTGAACTGATTTCCAGGAACGAATACTGCCGGGGCGCCTTACCCGATTCATCGGGTGATATTGGCGATTTGAGCGCCATTACCAAGTTACCCCTCGTAAAACTCTCAGCACAAACCCAAGTGGTGAAAGCTGGAATCAATTGGAAAATCACGACTAAACTATCCAATAAAACCGCTTATGCAGCTTTCAACATCAGGCTGAAAGTTACCGGGTACAAAAGTGGCGGGCGGATTTTACCGGTATTATATGATGACAACTACTTTACGCTGTTGCCCGGCGAGGAACGCACCGTTGAGATGAAGGTAGCCGATGCCGACACCTATAGCGAAAAGCCGGCAGTCGTGGTGGAAGGATATAATGTAAAATAGATAGACATATGAAACGGATCACTTTATATTGCTTTTTGATATTGTCTTTTTACGCAGGGAACGCTCAGTCGGGCAGAAATACGATGCTGTTTAACAGTAACTGGAAATTTCACAAAGGGGATGTAATTAACGGTGAAGCCCCGAAGTTGGCTGATCAGGACTGGAAAACAGTAGACCTGCCTCACGATTGGAGCATTGAAGGCCAATTTAGCCAGGGATGGGCAAGCGGAACCGCTTTTTTACCGGCAGGTATTGGCTGGTACCGGAAAACGTTTAACGTGCCAACTGAACAAAAAAATAAAAAGACGTACATCTATTTTGATGGTGTTTACAAAAACAGCGAAGTATGGATAAACGGACATTACCTGGGTAAAAGGCCAAATGGATTTATTCCTTTCCAGTATGAATTAACGCCCTTTCTCAAAACGGGCACTAAAAATATATTAGCTGTAAGGGTAGACCATTCTGAATTTGCCGATTCCAGGTGGTACACAGGGTCGGGGATTTACAGAAACGTTTATTTGAAAACTACTGCGCCTGTACATATTGGCTTATGGGGCGTAGGGTTTACTACACCACAGGTTTCAGCAGAGCAGGCAGAAATCAATGTAGACGTAGCCCTTATCAATGGCTTGGTTAAAAGTACCAATGCTATGGTAAAATGCAAACTGGTTGATGCTAATGGCAAAACAATGGCTGAAGCGACAAAAAAAATAAATCTAAAAAAGGATGATAGTACCTTAACCAACCTGCAATTTGATGTAAAAAAGCCCCAATTATGGTCGGTTGACAGGCCAGCGCTATATAATCTAATCGTCTCCATAACAGTCGATGGTAAACAAATAGACAAGTGGAGCGATAAAGTAGGCATAAGAAATATCCGGTTCGATGCTAATAAAGGATTTTTCCTGAACGGGGAGAATATGAAATTAAAAGGGGTTTGCATCCATGATGATGCGGGAGCTTTAGGCGTCGCCGTGCCCGAAACGGTTTGGTACAGACGTTTGAGGTTTTTGAAGGACATGGGCTGCAATTCATTAAGGTTGAGCCACAACCCCCATGCTGATTATCTATATAAATTGTGTGACGAAATGGGTTTCCTGGTGATGGACGAAGCTTTTGATGAATGGGAAACCGGCAAAAATAAATGGATAAAAGGCTGGAACGCCGGCACACCGGGCAAAGACGGCTATCATGAATATTTCAAGGACTGGTACGAAAAAGACCTTGGCGATATGGTGCTTCGCGACCGTAACCATCCGAGCATTATCATGTGGAGCATTGGTAACGAAATAGATTATCCCAACGATCCCTATACGGATAGTATATTAAATACCGGCCGCAATCCGCAGATATACGGCAAAGGCTATTTGCCTGACCACCCACCTGCCAGAAGGCTTGGCGAACTATCAAAATTGTTGGTTGCTGTCGTAAAAAAACAGGATGCCTCGCGCCCGGTTACCGCTGCACTGGCGGGCGTGGTGATGTCCAATACCACTACTTTTCCCGAAAACTTGAACGTGGTTGGTTATAATTACCAGGAGTATCGTTATAATGACGATCATAAAACCTATCCGACCCGGGTAATTTATGGCAGCGAAAACGGGATGGCTTTAAGTGCGTGGAACGCGGTAGACAGCAATGTTTATATAGCAGGCCAATACTTATGGACAGGTATTGACTATTTGGGCGAAGCCCACCAATGGCCTGCACATGGAAACGCGGCCGGGGTGCTGGACCTGGCCGGTTTCCCGAAGCCTGAATATTATTTCAGGCAAAGTTTGTGGTCAGCTAAACCAATGGTATATATCGGCACAACATCCGTGCCGGATACTTCGAAAAAGGGATATGCCCGTTTTGCCCGGCAAGCCAAACCCGACTGGAATTATAAAAATGATGAGAAAGTACGGGTAAATTGTTTTACGAATTGCAGCGTGGCCGAATTGTTTTTAAACGGCAAATCGTTGGGTAAAAAACAATTATCCCAATTTCCCGGCCGAATCATTTATTGGGATGTTGACTACCAGCCCGGGGATTTAGCAGTTAAGGGATATGCAAAAGATGGCACCACCGTTGCTTACCGTTTAAAAACAAGCGGAGCGCCCTATGCAATTTCCGTTAGTACCGATGTGTCCGTCAACAAACCTGCCGGGCTTGCCCAACTGGTCATAAAAGTAGTAGATGGCAATGGCATCCAGGTATGTGGCGCAGCTAATCAAATAACAGTAAGTATAAATGGAAAGGCGAAATTATTGGGATTGGAGAACGGTGACCTGAACAGCTTGGAAGATTATAAGGCGAACGCCAGGCAGGCATTTAACGGGAATCTGATAGCTTATATCCTCACTGACTTAAAGCAGGGTACTATTAATGTCGTTATTAGTTCGCCGGGGCTCAAAAGTAAGGCGTTGAAAATTAACCCATCGGGAATTGTTCAATAGATAAATTTAACAGCATGAAACATCCGTTTTTATTGATTGCCCCTTTCTTTTTTTCACAGTATGCATTGGCCCAAAATAAGCCGGCAAAACGACCGATCGAAGTTAATACACCAGCGCTGCATCTTTCCGTTGATGTCAGCGCCTGCCGCTGGTCAGCACAGGTTAAAGGAACAGAGATGGCCCTTAACAACGTTCACTTTCTTCCCAACGATGATCCATATGGCTGGAAAATTACCGGATCAGTAAATAATAATGACATTACAGGCCTGGGGGCATTTGTTACAGTTTCGCTGCATGGTACAAAACCGGGACAACTTGACTTTGATTACCAGGTTTCCGCCAGCAAAGCGGGTGACGATATTTTGGTAAGCCTCGGCCGAACCAATAACACGGGCAAATCGGTTGATATAGAAAATATGGACTATTTTGTTTCAGAAGATGCCCGCATTGGCGGAACTACTGATCAATGGGTTGACTTAGGAACACATTCCCGCAACCGCGATTATTACGACCTGTTAGCGGTAGTTAATTTAATAACACCCAAAATGTACGAGGTGAACCATGTGGTCAAAAACATGGAAACCGGTAACAGCCTTTTAATGGGACAGGTTACTACCATCAAAGGTTCATCCAGATTTGAAATAACATCCGGCTGGACCGGGAAAACTCTTGACAGGATGCAGGTGCGTGGTTACTGCAGTTATAGAGTGACCATGCCTGCGGGAAAAAGTTTTGTCGGTGAAAAACTGCTCATTGACTTTAATACCAACGCATTGCGGGCCATGGAGCACCAGGCCGACCTGATCGCTATTGCCCATGACATACGCTTGAAAACGCGCCGCCCCATAAATCTGGACGACAAAGAATGGGTGGCCAATGATTATAGCCGCTATCACGGCTGGATGTCTGGCGGAACCAATGCCACTGCGACCAAATTTTTTAAAGATAACGGCTTATTTGATTTTTACTACGGGCTTGGCGGGCCAGGCCCGCAGGGCTCATGGGGTATTTATGGATCGGGGGGCAGCACACAGGGCCGTCCGTCACGGGTAAAATATCCGGCTGAATGCTTTCTGCCGATTCATACCGTAAAATACGATGGAGAACGGGTGATCGATTTTTCAAACCCGCTTACCGTAAAACTGGAACGCGAGCGGGCTTTTAAATGGGTTGCAGGCCATGAGAAGGAAACTGGCCGTTCGGAAATGGACTTTGCCGACTGGTGGGAAAAATGGCCCGGCCAGCACGATCCCTATATGAGTTCTCTGGAAACCTACCGAGCAGGCGGACTACCCTGGCGTGAAGTGATCGATCAAAAAGCGCCAAGAATTGTCGTGCGCTCCAATATGAACGTGGTAGATCATTCCTATGGCCTTGTTGATATCTGCCGCATCTCCGAAGATGCCGATCAAGGCTATGAAGACGGCGCGCCGTCTATTGTTGGGAAGGAGTTTTCCGGTTTGCTCAACGAATCGCTCTTTGGTTCAGCCAACCGTTTTTTTTATAATGGTCGTGTATTTTGGAATGACGGTGATGGTTTTCATATTTATAAATATAAAGCGCCTGATGGCAAGCTGTTTACTTATGGCCAGGCAAAGGTGGATGCCAATTTTCATGCTATCGCCGGTAGTACGCTTTTCGTATCAGAGGCATTTGATACGATATACCCACCTGACCGTATTGAACTATTGAAACGCATCGGGCCACCCACCATGGATGTATCCTATCCGGTTGACCTGTTTATCCGGAAACCAGCCCAGGTTTGGAATATGCCGGTTCAACGCCCCTTCGGAAATTGGAATATAGTTGCTGTTTTTAATTATACTGCCAAAGGAGGGAAAGGGAGTTTTTTTACAGAGTTGGATGCAGCAAAGGACTTACGACTGGACCCCGGGAAAGAATATATTGTTTATGAATTTTGGTCAAAAAAACTGATCGGGACTTTTAAGGGAACTTTTGAAGCACGGCCTGTCAATCCTTACGACTGCGACATCTACAGCATTGTAGAAAAGCAGGGTTGGCCGGTGCTTATTTCCACCAGCAGGCACATCCGGCAAATGGCTTTTGATATAAAAGACCTGGTGTATGATGCAAAACAACACACATTGAGCGGCGTTTCCCGGCAGGTAAGTAACGATCCTTACCAGTTGCGAATATACGTGCCGGAGGGTTTCACAGCAAAAAAAGTGGAGCTAAGCGGTAGCCTCGAACCAACAATGAAAACGGAAGGAAATTTACTGACGGTTGATTTCACACCTTCAAGCGGTGAAGACGTATCGTGGAAAGTCATTTTTTAAATATTTTAGTTAGCACTTATGAAACTTACCAGTTTACTTGCGGCCATTTTATTATTTGGCGTTTCGCTCGCTGCAGCACAAAACATTATTAAAGATTATAAGTTGCCCGGAAAAGGCTTAAAACAGCACGATTTTTTATATGCAGGGGAATGGGATATGCGAAAACCCACCGCTCAATCGATGTTCTTGGTACGCGGCGGAAAGGTGGTATGGCAATATTCTATCCCGTTGCACACCGCTACCGGGGGGATACAAGAATTTGATGATGCAACATTGCTCTCCAATGGCAATATAGTGTACGCCTGCATGTCGGGTGCCGGAATTGTAACACCGGAAAAGAACTTAATATGGCAATATATATGTGCCCCCGGCACCGAAACACATTCGTGCCAGCCTATAGGTAAAGACAGCGTAATGATGGTGTTGAACGGTCCGGTAGGTAAAGTGCTGATATTTAATACGGCGACTAATAAGTTATTAAAGGAGATTGTTATACCAACTGCATCCACCAGCCCCCACGGTCAATTTCGGCATGTGCGAATGACACCAGATAAAAAAACAATAATGGTGGGACTTTTTGCCGAAAAGAAGGTCGTAGAATTTGACCTTGATGGAAAAGAGGTTTGGTCCGTGAATGCCCCTTCGGCCTGGTCGGCCATCCGGCTTCACAATGGTAATACTTTAATATCGGGAGATGGCTTGGGTTACACGCGTGAAGTTAACCCGAAAGGAGAAACCGTTTGGGAATTTACAAAGGCCGATGCGCCTTTTTTAGTCGGCAATACTCAAACTGCTAACAGGCTGGCCAACGGCAATACCGTTATATGCAGCTGGGTTGCCGGCAACAACAAAACCGAGGAATGGGCCGGCACGGTACAGGTATTTGAAGTTACCCTGGCAAAGAAAATAGTTTGGGCCATGTCATCGTGGGACAAACCGGATTTGGGCCCGAGTACTTATATACAATTACTGGATGAACCAGGGAACCCGGATAATGGCGTGCTGCAGCGATAAGCATGACTGCCATACGATTTGATTTATATAGAAAGATATTAAAACACCTACCAATATGACCAAAATACTCAAAACGTTATGTGTCTGTGGGGCCATAACCTTCTTGCTCGCCTTTGCAGCAATATTTCTCATTTCATCAACGGCGTTGAGTCCCTCACGGCCGACCCTTATTCGCCCGGCTACTTGGATACCATTGCTTGATATGAACCTCACTAAATGGGGAACCTACCTCAGTTTCAGCCATAAACCTGATTACAATGGCAAAGCTCCGGTAGATGAGAATGGCAAAGAACTGGTGCCGGCAGGTTATAATAAAGACCCTAAAAAGGTTTTTTCCATGTCGGAGGAACAAGGTGAACCGGTATTACATGTAAGTGGTGAATTATACGGCTGCGTTTTTACGAAACAGGAATATGAAAACTTCGATCTGAAATTGAAGATCAGATGGGGAACAAAAATGTTTGGCCCGAGGGTCGGTAAATTAAAAGATTCCGGGGTTCTTTATTATTCACAGGGCGAGGCGGGGGTAGATTACTGGAGGGCATGGATGCTTTCCCAGGAATTCCAGATCATGGATGGCCATATGGGCGATTATTGGAACATCAGTAGTTCTGCGGCCGACATCAGGGCTTACCTTCCTGAAGGAAGAATGAATAGTATTGCTAACGCGAAGCAGCTATTTCTTCCCTTCGGTGCAGGCAACACCGAAGGTTTATGCCTGGCCAGCGGCCATGATGAGAAACCATTGGGTGAGTGGAACTCGATTGAATTGATCTGCTACCAGGGAAAAAGTATCCATATTGTAAATGGACAGGTGGTTATGGTATTAAAAAACTCCCGCTATGTAGACCATGGTACGACTAGACCACTTGTAAAAGGCAAAATCCAGTTACAAAGCGAAGGATCGGAGGTGTATTTCAAAGATGTAGAAATTATAAAATTGATTGCTATGCCGGACAAATACGCAAATTACTTCAATTAAGGGAATAATTGGAATTAGTAGATGTTATGCCTTTTCATTAACGCTTTAAACAAGAAGCAGGAAATATAATTTATGATAACGGATAAATCAGCTTTTAAATAGATGTTATTTTAGGAAATGAATAATCAATATATTTTCCGCATATCGTTAATCGCAGCAATTGGATTTATTGCGGCCTGAGCTGTAAAGCGATGTGTTTGAAGTTACCGGCGCTTACCCGGCTTTGTACGGCGTAAGATGGGGCGTTGGCCAGCAAAAGCACCGGTAGGCTATGCGAACAAAACTGATCCAGATGGGGGGGAATTCATCGCTCCAAAGCATCCGGAGGCCGACCATGTCAAATGGTCTTTTGAGCAAATGACAAAAGGATTTTATACAATAAATCAGGTGAGAAGAATGGCCTGCCGAAACGGCTTCCAATGTAGTCATAATAATTTTTGGAAATTCCTGCACAACCCGATGTGCGGTATAGTCACGGTTTCCGGCAAATAAAACCGAGGAAATGCAGATGGTTAAAGGCGTTCATCAACCACTTGTTTCAGAAGGCCTTTTTCAGGATGTGCAACGACTATTAAAGTCCCGGGAAAGACAATTTAGAAAAAAGATAAGCCTGAATTACTTATTTCCGTTAAGAGGATATTTAACATGTCCTTATTGCAACAGGCGCCTTTCGAGTAGTTTTTCTCAGCGGAAAACCAAAAAATATGGTTATTATCATTGTAGCACTTCCAGGTGCAAAGGCAGATTCGGATCTGATAAATTAGAAGAAACGTATGAAGAACTGTTGAAGAAAATTCATCTCCAACCGGAAACTTATGATTTGTTTGACCTAATCCTGCAAGATGAAAATATTCTTACAGCCAGGAGAAAGCATCTGGATACCCGGAAAAGCGTTTTAGAAGAGATTTCCAAACAAGAAATGCTGTTGGCTAAAGCCAGGCATTTACGTGTAATTGAGAAAATCGACGATGACGATTTTAACGGGTTAAAGCGTGATTATAAAGAAAACTTAGATAATTTAAATGATAGATTGACATTGCTTAATACAATTCTTGACGATACCGACAATCACGAAAGTGAATGGATATATGCAGATTCGAATATTTTTCAATCTTATCAGCATCAGGACATAGCCAGCAAACGATTTATAATTGAGCTAATCACGCCATCTTACATAAATTTAAATAAAGGGAATATCGAATCCCTGAAAATCAATAAGGCACTTTCAAAGATTTTTGAATACTAAAACTTAAACTAACACATCTCTAAATTAAGACCTAACATCATCTACCAATAATTATTAAAAATGGAACAAATTAAAAACAGAATACCAGCAGTTTTTTCGAGCAGGAAAGTATCAGTTGATCAGGCAATAAAATTATTAAGGCGAAACGGAATCCATGTAAATGAAGATCAAGCGGTCATTATTTTAGATTTTCTTTACCTTCTTGCGAAGACTTACAGCAATATTAAAAATAACCGTGGGTTTTGAAAGGGAATTGCGCTATTGGCATCATCCCAAGGTTGAGGCTCGAATTCTGATAAGGAATAACAATTGCCCTTTAGGAAGATTGTATGCTCTGGCAATTAGATATAAAAATTCTAGTATCTCTTTTGCCTGATCATTATCTATATCAATGCCGTTTCCTTTTAGAGCTTTAATGGCTTGGCTCGAAGTATATATTGCAACATAAATTTAAATATATTCAGTCTCTCAACTAACACATCGAATCGATTTCTTAGTACTAGTTATGGGCAAAAAAAAAGACTTGTCTGCTTGAAAACCTGATGCCATTTCCCCAAAAGGTTGTTTTATAGGATCAGTAGGCTCATTGGTTCACTTCAGTTCGGGTTTATTATTTATTTCATAATAAGGTCAATTTAAAACTCCTCAGAGTAGCTACCGAAAAACTAAACCTTTATTCAGCACTAAAGAGTGACGGCTATTCGATAATAACATCAGCAGAGCGGACCAGGTCCGCCCTGCTATGTATATTTCTCCTTACAACCTTTCAGCATAGTCAAGTAAGGTATCGGCAGCCAAAACAGATGTGGCGGGATTTTGTCCTGTTATCAGTAGCCCATCCCGGGTTACAAAAGGTTTCCAGTCTTCACCTTGCTGAAAATTCGCGCCTCCTTGCTTCAGCATATCTTCCAGCGAGAAGGGAACAACATGTGTGAGTTGCGCGGTTTCTTCTTCTATATTGGTAAAAGCTGTTACCCGTTTTCCTTCGATCAGCCATAGCCCATTAGGAAGCCTTGCATTTTTTAAGGCGACCGGAGCATGGCAAACGAGTGTAACAGGCTTGCCGCTGTTATAAAAGTCTTCGATGAGTTTTGCGGAATCCTCGTCATCAGCCAAATCCCACATCGGGCCGTGGCCCCCGCAGGAAGGAGTGATTTTTTTTCGGCGATTGGTCAAGGGATCTCATTATTTCATAAAATTAGGATTTTTGTTGGCAGTATGAAAAAGTAAAGTCCTGGCAAAGACGTTTCATTTCTGGCCCCGAAATCTTTTTAACAGCTTAACCCTGATCACATGTAAAACCAACAAAAAAAGAGTGTACAATTTACATTTATTATATATAATTCAACTTTTTTTCCATTCCTTTAGGGGTATAAGCAATAGCTTTACTTAAATATTTATAATCCGATTATTGCCGCTTACCAGTTAATAATTCTTTACAGTATTGATATCGTTTTCAGATGAGATATGTTTATTCGATTATCATTTTGTGCTGTTGTAACCCTTGTCTTGCCCAAAATGTAGCGCAAACACCGCCGATGGGCTGGAACAGTTATAACTGTTTCGGTTCGGCCGTACACGAGGATGAGGTTAAAGCCAATGCTGACTACGTCGCCCAAAATCTGAAACAATATGGCTGGCAATATATCGTAGTTGATTTTTTATGGTCATACGACAATCCTCCAGGAAGCAACATCGGTAATCCTTTTCAAAAAAGATTGGATGACGGATCATACATTCCCTGGCTCACGATGGATAGATGGGGCAGGCTGATGCCGCAACCTACTAAATTTCCCTCCGCATTTGATGGGAAGGGCTTTGCGCTGCTGGCCGAATATGTGCATTCGCTTGGATTAAAATTCGGCATCCATGTAATGCGGGGTGTACCGAGACAGGCAGTTTGGGCCAAATCCCCCGTAAAAGGCACTAACCGCATAACAGCCGACATGATTGCAGACACATCCTCCACTTGTCCATGGATGAACCACATGTACGGGCTGGACATGAGCAAACCCGGCGCTCAGGAATATCTAAACTCCTTACTGGAATTGTATGCCTCCTGGGGCGTGGACTTTATCAAAGTTGATGACATAGCACGCCCCTACCGTGAGACCGAAGTTGAGGGCTACCGCAAAGCCATTGCTAATTGCGGCAGGCCGGTCGTTTTAAGCTTGTCCCCCGGCAATACCCCTTTAAAAGAGGCCGATCATGCCATAAAAAACGCTAACATGTGGCGTATGGCCGATGATTTTTGGGACAATTGGAAAGAGATCGCCGGCATGATAAATTATGCTGAACAATGGCAGGGCAAGGGCGGCCCAGGCCACTGGCCCGACTGTGACATGATACAGATAGGCAAACTAAGCAAACGCGGCCCGGTAGGCGAGGAGCGTTACAGCAGGTTTACACCTGATGAAGAAATTACCCACATGACCTTCTGGAGTATTTTCCGTTCGCCGTTAATGCTCGGCGGTAATTTACCCGAGAACAAGCCGTTCGAACTGCAAATGTTCAACAACCCCGAAATAATCGCCGTAAACCAGCAGGGTGAAGACCCGCGTGAACTTTACCATAAAGATGGCAGAATGGTTTGGTACTCGCATGCGCAGGGCAGTAGGGATTTATATGTAGCCTTATTTAATTTAGGTGATAATGGCAGCGATGTGAATGTCTCATTTGCTGCGCTGGGCCTGAAAGGAAAAATAAAGGTCAGGGATTTATGGCAAAAGCAGGATGCAGGCACTTTTAAAGGCTCTTATCACCGGCTGATAAATAAACATGGGGCGGCTTTGTTAAGGTTGTCTGTTTTGTAAATAATACCGATGGATAAAAAAGTTAATTTTTGCTGTTTAGCCCTCTTGCTATTGATGCCGGTTAGCGCCATTTGCCAAAACAACCTGAAGCTGTGGTATAAAAAGCCTGCCAGGGTATGGACCGAGGCCGTACCAGTAGGAAATGGCCGTTTAGGCGCGATGATCTATGGCGGCGTAGTCCAGGAATTGATCCAGTTGAATGAAGCAACTTTGTGGACTGGCGGCCCTGTCCGAACAAATGTTAATCCGGGGGCATATGCTAATCTTTTGCTGGCCCGGAAAGCGCTTCTAAATGATGAGGACTACGCAAAAGGCTATGAATATACCAAAAAAATGCAGGGCTATTATTCGGAATCCTACCTGCCGCTGGGTGACCTTACGATTACACAGGCGTTCAAAGATTCCATACCATCAAGTTACTACCGCGATCTGGATATCGGTAATGCTATTTCCTCAACACGGTTCGTGATTGACCATACCATGTTCACGCGCGAAATCATCAGTTCCGCTGCCGACCAGCTAATCGTTATCCATCTTATATCAGGTACAGCCGGACAATTGAATTTCAAACTCGGTGTTAAAAGCCAGCTTCGTAACCATATCGAAGTTATTTCAGCCGATGAAATCGCGATGAAAGGCAACGCGCCTTCCCATGTTCAGCCAAATTATATCAATTCAAAAGATCCCATTGCTTA
>OLLK01000264.1_pt1 | contig 32332 bp, 5 predicted proteins | sample 1604531 | NCBI WGS metagenome assembly OLLK01 (sample SAMEA104055722, study PRJEB20765) | soil metagenome | isolation source: soil | reverse complement strand
GGGTAGCCTCAGCCAATGCCAACCTGGCCAGCATCAATCCAAGCGCTACCCCGCTTAGCCCGGCATTTGCACCTGCTACCACCAGCTATACCTTAGGCGTAAAAAACACAGTAGCGTCGATGACCGTAAAACCGGTAACCAGTGATGCTAACGCCACCGTGAAGGTAAACGGGACAAGCCTGGCTTCCGGTGCCGTTTCCCAGCCTGTCGCGCTGGCCATAGGTTCAAATACAGTACACATCTTGGTAACAGCGCAAAATGGTACAACAACCAAAACGTACACCATCACGGTGACCCGTGCAGCCCCCGCCGCCGATAGTTACGGCCTAGCCATCAGCGTCTCCAAACCCATTGAAACACCAACAATGGCCGACGACGCTTTACTCGTCCATCAGGGCATATCACCCAATGGCGACGGCGTAAACGACTTCCTGGTGATCGATGGCATACAAGCCTTTCCGGATAACAAACTCACCATCATGAACCGTAACGGACAACTAATCTATGAAACAAAAGGTTACGACAATAGCTCGAAAATCTTCGACGGGCACAGTAACAAAAATGGCCAAATGCAATTGCCGGGGACGTATTTTTACCAGCTTGATTATACCGTAAAGAATGTCGTTAAGCATAAAACAGGGTTTATTGTATTGAAGTATTGATTTTAATGCCCCGATAGCATCGGGGGAGGTTAGTTGATCAGGGGTTAGTGCTAAAGTCTCTAACCTCTAACTTCCACCCGCTAATTTTTGAAAGCGGCGCTTAAAACCTCCTATTATGCAATACGCCCGGTTACTGAGGGTAGTTGACTATAAGCTACCGGGTTAACTATTGCTTAAAATAATCGCAATTTTTGTATAATTATTTGATTTATAGACAAATGTTTTTTTAATTTTAAATGCTAAAATTGAAAAACATGATCCCAAAATTACATCTACCTGTATTTGTTTCATTGGTTTTGGCGGCTTCCGCAGTTTATGCGCAGGCGCCCACTATTAGTTATAGCAGCCCGCATACCTATCCCGCTGGTACCGCCATTACGCCGCTTACGCCAACAAGCACGGGTGTGGCTTCCCCTGGCTATAGCAGCAGCCTTATTACATTGAATTCCGGCACGGGGTTCAATAAACCGGACGGTGTAGCAGTTGACGCAGCCGGTAATGTTTACCTGGCCGATCATGTTAATAACGCCATCAAAAAGATACCTGTGGGTGGTGGCGCACCCATTACCTTAGGCTCAGGCTTTAATTCTCCGTTCGGTGTAGCAATAGATGCCGCGGGCAACGTGTATGTATCCGACTCCGGTAACAAGCTGGTAAAAAAGATACCCGTTGGCGGTGGTGCTCCCGTTACTATCGGCTCCGGCTACAATGCGCCGACCGGTATTGCTGTAGATGCCGCAGGCAATGTGTATGTCTCTGATCAAAATAATAATGTGGTAACGGAGATCCCTGTTAACGGAGGCAGCCCCTTTAATATAGGATCAGGATTTTCCACACCCGTTGGCGTGGCAGTAGATGCCGCAGGCAATGTTTATGTGGCTGATTATGGCAACAATGCAGTAAAGGAGATCCTGGCTGACGGCGGCGCCGTTATTACGTTGGGTTCAGGGTTCAGTGGCCCGGCGGGCGTAGCTGTAGATGCAACGGGTAATGTGTACGTAGCTGATAATGGCAATAATGTAATTAAAATGATCCCTGCAAGCAACGGCGCCCCGGTTACAATAGGTACCGGTTTCAGCGCACCCATCGGTGTAGCGGTGAATGGCACGGGCAATGTGTATGCAGCTGATCCCGGCAACAATGCCGTTAAGCAAATTAAACCCGTCGGCGGCTATTATATAGGGCCTTTTTTACCACTCGGCTTAAGTTTTAACAATGCAACAGGCACTATTAATGGTATGCCTTTAGTAGTAAAAACGGCAACAACCTATACTGTTACCGCTTATAACACCGTTGGCAGTGTTTCAGCCGCCGTGACTATAACCATTAATTCCAGGCCTGCGCCGAGCATTAGCTACACTAGCCCCCAAACGTACACGGCAGGCATCGCAATTACTCCGCTTAAGCCAACCAGCACTGGGGTGGCCGCTCCCGGCTACAGCAATAGCCCGGTGAGCATAGCCTCAGGTTTCTTTCAACCATTTGGTGTGGCGGTAGACACTGCCGGTAATTTGTATGTGGCTGACTATGGCAATAGTGCAATAAAAAAGATTCCTGCCGGCGGCGGCGCGCCAGTCATTCTGGGTTCCGGTTTTAGTTTTCCGACTGGCGTAGCTGTAGACCGCCGGGGCAATGTATACGTGGCAGACCGCGACAACAATGAGGTAAAGGAGATACCTGTTGGCGGCGGCGCCCCGATCACCATAGGTTCAGGTTTCAATTTTCCAAGTGGTGTAGCGGTAGATGCCGCCGGCAATGTATATGTGGCTGATCGCGATAATAATGCGGTAAAGGAGATACCTGTTGGCGGCGGCGCCCCGATTATTTTAAGTTCCGGGTTCTCTAGCCCAATTGGCGTGGCTGTAGATGCAGCAGGTAATATTTATGTGGCCGATAACGGTAACAACGCAATAAAAGAGATCTTCGTTAGCGGCGGCGCCCCTGTTACTTTAGGCTCGGGATTCAGCGGCCCGGTAGGTGTGGCTATCGATGCATCGGGCAATGTATACGTGGGCGACTCATATAACAGTGCTGTAAAGGAGATACCTGTTAGCGGGGGGGCTGTCGTTACACTGGGCTCGGGTTTTAGCGCTCCATATGGTGTGGCCGTAGATAATGGAGGCAATGTTTACGTGGCCGATGTAACCAACGTCGTACTAAAGAAAATCGCACCAATCGGTGGGTATTATATATCCGCATTACCGGCAGGCCTGAATTTTAACAATGCTACAGGAACCCTCAGCGGAACACCGCTTGTTTTGAGCGCAGCAACAAATTATACCATCACCGGCTATAATTTTGGCGGCAGTAAAACTGCTGTGGCGAATATATCCGTTATAGCAATGGCTGTGCCAACCATTAGCTACAGCAGCCCTCAAACCTATACGGCTGGTACGGCCATCGCGCCGCTAACACCAACCAGCAGCGGTGTTGCCGCTACTGGTTATAGTACCAGACCAGTTATTATAGGCTCGGGGTTCAACAATCCTGCCGGGGTAGCGACAGATGTTACCGGTAATGTATATGTTGCCGACATAGTTAACCACGCCATAAAAAAGATTCCAGCCGGAGGAGGCACCCCGGTTACTATTGCTTCGGGGTTCAACACCCCATTCGGAGTGGCAGTAGATCGTTCAGGCAATGTTTATGTGGCCGATTATAGCAGCACTACAATAACTGAAATCCCTGTTGGGGGAGGAGCCCAGGTTACGCTGGGCTCTGGGTTTAACATTCCCACGGGCGTTGCGGTAGATGGCTCCGGCAATGTTTATGTCGCTGATTACGGGAACTCTCTTGTAAAAAAGATCCCTGCAGGTGGCGGACCGCCAGTTGTTTTGGGTGTCGGATTTAGCAATCCATATGATGTCGCTGTGGACGCAGCGGGCGACGTCTATGTGGCCGATTTTGGCAATAATGCAGTGAAGGAGATCCCTGCTGATGGGAGCGCCACTATTTCATTGGGCTCTGGCTTCAGCAATCCCGCCGGCGTCGCGGTGGACGCGTCAGGCAATGTGTTTGTGGCGGATGGCGGCAATAATGCCGTAAAGGAGATCCCTGTTAATGGCGCCGCGACTGTTACCATAAGCTCAGGGTTTAACTCGCCGATAGGCGTGGCTGTAAACGCGGCCGGCAATATTTATGTCGGCGACGAAGGCAATAACGTGGTAAAACAATTTAAACCTATTGGAGGGTATTATCTGGCAACCGCTTTACCCGCTGGCCTGAATTTTAACAATGCTACAGGCGCCATTAGCGGTACGCCTACAACCGCAAAGGGTTCAACAAATTACAACGTTACGGCCTATAACTATGGCGGCGGCAAAACCACCAGTGTAAATATAACCATTGCCGCAGTGCCGGTACCCTCCATTAGTTACACCAGCCCTCAAACCTATACCGAGGGCACCGCTATTACAGCGTTAACACCAACCAGCAGCGGGGTTGCCGCACCTGGTTACAAAAGCACGGTTATTATCGGCTCCGGCTTTTCATCTCCCGAAAGCGTAGCTATAGATGCTGCGGGTAATGTATATGTGGCTGATTATGGCAATAGCACAGTAAAAGAGATTCCTGTAGCCGGCGGCGCTCAACTTACTATCGGCTCCGGATTTCTCAATCCAACAGGTGTAGCGGTAGATGCCGCCGGCAATGCATATGTAGCTGATTATGGCAACAATGCGGTAAAGGAAGTACCTGTTGGCGGCGGCGCGCCGGTTATTATTGGTTCAGGGTTCAGCGGCCCAACCGGCGTAGCGGTAGACGGACATGGTAATGTATTCGTGGCTGATTTTGGCAACAATGCGGTAAAGGAAATACCTGCCGGCAATGGTGCCACCGTGGCTTTAGGCTCCGGATTTAATCTGCCATTTAGTGTGGCTGTAGATGCAGCTGGCAATGTATTTGTTGCCGATAGGGGCAACAGTACGGTTAAGGAGATCAGGGTAAGCGGCGGTGCGCCCGTTACTTTGGGCTCGGGTTTTAATTCTCCTCTTGGTGTTGCGGTAGATGCAGCCGGCAATGTGTATGTTGCCGACGCAGGCCTCCCCGCAGTAGAGGAGATACCAGTTAACGGCGGGGCACAGGTTGCCATAGGCTCCGGGTACGGTGGCCCAACAGGGGTAGCAATAAGCGGCTCCGGTGTTGTGTACGTGGCCGACCAGGCCGTCAGCCTGGTGAAAAAAATCATCCCGGGCGGCGGCTATTATATATCGGCGCTACCTGTCGGCTTAAATTTTAACATTGCTACAGGTGCCATCGGCGGTACGCCTACAACCGCAAAGGCGGCAACAAATTACAATGTTACAGCCTATAACTATGGCGGCGGCAAAACTGTTGCCATAAATATAACTGTCGCCGCCGTACCTGCCCCCGTGATTAGTTATAACGGACCGCAAACCTATACAGAAGGTACGGCGATAACACCACTCACCCCAACAAGCAGCGGCGTTGCCGCCCCCGGCTATAGTAATGTCCCGGTTATTGCAGCTTCAGGGTTCAGTCTGCCCTTTGGCCTAGCAGCTGATGGTGCAGGCAACGTTTATGTGGCCGATGCTGATAATAATGCAGTAAAGGAGATCCCTGCCGGGGGCGGAACGCCAGTTGTAATAGGCTCCGGGTTCCTTGGCCCTTCTGGCGTAGCCGTAGATGCAGCTGGCAATGTGTATGTTGGCGATACCGGGAACAATGCTGTAAAAGAAATCCCCGTTGGCGGCGGCGCCCCCATTACCTTAGGTTCGGGGTTTAGTTCACCGTATGGTGTAGCCGTTGATGCCGCTGGTAATGTTTATGTGGCTGATTACGGCAACAATGCCGTAAAGGAACTGCCGGCAGGCGGCGGCGCCCCGATTGTGCTAGGCTCAGGATTTAGTACCCCTGAAGATGTAGCGGTAGATCTGGCGGGTAATATTTATGTAGCCGATTATGGCAACAATGCAGTAAAAAAGATCCCTGCCGGCAGAGGTGCCACCGTAACCCTCGGCTCGGGATTCAATAAGCCAACCGGAGTAGCAGTAGATGTTGCCGGCAACATATATGTTTCCGATTTTGCCAACAACGCAATAAAGAGGATCCCGGCCGGCGGCGGCGCACCAGTTGTCATAAGCGCCGGGTTTACCGGCCCAACCGGTGTAACTATCAACAGTTCAGGCTACATTTGCGTGTCTGACCAGGCCAACAGCCTGGTAAAGAAAATTGCCCCGGTTGGAGGGTACTACATATCTGCATTGCCACCGGGCCTAAGTTTTAATAGTGCTACAGGTGTAATCAGCGGCACGCCAACTGCCGTACGCTCCCCAACCGGCTATACCATTACCGGCTATAACTACGGCGGTGGCAAAACGGCATTTGTAAATATCGCTGTTGCCGCAGTGCCGCTGCCAACTATTAGTTACAGCAGCCCGAAAACCTATACAGTGGGGACTGCAATTAGCCCGCTCGGCCCTACCCACAGCGGCGTCGCCGCTCCGGGCTACAGCAAAACGCCTGTTATTATTGGCTCTGGGTTTAGTTTTCCGTTTGGGGTCGCGGTAGATGCTTCGGGCAATGTTTATGTAAGCGACCAAACCAACGGGCTGGTAAAAAAGATACCCGCCGGCGGTGGAGCGCCGGTTACCATAGGCACCGGGTTTGGTGAACCAGCTGGTGTAGCGGTGGATGCAGCGGGCAACGTGTACGTGGCCGACGTAACCAATAACGCGATAATAGAGATACCTGTTGGCGGCGGCCCCCAGGTTACCGTAGCCTCCGGGTTCACACGGCCAATAGGCGTGGCGGTTGACGCATCCGGCAACTTGTACGTAGCTGATAGCGGCAATAACGTAATAGAAAAGGTTCCTGCCGGCGGCGGTACTGCTGTTACTTTGCGATCGGGATTTAACGAACCATATGGTGTAGCAGTGGATGCGGCGGGCAACGTGTATGTAGCCGATTATTTGAATAATGCCGTAGAAAAGATCCCTGCCAGCGGGGGCGCTACGGTTACCCTCGGTTCAGGATTTAACCAGCCAACCGGCGTTGCAGTGGATGCGACCGGCAACGTGTTCGTCGCTGACCTGGCAAATAACTCGGTAAAGGAGTTGCCTGCAGGCGGTGGCGCCCGTATTTCGCTGGGCTCCGGGTTTTATGGCCCATCGGGTGTAGCTATTGGCAGTTCGGGTATTATATATGCCGCCGATCAGTTTAGCAACACGGTAAAAACAATAACCCCTGTTGGTGGCTATTATATTTCTGCTTTGCCGGCGGGTTTAAGTTTTAATGGTGCTACAGGCATCATCAGCGGTACCCCAGCGGCAGTAAGCCCAGCGACAAATTACACGGTTACAGCCTATAGCTACGGCGGCAGTAAAGCAGCCACGCTGAATATTAAGATCCTTGGATCGGCAAATGCAAACCTTTCAAGCCTTAATATAAACAACGCAACCTTAAACCCGGTATTTGCCTCCGGAACAACCGCCTATACGGCGACCGTGCCGAACACGATTTCAACCATAACCATAACCCCGGCTTCTACGGACCCAAATGCAACCATAAAGGTGAACGGTATGGCAGTAACTTCAGGCGCCGCCTCCGCTCCGATCGCGCTCGCCGAGGGCGTCCAAACGGAGATCGCCACGGTGGTAACGGCCCAGAACGGTACAACCACCAAAACCTATACCGTCGCTATAACAAAGGCGCCGTCAAGCAATGCCAATTTGACCAGCATGGGCCCGAGTATAACCCCATTGACGCCAACCTTTACCCCGGGCACCACCAGCTATACTTTGAATGTGAGCGGCACAACCCAATCAATGACGGTAAAGCCTGTGAGCAGCGATGCGAATGCGGCAATAAAAGTAAATGGAGCAACAGTAACCTCTGGAACCGTGTCCCAGCCAGTCGCACTGGCAGAAGGCGCTCAAACGACGATCGGCGTGGCAGTAACCGCACAGGATGGTACAACTAAAAAAACATACACCATTATGGTAACCAGGCCGGTTTCAGCTGATGCCAGCCTTTCAAACATCAAACTCAGCACGGGTACACTAAGCCCGGTGTTTGCCGCCGCCACCATTAATTATACAGCCAGTGTGCCAAACGCTACTACGAATATTACGCTGACCCCGACAACTACCGATATAAACGCCACGGTAAAAGTAAATGGGACGTCAGTAGCATCCGGTTCTGCATCAGCTGCCGTTGCCCTGGTTGTTGGTACCAACAAAATCACTACAACAGTAACAGCACAAAACGGGACTACGACGAAAACCTATACGGTAATCGTAACCAGGGCGGGATCAAATAATGCGAACCTGAAAAGTATCGGCTCAAGTGTCACACCGCTAAGCCCGGCATTTGCCCCGGCAACCACCAGCTATACGCTGGGTGTTAAAAACACAATTTCTTCAATGACAGTAAAACCAATCACCAGTGATACCAATGCTAAAATAAAAGTTAACGGTACAACTGTGGCTTCGGGCACAGTTTCGCAGTCAATCGCGCTGGCTGTTGGTTCAAACACCGTAAACATAGTAGTGACCGCTCAGGACGGTACAACAACAAAAACGTATACCATTGCCGTAACCCGCGCAGCCCCTGGCGCCGACAGCTACCTGCCTATAGCTATCGGGACAGGCATCAGCGTCACCAAACCCACAGAAACACCAACAATCGCCGACGACGGTATACGGGTTCACCCGGGCATATCACCCAACGGCGACGGTGTGAATGATTTCCTGGTAATTGAAGGCATACAAGCTTATCCCAATAACAAACTTACTATCATGAACCGGAATGGCCAGTTGATCTACGAAGCCAAAGGCTACGACAATAGCTCAAGGATGTTCGACGGGCATAGTAACAAAAACGGGCAGATGCAGTTGCCGGGGACGTATTTTTATCAGCTGGATTATACCGTAAAGAATGTCGTTAAGCATAAAACCGGGTTTGTTGTGCTGAAGTATTAGTAAGCAACTGACACCCGGCGCCTCCCAAGGTCACAAGGGTAAAGCTAATTAGTAATGTGTTATAACCGGGGAAAAAGAACTGCTGGCTGACGGCTATTTGTTTTTTAAATTATTGTTGTATTTAAAAAGTATAATAATATATTTAAATCACTAATTATTAACTTTTTGATTGACCCAATACCGGGAACAGATTTTATATGAACAAACCTCTGCCATTATCAAAAAATAGCACATTCGTATTGTCCGGTCACTCCGGGTTATTTCCAACGCTAATACTTATTTTGCTATGCTTTGCAGGCAACGTTTTTGCTTTGGGACGGAATGTTGCAGCAAGAAAAATGGCAACGCCTACAATTACTGCCGGAACCACAAACGGAAGTATTTCGGCCTGTCTTGGTTCGGCCTCGGTAAGCCCGGACATTTTGCAGTTTGCCGTTTCGGGAGTAAGCTTAACTGCGAATATTACGGCTACGGCGCCCGCGAACTTCCAGGTATCATTATCGCCAGGCAGTGGCTATGCGGCCAGCGTTACTCTGGCGGCGACAAATGGCTCGTTAAGTAATGTTATTGTATACGTTCGTTCGGCACCAACGGCTCCCCAGGGCGCCATATCAGGCAACATATTGTTATCGTCAACAGGCGCTACCAATTTAAATGTTGCGATTAAAGGCACTGTAAACGCGCTGCCGGCAATTAATACGGTAGCCAATCAAGTAGTCAACAATGGTTCGTCAACGGCTGCTGTAGCCTTAGCCGGTACAGGCAATACCTTTAATTGGGTAAACAATACGCCCGCTATAGGTTTGCCTGCGAGCGGAACAGGGGTTATACCAGCATTTATTGCCGTGAATAATGGTACGAACCCGGTTACGGCAACGGTAACGGCGACGCCACTGTCAACAAACTACGCCTATATCGCAAATTCAAACGCCCAAACGATTTCTGTTGTCGACATGGCAACCCATGCAGTTGTCACCACTATCAACGTAGGTGGTGCCCCCGAAGCTGTGGCTGTAAGCCCTGATGGCACCCGCGTTTATGTAACCAACTCGCACAATGTTTTGGTGATCAGTACTTTAAGCAATACCGTAATCGCTACAATTCCAATCGGTTCACCTTCGGCCAACCTATGTGTGAGCCCTGACGGCAGCAAGATATACGTAGTTCTCCAGGGGTATCCGGAAGCTGTTTCAGTTATTAACGCGACTACCTATGCCGTTTTGGCCACTATTAAAATCGGCACAAACCCAGCCGGCATTGGTGTCAGCCCGGATGGGCTTCACCTCTACGTCACCGATAGTTATGTTGGAACCGTGTCGGTTATCAGTACAGTAACCGATACCATTACGGCCACGATTAATTTGGTACAGGGAGCATCTGCTGTTGCTGTAACGCCGGACGGCAGCCGCGTTTATGTCGCCAATGGCTACGGAAATTCGGTTTCGGTGATCAGCACAGCAACCAATGCTGTGGTTGCTACTATTTCCAACATGTCCGACCCTGAAGGGGTCGCGATAAGTCCTGATGGAGCCTTCGTTTACGTCATGAGCAGTACTTCTAATAACCTGACCGTTATTCGTACATCAACCAATGCAGCAACAGCTACTATTCCTGTGGGTAATTCGCCAGAGGCGGTTTCCATAACAAATGACGGGGCATTGATTTGCGTGGTTAATACAGGCTCAAACAACATTTCGCTGATCAGTACAGCAACTAACGCCGTGGTGGCGACTATTGCAGTTGGCGCCCAGCCCTGGTCGTTCGGTAACTTTATCAGGAGTGGTACAGGTTGCAACGGGTCGGCTAAAACATTTACCATCACCATTAATCCAACTGCTAACCCCACCCCGGTAATCAATTCCGTCAGCAGTCTGGCGGCGTTGACCACCCTTCAAGGCGCTCCATCGGCATCAGAAAGCTTTACAGTAGCCGGCACCAACATGAAAGCCGGAATTTTGGTAACGCCGCCGGCTGGGTATGAGGTTAGTGCCGACAACAGCACTTTCAGCAGTATGGTTACCGCGGGTACTGCTGGTACTGTCAATACAACCGTCTATATGCGCCTTGCAGCATCGAGCGCTGTAGGCACTTATTTGGGGAACCTGGTGTTAAGCAGCACAGGCGCAAATAATGAAACTGTTACGCTTGCGCCCGGCACGGTAAATCCTGACCCGTATATTTATCCCAACCCTGTATCCGGAAATATTACAGCCTGTACCGGATCTGCTTCAACAAGTCCAAACATACAGCAGTTCTCAGTTTTTGCAATCAACCTCATCTCCACCATTACGGTCACAGCGCCCACCGGGTTCCAGGTGTCACATTCCCCTGGATCAGGCTATAGCAATACCATAACCTTGTTAGATACCAACGGTATAGTAAACGAGCTGATGGTTTATGTTCGCGCAGCAGCAAATACTGCCCCCGGTAATATAACAGGTAATGTAGTATTGACCAGCACAAGCGCAGTTACTCAGAATGTTGCAGTGGCAGCAACGGTAACTGCTTTGCCAACGGTGAATGCCACAACCAATCAAACTGTGCCAAATGACTCACCTACTTCGGCGATCAATTTTACTGGCACGGGGGCCGGATATAGCTGGGTGAATGATACACCCGGAATTGGCCTTGCGGCAAGCGGCGATGGCAATATCCCTTCTTTTACAGCAGTAACCACGGGAAGCAGTCCGGTCACGGCAAAAATAACGGTTACCCCATTAAGCGTAGGCTATAACGGTTACGCTTATATCGTTAATTCAGCAGGTGGTTCGGTTTCAGTCGTAAGTATAATAACCAACCAGGTTGTTGCAACTATTCCGGCGGGTACATCACCTTACGGAATTTCAGCAAGCCCCGACGGGTTGCATGTTTATGTGACGAACCCCACTTCAAATACGGTATCTGTTATCAATACGCTCACCAACACCGTTGTTGCTACCATCAATGGCTTTACAAACCCCATCGGGGTGGTTGCGAGCCCCGACGGCAGCAAGGTTTATGTTACTAATCTTAATTCAACAACGGTGTCGGTCATCAGCGCCGCATCAAACAGTATAGTCGCCACTTTCCAGGCCGGGACATCGCCCAATGGCATTGCCGTAAGCCCCGATGGAAGCAAATTATACGTAGTAAACACCACGGGTTCGGGCACACTCAGTGTTATCAATGCTGCGAACGGCCTTACCACAAGCACCATCCCGGTTGGATTTAACCCATTTGGCGTTGCACTGACACCAGACGGCAACCGGGCCTATGTGACAAACCGGGGGGATGCGACCGTATCGGTGATCAACACCGCGACTAATACGGTGGTGGCTACAATTCACGCCGGCGAGGGCACTGTCGGTTTAGCGGTTAGCCCGGACGGCAGTAAAGTTTTTTTAGCCAATTCGGCATCGATAACCGTAATAAGCACAGCAGCTAATACTGTATTGACCGTGATAAACGGGGTCGGCGGAGGCGAAGGGTTATCTGTCAGCGCTGATGGCAGCCGCCTGTTTGCCGAAAATTATAGCTTAAATAATATAGCTGTTATAAACACGTCAACCTATGCCACGATAGCTACTACCCAGGTTGGAACGGGGCCCGATGGCTTTGGAAATTTCATTTCATCAGGTACGGGCTGTAGCGGCAAACCGGTTACTTTTAGCATAACCGTAAACCCCGGGCCCTCCATTAGTGCAGGTTTAGCAACCGGAACCATTTACGCCTGCGCAGGAACAGCTTCGGCCAATCCTAATATTCAATCTTTTACGGTGAAAGGTTCCAAATTAGCCAAGGGGATTACCGCGACCGCGTCAGCCGGTTTTGAGGTGTCGGCTAATGCCGCCAGCGGATATGCCGGCAGTGTGGTGCTTCCCGAAGCGGGTGGTAAACTAACAGATACAATCGTATATGTTCGTTCCTCAGCTTCGGCTAACGGGAATACTATTGCCGGCACAGTTACGCTTAGTTCTACAGGCGCAACCAGCCAAAGCGTAGCCGTATCAGGCTCCATTAACGCGCTGCCAACGGGCAATGCGGTAGCCGATCAAACATTGCCTAATGGTAATGTCACAACAGCGGTAACCTTTTCGGGTTCTTCAAATGCCTATAGCTGGACCAACAGTGCACCGTCCATTGGTTTGCCGGCATCGGGACTGGGCAATATTGCCGCATTCACGGCAGCTAATACAAGCACTGCGCCTGTAACAGCGACCATAACAGCCACACCAACTTTCGCCGGGTTTGCCTATATTACAAACGGCCAATCAAATACAGTTTCTGTAATTAACACCGGAACAAACGCAGTGATGGCGACTATTCCCGTTGGCCAGGTCCCCGTGTGTGCTGCACCTTCACCCGACGGCAGCAGGGTTTACGTAGTAAACTCATCCTCGAACTCTATTTCTGTAATTAATACGGCCACTAACCTGGTAATTGCAACGATCCTGGTATCGCCTCCGGATTATAGTCCGGTAACGGCCGTTGTAAGTCCTGATGGCACTACACTTTACGTAACTGTTTCCGATCCGGGGTTGATTTTAGTAATAAATACCAGCACAAACACAATAACCGCATCCATCCCGATGGGCACAGCACCAAACGGACTATCCATCGGCCCAGCCGGACTCGCCATTAGCCCGGACGGCACCAGGCTATATACAGTAAGCTCGTCAACAAACAGTGCATACGTATTTAACACGTCAACCAAAACACTTATTGCAACGATACCTGTCGGTAAAAACCCTCAAATGGTTGCTATAAGCCCCGACGGTACCAAGTTATTTGTGCCAACGTTCGACGACGATAGTTTTTCGGTGATCAGCACGGCAACGAATACTGTTATTGCAACGATGGAGGAAGCCAGCCCCCCTGGATATATTGTAGTGAGCCCTGACAACAAGAAATTTTATATGGAGAGCGCACCGGGCATCGTCATAATTGATGCGTCCACTTACAAAGTAATCTCAAGTGTAACAGGTCTTTCGAATACGGCGGGCATGTCGCTGAATCTTGACGGAAGTATGTTGTATGTATGTGAACCCGGCATTAATAAAATAGCGGAGATTAATACGCTCACCAACGCTGTTAGCGGCTCGGTGTCAGTCGGTACATGGCCGGCAACTAGGGGCGGCTTTGTTGCTGCTGCTCAAGGCTGCAGCGGAGCACCAATAAAGTTTAATATAACGGTGACGCCATCCCCAGCCGGATCGAACGCCAGTTTGTCGCAATTAAAATTGAGTGCTGCAACGCTAACCCCGGCTTTAGCACCAGGTGTATTTAGTTATACGGCGAATGTGAGCAATGCAGTCAGTTCGATTACGGTTACTTCGACTGCAAGCGTCGCTACCTCAACCATTAAAGTAAACGGAACAGCATTGGCTTCAGGCGCAGCATCGGCAGCCATTCCTTTAAGTGTAGGTACAACTAAGATTACGATAGTAGTGACCGCACAGGACGGTACAATTACTAACACCTACACGGTTAGCGTTACCAGGCCGCTATCCAATAATGCTACGCTATCAGGTTTAAGCCCCAGCACTGGTTCACTGTCGCCGGTATTTTCCGCCGGGACAACCAGCTATACAGTAGGTGTAAGCTATGGAGTAATTGCGCTGTCGGTAATCCCGGTTGCCAGTGAAGCCAATGCAATCATAACCGTGAATGGAGCAGCAGTAGCATCAAGAACGACGTCCCCGCCAATTCAGCTCGCGGAAGGCGCCACAACGCTGATCAATATCCTGGTAATTGCGCAGGACGGCATAACATACAAAACCTATACGATAACCGTTACGCGGGGTCCCTCAAATGATGCAACCCTTGACGGCATGAGCCTGAGCAGCGGCGCGCTTAGCCCGGCATTTGCTTCGGCCACCATTAATTATACATCAAGCGTACCTAATACCGTTGCTACTATCAAGGTTATACCAACAACCTATGATGCGCATGCTACGATAAATGTAAATGGATTGGCTGTTGCGTCGGCTTCATCTTCCCAGGCAATTGCGCTGGCGTTGGGTGCCAATACCATCTACGTCGTGGTGACTGCTCAAAACGGTACAACGAAAAAAACATATAAAATAATAGTAACCCGGCTGGCTTCAACGAATGCCAACCTCGCCAGCATTGGCCCCAGCGTTACCCCGCTTACACCAGTGTTTGCACCCGGCACAACCAACTATACCTTAAGTGTGCCAAATTCAACTGCATCTATGACGGTAAAACCCGTCACCAGCGATGCAAATGCAACGATGACCATCGACGGTACGGCAACACCATCAGGAACCACGTTCGGGCCTATTGCATTAGCCGCGGGTTCAAACACCATCAGTATAATAGTAACCGCCCAAAACGGCACAACAACTAAAGCCTATACCATTACTGTAACACGGGCGGCGCCCCGCGCCAATGGCTTTAACGCTGTTATCAGCGTAAGCAAACAGGCCGACGCGCCATCTTTAAAAGACGACGCTCTACTCGTACACCAGGGCATTTCGCCCAACGGAGACGGTGTAAATGATTTCCTGGTGATTGAAGGTATACAAGCCTACCCCGATAACAAGCTCAGCATCATGAACCGCAACGGGCAGTTGGTTTACGAGGCTGAGGGCTACGATAACAGCTCGAAAATCTTCGATGGTCACTCAAACAAAAACGGGCAGTTGCAACTGCCGGGCACCTATTTCTATCAGCTGGATTATACGGTAAATGGCGCAACCAAACATAAAACAGGGTTTATTGTGCTGAAGTATTAATGTTAGTGCCCCGATAGCTATCGGGATGAGACTAGAGACCAGAAATTAGTTTGAAAATACAAAACAACTAATTTCTGGTCTCTAATTTGACGCCCCGACGGCCCTCGTCAGGGCCCATCTTTAGCTGATAAAAATAATTTCGCTAATTTTTTGAAAATATTATTATTAATAAACTGTAATTCAGTACCTTTCAATCCCTAACCACAAAACCTGGTATAACCGGCCCGCCCCTGGCCCGTTGCATCTTTTTAACCTCTATTTATTAGTCATCAACCTACTGAGAACATTATGAGATCAATTGTTTACGTAACACAAGGAAAAATGGGAGGCCCGGCTTTCGGCAGCAAAATAGCGCTTGTTTTATTGGGCTGCTTTACCTGCTTTTGTATCACGGTGAAAGCAGGCGTTAAGCCCGGCGGTGATATTAAAGTTGCACATCGTGGCACGGCGAACGCTGTTTCCAATCGAAAAACACACAAAAAAAACACACTATTTACTTCGCCAACTCTCAGTTACCCTACACCCCCGGTTTATCTTGCCGGCAAAGCAATAACACCGTTAGTACCCACCAGCAGCGGGATTGCCCCTATTTCATTTAAGCCTACACCTAATATTATTGGCTCGGGGTTTAGTTTGCCGTATGGCCTAGCCGAAGATGGCCAGGGGGAGATATTTATAACCGAACCGGGGAATAACCAGGTTAAAAAAATACCGCGTGGCAGCAATGTGCCTGTTGTTTTGGCTTCAGGGTTTAACAACCCGACAGGCATAGCGGTGTTATCGTCGAATCATAATGTTTATATAGCTGATAATAATAATAACGCGATAAAGGAACTGGTTGGAGGTACGGGGACCCCTGCTACTATCGGCAGCGGCTTTTTACACCCAAGCGGCGTGGCGGTTGACAGCCTTGGAAATGTATATGTGGCGGATAGTGGCAATGGCCTGGTAAAGAAGATACCCGCAGGTGGCGGGGCGATCGTGGTTTTAGGCTCCGGTTTCGTTACACCGGTAGGCGTCGCTGTTGATGCTGCGGGCAATGTTTTTGTAGCCGATCAGGGTAACAGTACCGTAAAAAAGATACCGGTTGGCGGCGGCTCCCCCGTTTCCGTTGGGTCGGGTTTTAACAATCCGACTGCTGTTGCGGTGGATTATTCGGGAAACCTGTTTGTATCCGACTCGGGCAATAATGAAGTAAAGATGTATGTGGGCGCCACGGGCAGTGCAATTATTGCAGCTAGTGGTCTAAATGGCCCTGCAGGTATATTTGCATCGGTGGGCGGGGTACTTGTAGCCGATCAATTAAATAATACCGTCGACAATTTTCACGCCTGGGGCGGTTATTATATAGATCCATCCCTACCGCCCGGGCTAAGCTTTTCAAGCCTTACGGGTGTTATTAGTGGCACACCTACCAAAATTAGTGCGGCAAAAACATACACTGCGAGCGGCGCCGACTCGGGCAACAACGCCGTGCTTCAAATTGTAATTGAAGTTGATGCGCTTGCGATCAATTATCCGAGCCCGCAGGTGCTTACTTCGTTCGTCAGTACAACCATTTCGCCTACGAGTACCGGTGTGGCTGCGCCAGGTTACAATAATGCTTATGTAACCAAAACAAACGGTTTTAATAACCCCAATGGTGTGGCTGTTGACAAGCAGGGCAACATTTATGTGGCTGACCATGATGCTGCGGCGGTACGGGAAATACCGGCAAACGGCGGCGCAGTGATCACGCTCGGCTCGGGTTTTATACAACCCATTGGGGTTGCGGTGGATGATGCAGGAAATGTATTTGTGGCCGATGCCGGGTGGCATTCGTTGAGGGAGATCCCGGTAAATAATGGTACCGTGCAAAGCGTTGGGTCGGGATATACCGAGCCCATAGCGGTAACTATTGATGCACGCACCGGCTTTATTTATTTATTGGACGCCGGGAGCAATGCCTTATACGTGATCAATCCTATCAGCCATCTTTCATCATCGTTCATAACGGGCCTTTCATTGCCACACGGTGTGGCGGTTACTTCTACAGCAATATTTATTGTAAACGGCGGGACCGGGTCTGTAAAAAAATATAATTTAAATGGCGTTTACCAAAGCGACGTAGTGACTTCCACCGATTTCGAGTTCGGTATCGCTTCGGACCAGTTTGGCAATATTTTTATAGCTGATACACAAGCGGGCGCCATAAAGGAATTACCATCCGGACAAACCGCCTTAACAACGATTGGTTCGGGCCTCACTTCGCCGCAATGTGTAGCAGTTGATGGGGCGGGTATCGTTTATGTAACCGATCCGGGGACAAACCTGTTAAAGAAAATTGCGCCTTCCGGCGGTTACTTTATCAACCCGGCCCCGCCGGCCGGTTTAACCATGAGTAATACTACCGGCGTAATAAGCGGTTTAACCCAGGCGCCTATGCCGGCAACTGATTATACCATAACCGCCTACAACAGCTACGGCAGCAACTCGGCAATACTAAATATCACTATTAACCCGCTTACCATTAGTTACGCAAGCCCGCAAACCTATACCGCCGGTACGGCTATTGCGCCGCTTGCTGCTACGAGCGCAGGGGTTGGCACCACGCTGTATTTGAATGGCAGTAACATCTTGTCCACAAATACATCCGGCGGTGCATTGATCGCTATAGATGCTGCGGGGAATATTTACATACCCATTATATCGGGAAATGAAGTGATAGAGGTTAAGGCTGCCGGGGGCGTAGTGCAAATTGGCTCAGGTTTTGTCAACCCAAGCGCTGTCGCTGTAAGTACAACGGGGGATATATATGTTGCAGACGCCGGAAATAATGCCATAAAAAAAATACCAAGTGGTCAGTCTACTGCGGTTGTATTTGCAAGCGGGTTTAATAATGTAACCAGCGTGGCGGTTGACGCCCAGGGTAACGTGTATGCTTCGGATCTTGGCGCCGATCAGGTATATAAATTCCCGGCTGACGGCACGTCGCACATCATCCTTGGTTCGGATATTGTGACGCCAAACGCCGTCGCCGCCGACGCGGCCGGGAACGTTTATATAGCCGACACAGGGGACAATACTTTAAAAATGGTCCCTGCCGGAGGCATCGCTGATGTTATTTTAGCAACAGGATTTCAACAGCCGGTGCAGGTAACTACGGACCCAGGGGGCGACGTTTACGTTATTGACTACAATAAAAAAGATATTGAGGAATTGCAGGCTGGTCAAACTTCGCTAAGAATCTGCGCAACAGGTTTAAACCCTGGGGGAATTGCGGTTGACGGGGCTGGTAATCTTTACTATAATCAGCAATCAAACGGGCAGTTATCGGTATTTGCGCCAACAGGAGGCTATTACGTAAATAAAGCTTTGCCCGCCGGGCTAAAGTTCAACGGGTTTACAGGTACTATCAGCGGCACGCCTTCGGGGTTAAGCGCGGCAACAAACTATACCATCAGCGCTTATAATCCCTATTGTTCCAATTCGGCAGCAATAACCATTAAAGTTAACCTGCCAGCGCCGCCCGCTATCGCCTATGCCAGCCCCCAAATATTTACCGCTAACACAAATAGTGTATTAACACCCACCGCCAGCCGTGTGGCGGCGCCCGCATACAGCACAAACGCGGTAAGTATTGGCTCCGGCTTTGCCTTTCCGGCAGACGTGGCGCTGGATGCTGCCGGAAATATTTATGTGGTGGACGCGAGCTCCAGTTCGTTAAAAAAGATGCCGCCAGGCGGCGGCGCCCCTACGGTGGTAAGCTCCGCTTTCAGCGCCGTCTCCGGCGTGGCTGTCGACGCAGCGGGTAATATATACGTTGCTAACGGCAGCATCGTGACTAAGATACCTGTGGGCGGAGGCGCTACATCCTCGGTAGGTAGCGGGTTTAACAGCCCGGGGAAAATGGCATTTGATGCCGCAGGTAATTTGTACGTAGCCGACGGCGTTGTAAAGGAAGTACTGGCCGGCACTAATATTACCATTAATTTAGGCAACGTTACGTATTCCGTTAATGGCTTAGCGGTCAACGCAGCCGGGGATGTGTATTACACAAATCCCGACGATAATTATGTTGAATTGATACCCGCCAACCGGGGTGGCAGAATCCTGATAAGCACTGACTTTGACAGCCCTTATGCCCTTGCGTTGGATGCTGCGGGTGATTTGTTTATATCCGACATTGCGACCAATGCTGTTAAAGAAATATACGCAGGCAGCAATACAGCACATCTGATCGGGCCGGGCGGGTTATCTTCATACGGTATGGCAGTCGACCCTGCCGGCAATCTTTACACTGCTGATTTGACACACAATGCGGTAAGGCTAACCAAACCTGTCGGCGGATATTATATAAACAAGCCTTTACCGGCCGGCTTAAACATAAATAATACATCGGGACTTATATTTGGCCGGTCTGCAATAACGAGTCCGGCGACAGACTATTCGGTAGTAGCCTATAACCTCGGTGGCAGCAGCACTTCTACGGTTAATATACAGATTAATGCACCTCCTGCACCTTCTGTCAGTTATTCGGGTATAGGCACCTACTACAAGGGTCTCGCTATTACGCCGCCGACAGCAACAATCAGCAATAACATTGGGTCACCCGGCTATTCAGGCAGTAGCGCAGTTGTACTTGGCTCAGGCTTTGTAGCGCCAAACGGCATTGCCAGGGATACTGCCGGAAATGTTTATGTGATTGACGGGGCAAATCACACCATCTACAAAATACCCGCCGGCAGCAACACGCGGGTAGCTGTTACTTCGGCGCTTACCAACCCGATAGGCCTGGCTGTGGATGCAGCGGGCACGCTTTACATCGTAAACCAGGGCCACGGCGTTTACAAAATGATTGCGGGGGGAACACCAACAGCCGTAGGAACCGGTTTAACGGGTGTATTAGGCGTGGCGGTAGACGCAGCCGGTAATTTGTATGTAACGGATGCAACCAATAATGCCGTAAAAAAAATAGCCGCAGCAGGCAGCACCATTACTACCATAGCCACCGGCTTTAATTTGCCCGCAGGCATAGCTATCGATGTTGCAGGCAATATATTTGTGGCCGACCGCGGTAACAAGTTAGTGAAGGAGATACCGGCAGGTACTACTACACCCATTCCGATTGGCACAGGTTTTAACAATCCTTACGGCGTGGCAGCCGACGCTTTAGGCAATGTTTTTGTAGGCGACGAGGGCAGCAATTCGGTAAAAGAAATATTCGTTAGGGGCAATTCAACAACCACTATCGGCTCCGGGTTTGTGGTGCCGGGGCAGGTAGCAGTAGATTCAATAGGAAACGTATATTTTACTGATAATGAAGGCGCGTCAGGCGTAAAGAAACTTGCGCCAACCGGCGGATTTTATGTTAACCCTGCACTTCCGGCCGGTATCAGCCTTAGTACGTCAGTCGGTTCAATAACCGGCACGCCAACGGTAACCAAACCTGCAACCAATTATACGGTTACCGTTTACAACATTGGCGGCAGCGGCAAAACAACGTTAAATTTCGCCGTCACTGCGCCGCCATTACCAACGTTAAGCTATACCACGCCACAAAGTTATGTGTTGAATACGGCTATTACGCCATTATCGCCAACAAAAACCAACGTTGCGGCGCCAGCATACACAGCCAACCCAACGGCAGTGGGTACCGGAATCAGTGTACCAGGCGGTGTGGCAAGCGACGGAGCGGGGAATATATTTGTTGCCGACAATGCCCTGGGTAAGGTTTGGGAGATACCCGTGGGTGGTGGCCCAACTGTTGCTATAAGCAGTGGCTTTAACGGACCGTTTGGCATTGCAGTTGATGTTTCCGGTAATATTTATGTAGCCGACCAGGGCAATAATGCTATAAAGAAAATCCCACTGGTAAGCGGCACTTACGGCGCACCGGTTGCCATAGGTTCTGGCTTTTCGGGGCCTTACGGGGTGGCGGTAGATGCTGCAAAAAACGTTTACGTGGCTGATACTGGTAACGGCCTGGTAAAGAAAATCCCGTGGAGCGGCAGCTCTTATGGAACCCCCGTGGCAATAAGCAACGGTTTTTTTGTCCCTTACGATGTGGCCCTGGATGCGGCAGGTAATCTTTATATAGCCGACGGCGGAGACAACTCCGTAAAAGAAGTTCCGTTTGGCAGCAGCACGCAGACGATATTAGCTTCCGGATTTTCGTCGCCATCAAGCGTAAAAGTTGATGCTTCCGGCAATTTATTTATTGCCGACTTTGGCAATAACGCCATAAAAAAAATACCCGTTGGCAGCAGCACCCCGGTTGCTATCGGTTCGGGGTTCAATGGCCCCACCGGTGTGTGTGTTGATCCATTTGGCAATGTTTATGCAGCGGATTATTTTAATGACCTGGTTAAAAAAATTAACCCTACGGGCGGTTATTATTTGAGCAGCGCCTTGCCTGCCGGGTTAAGCCTTAGCAATAGTACCGGCGTTATCAGTGGTACACCCACTAAGTTGGCAGCGGCAAAAAATTATACCGTTTCGGCATATAATGCTTCGGGCCGTAAGTCGGTATTTGTAAATATTACTGTCAGCTCTGGCTCAAACAATGCCAATCTTTCGGCGCTTGCTATCAATGCCGGCACATTGACACCAGTATTTGCGTCAGCAACAACCAGCTATACAGCCAGCGTTGCCAACGCCGTTTCGACCCTAACAATAGCACCAACGACGGCCGATAACGGCGCGACTGTAAAAGTAAACGGCACTACGGTGTCATCAGGAAGCCCTTCGGGCGCCTTAGCTTTAAGCGTAGGTGCCAATACGATTACAACAGTCGTCACCGCGCAGGATGGCACAACCACAAAAACGTACACGGTAACGGTAACCAGGGTGGCTTCCGCCAACGCCAGTCTGGCCAGCATGAGCCCAAGCGTTACCCCGCTTAGCCCGGCCTTTGCACCGGGAACTACCAGCTATACTTTAAGTGTAAGTAATGCAGTTGCAACAATGACGGTAAAGCCGGTCACCAGCGATGCCAATGCCACCCTGAAAGTAAACGGAGCGGTGCTGGTTTCAGGAACAGTATCGCCACCCATCTCCCTTGCCGAAGGTACTACTACCCCCATCAATGTGGTTGTAACTGCGCAGGATGGCACCACCACCAAAACCTATACGATAACCGTAAACAGGGCGCCTTCGGCTGATGCGAGCCTGGCAAATATCGCGCTGAGCACGGGCACACTTAGTCCTGTTTTTGCTTCAGGGACGGTTACCTATACCGCAAGTGTACCCAATTCCACTTCAACAATAACCCTGGCACCGACGTCAACCGACGCTAATGCAACCATAAAAGTAAACGGCACATCGGTAACTTCAGGCACAGCCTCCGGACCAATAGCCCTGAATGTGGGGCCTAACACAATTACCACGGTAGTTACAGCCCAAAATGTGAAGACACTCAAAACCTATACGGTAACAGTAACCAGGGTAGCCTCGGCCAATGCCAACCTGGCCAGCATAAATCCAAGCGCCACCCCGCTTAGCCCGGCATTTGCGCAGGCAACCACCAGCTATACGCTGGGCGTGCCGAACGCAACAGCATCGATGACGGTAAAACCTGTGACCAGCGATGCCAACGCGACCATAAAAGTAAATGGTACAAGCCTGGCTTCTGGCACCGTGTCGCAGCCAATTGCGCTGGCCGTAGGTTCAAATACAGTAAACATCGTGGTAACTGCCCCAAATGGTACAACAACAAAAACGTATACCATCGCCGTGACGCGCGCTGCCGGGCCTATTGCTAATTTTGATGATGCTATCAGTGTAAACAAACCCACCGAAACATCAACGATGGCCGAAGATGGCATACTCGTTCACCAGGGCATTTCGCCCAATGGCGACGGTGTAAACGATTTCCTGGCGATAGATAATATCAACCGGTATCCCGATAACAAACTAATCATCATGAACCGCAACGGGCAACTGGTTTATGAGGCCAATGGTTACGACAACAGCGCAAAGGTGTTCGATGGTCACAGCAACAAGAATGGCCGGATGCAATTGCCGGGCACTTATTTTTATCAGTTGGATTATACCGTTGGCGGGATCACCAAACATAAAACAGGGTTTATTGTGCTGAAGTATTGAGGTTTAGTGGTTAGTCCGAAGGACTCCTTCGGAGAGGCTGGAGATTAGAGATTAGTTGAAATTTTAACTAGTCTCTAATCTCTATAACAAAGTGTTCAATTTTCACGCACGATCAGCCCTCAAACAGCAACGAAAAGCACTGATTTTTAGCGATTTAAAATTTAAAAATCTCAAAATCTGTCCATTTTTGAGGGTTTTTTTGAACACTTTGACAGGTGTGTATTGATTATCAGGAAATTAGCAAACTGCGCATTGGTTATTGCGCCCTGTTAACTGTGTGCTATCAATTGATAGTCAGTGCATTACATCGGGAAAAGCGTGTACAATCATGTGTTCTGGTAATACGCGCTAAGCGCCTCCAACGATCATTTTCAAAAAGTCGGCGAAACGCTTGGCAAATGCTATAAAAATCTTCTATTGTATAAGACAGTTCATTTTTGAACATCAAAAAGCTGGTTTTTTATGATTTGGGGGTTAATCAATAGCATCCACGCCAATAATAACGGGTTGAAATAAAATCAATGAATATTTTTTTTAATTGTAAATTATTCATTTACCTTTAGTTACCCCTTTGTCGAAGCCTCTGTTAATCAATCTACTGCTTAAATTATCTGATCACATTTAATTGGTATCGCCTTATGAGAACAACTGTACATTTGTTGAAACCCCCTTTCTCCCGAATTTTTTCTGCCTGTAAATTGTGCTTACCGGTATTTCTTGCGTTTTCCTGTTTTTCAAACGGCGCCCATGCCGGCGTGGGGTCGGGAAACGGGCACAAAGGCAAAATAATAAATAGCAAAAAAGCTTTGGCCATGAAAGCGGATCATCCACACGCTCCCACAGGGATTGGCAACTCAAACATTCTTTCTCCACCGGCCATCAGTTACAGCGGCCCAAAGACTTACCAGGCAGGCTTAACAATAACACCCCTTACACCAGCAAGCAGCGATGTGGCAACGCCTGCTTATAACAATCCCCCGGTAGCTATTGGCAGTGGGTTTTCCGCACCAACAGGTGTGGCAGTTGATGCGGCGGGCAACGTATTCGTAGCTGATTTTAGCAATAGTGCGATAAAAAAGATCGCTGCAGGCAGCGGCACAGTCACTACTGTGCCGTCCAGCCCTAACGGTCCGGCTGGCATAGCAGTTGATGCGGCAGGAAATATATATTACTCCGATAACGGAACCAACTCCGTAAAAAAGATCGCGATCAGCGGCGGATCGACGGTTACAATAGGTTTAGGATTTAACGATCCGCTGGGCCTGGCAGTAGATGGAGCAGGCAATGTATATGTAGCTGACGGAGGTAATAACGTGGTAAAGAAGATCACCGCCGGTACCGGGGCAATAGTCACATTGGGTTCCGGGTTTTCCCTTCCTGATGGCCTGGCATTAGATGCCGCCGGCAATTTATATGTTGCCGATGACGGCAACGGGGCTGTAAAAATGATCCCCGCCGACGGCGGCGCTGTTGTTACCCTGGCCACCGGCTTCACCGGCCCATCAGGGATAGCAGTTGATGCAAGCGGGAATGTTTATCTTACTGATGATGATACCAATTTGGTAAGCATGATCCCTTCGGGCGGCGGGGCAACAACGGTCATAGGTTCCGGATTCAGCGGCCCGGAGGGAATGGCAGTAGACGGCGCGGGCAATATATACTTGGCTGATCAAAACCACAATGCAATAAAAAAGATCAAGCCAACTGGCGGGTTTTATATAAACGCCTTGCCCGTGGGGTTAAATTTCAATAACACTACGGGCATTATCAGCGGCGCCCCTGCCAAGGCAAGCCCGGCGACAACTTATACCATTACGGCTTACAACATAGCGGGCAGCACATCAGCCACGCTCAGTATTACCGTAAACCTGCCCCCGGCGCCAACCCTTAGCTACAGCAGCCCGCAAACGTACCCGGCAGGGCTGGCCATAGCGCCGCTTTCGCCAACAAAAAGCAACGTGGCGGTGCCCGGTTACAGCAGCAGCCCGGTAACCCTGGGCAGTGGTTTTGTGGCGCCCGAAGGCGTTGCTGTGGACGCAGCGGGCAATGTTTATGTAGCCGACGAAGCCCACAGCGCCGTAAAAAAGATCAGCGCTGTAAACGGGGCGATAACAACCTTAGGCTCGGGTTTTAACCACCCCACTGGTGTAGCGGTGGATGCCGCAGGCAATGTGTATGTAGCCGATAATGCCAACAACGCCGTAAAGGAGATACAGGTTAACGGCGGGCAGGTGGTTACTTTAGGCAGCGGCTTCAATTCGCCCAGGGGCGTAGCGGTTGACGCCGCAGGGGATGTATTTATCGCCGATTTTGGCAACAACATGGTAAAGGAGATAGCTGCGGGCCAAAGCGCGCCATTTTCAATTGTGTCGATCTTTGGCTCGCCTTTTAGCGGCCCGAGTGGTGTTGCGGTAGATGCCGCAGGTAATGTATATGTGGCCGACCAGGGCAGCGGGACGGTAAAAACAATCCCGGCCGGCGACAACCTGCATACCTTAAGCGCCGGTTTTTTGACCCCTGCAAGTGTAGCGGTTGATGCATTAGGGAATTTATATGTTGCGGATCTGGCCAGCAACCTGGTAACAAAGATCACAACGCCTGATGCCCCAGGGGGTGGCGCAACATCCATCCTGGGATCAGGTTTTAACGGACCGGCCGGCGTAGCTGTTGACCGCGCGGGCAACGTATATATTGGGGATGAGGTTAATAATGCTGTAAAAAAAATTGTTCCGGTTGGCGGCTTTTATCTCAGCAATACCCTTCCGGTGGGGCTAAACTTTAATAGTACTACCGGCGTTATCAGCGGCACGCCGGCTAATCCAAACCCGGCAACTGCCTATACCATCACGGCATACAATTCCGTCGGCAGCGTTGCGGCAGCGCTGAATATAAGTATCAACCTGCCTCCGCTTCCAGTTCTTAGTTATGCCAGTCCGCAAACATACCTGGCGGGCATAGCCATCACGCCGCTGGCACCGGCCGCTGCCAATGTGGCGCCGCTGGGGTATCGCAGTAACTCTACCGTTTTAGGCGGCGGTTTTTTCCGCGGCGAAGGCGTGGCGCTGGATGCGGCGGGCAACCTGTATGTAGCCGACTTTAACAACAATGTAATAAAAAAGATTGCCGCCGGCAACGGCGCGATTACTACAGTAGCTACCGGGTTTAACAAGCCGGACGGCATCGCGATGGATGCGTTGGGGAATATATATGTAGCCGATGTTGGCAGCAATACGATAAAGGAGATACCCGTAAACGGGGGAGCGATAGCTACACTGGGCTCCGGGTTTAACCAGCCGGTAGCCGTAGCGGTGGATGCAGCGCTTAACGTGTACATAGCCGATCTGGGCAATAGCGCCGTGGAAAAGATCCCCGCAGGGCAAAGCACACCGGTACAAATACTTTCCGGAATTTCCCCGCAAGGTTTAGCCATAGACGCTGCTGGGAATTTATATGTGACTGATACAAACAGCAATACTTTGATAAAAATACCTGCTGATGGCGGGCCAAAGGTTACCCTAGTTTCGGGCATATTTGACCTGCAGGACGTAGCGGTTGACGCGATAGGGAACGTATATTTTGACGTGGAGCTGGGCAATGTGATAACAAAGATTCCTGCAGACGGCAGTGCACATGTTATAATTGGAAGTTTATTAAATGCACCTACCGGTATAGCAATAGACGGTGCAGGCAATATTTATTTTGCGCTGGACGCGGACACTGTGGTGAGCAAAATAAAACCGTCTGGCGGCTATTACATTAACGCCTTACCGGCCGGCGCAAGTTTTAATGCGGCAACGGGGGTGATCAGCGGTGCCTTTCTTAAGGCAAGCCCGGCTACAACCTATACCGTAACAGCTTATAATAGCAGCGGCGGTACTTCGGCTGCGTTGAATGTAACCGTTAACCAGCCGCCCGCGCCTACCCTAAGCTACAGCAGCCCGAAAACTTACCTGGCGGGTTTAAAGATAGCGCCGCTTTCGCCGGCGGCCGGCAATGTAGCCGTGCCGGGGTATAGCAGCAGCCCGATCGGCCTGGGCAGCGGGATTGTTGGGCCTGCAGGACTGGCCCTTGATGCGGCCGGCAACGTATATGTTGCTGATGCGGCCGGCAATGCGGTAAAGAAGATTGCTGCGGGAAGCGGCACGGTAACTACCCTTGGTTCCGGTTTTAACGAGCCGTTAGGCATAGCGGTAGATGCCGCGGGTAATGTATATTTCGCTGATGTAGGCACCAATTCCATAAAGGAGATCCCGGTAAACGGAGGTACTGTAGCGACGCTGGGCTCCGGTTTTAACAATCCGCAGGGTGTAGCGGTAGATGCTGCATTTAATATATATGTAGCCGATTTTGGCAATAACGCGGTGAAAGAGATCCCTGCCGGCGGCGGGCCAACAGTTACCTTAGGATCCGGATTTACCTCGCCGATCGGGGTAGCAGTTGACGCAGCAGGCAATATATACGTGACTGATAGCGGCGGTAATGGGGCTGTGAAAATGATCCCTGCAAACGGCGGTGCGATAGTTACCTTATTTTCCGGTTCCGCTAGCCTGTCCGGCATCTCGGTTGATGCGCTGGCGAACGTTTATGTTACGGAGGACGTCGCCGGCGTGTTAGCGAAAATTCCTGCCGGGGGCGGCCCACTAATTTCGCTGGCATCGGGTCTTAGTAGTCCGTATGGTACGGTGGTAGATGCGGCGGGCAATGTATACGTTGGAAACAATGCTGGCAATGATGTAGACGAGATAAAGCCGAGCGGCGGTTATTATATAAACGCCGCCCTGCCAGCCGGGTTAAACTTTAATTCGGCTACAGGCGTTATCAGCGGGACACCGGTTATGGTAAGCCCGGCGTCAAATTACACCATTACGGCCTATAACCCTGCCGGCAGCGCTTCGGCGGCGCTCAATATAAAAGTGGTGCTGCCGCCTGTGCCCATTATCAGTTACAGCGGCGCAAAAACATACCTGGCCGGCAAGGCCATTACGCCGTTTTTACCGGCAGGCACCCATGTAGCAGCGCCAGCTTACAGCAACCCTGTAATTATCGGCAGCGGTTTCCTGTTGCAACAGGGCATAGCGGCTGATGCAGCAGGCAATGTATATGTAGCGGATGTCAATCACAATGCGGTAAAAAAGATAGCTGCGGGCAACGGCCCGGTAACTACCTTAAGTTCGGCATTTAATCACCCCGCGGGCGTAGCGGTAGATGCGGCGGGTAATGTATTCGTAGCTGATGCCGGCAATAACGCTGTAAAGGAGATCCCGTTTAATGGGGGTCCTGTTGTGACCTTAGGTTCTGGATTTACCTCCCCCCTGGGCGTAGCGGTTGACGCTGCAGGCAACATATACGTAGCTGATTTTGGCACTAAAGCAGTAAAGGAAATACTACAGGGCCAAAGCACGCCAATTACGCTGGCTCCCGGGTTTAACCAACCGGAGGGCGTGGCGGTAGATGCTGCGGGCAATGTGTACGTGACTGATGCCGGCGATGGGGTGGTGAAAAAGATCCCTGCCGACGGAGGGGCGATTATTACTTTAGCGTTGGGTATAAATACGCCGAGGGGCATCGCGGTCGACGCTGCAGGCAACGTTTATTTTGCGGCTGACGGCAACATCCAGGTGCAGATGATCCCCGCTGGCGGCGGACCGGCGGTCTTCATCGGTTCCGTGTTCCGTACGCCAATCGGACTTGCTGCAGACGGGTCGGGTAATATATATGTTTCTGACGAGCTGAATAGCAACGTGAATGAGATGACACCTGCCGGCGGCTATTATGTCAACGCATTACCCACTGGCTTAATTTTAAATAAAGCTACCGGCGCTATCAGTGGCACGCCTGCAAAGGCGAGCCTGGCAACCAATTATACGGTTACCGCTTATAACCTTGCCGGCAGTAGTACTGCAACGGTAAACATTGCGGTCGCTAACCTGGCAGGCCTGGCCTTAGGCGCAGGCTCATTAAGTCCCGTGTTTACGGCGGCAACAACCAGCTATACGGCCGCAGTAGGTAATTCGGTAACGTCGGTCACCATAACACCAACAACAAGCGACCGGCATGCATCTGTAAAGGTGAACGGCGTAGTCACCGCTTCGGGAACAGCATCGGCAGCTATTCCGCTAAATGTGGGCGCCAACATTGTTACAGTTATTGTTACTGCGGATGACCTGGTAACGCAAACCTATACGGTAACGGTAACCAGGGCGCCTTCAACCAATGCCAACCTGAATGCCATCGGCCCCAGCATCACCCCGTTGACACCTTCCTTTTCGCCCGCAACAACCAGTTATACGCTGAGCGCAAGTGCTACTACAGCATCCATGACGGTAAAACCCATAACCAGCGATGCCAATGCGACGATAAAAGTAAACGGCACAAGCGTAACTTCAGGAACCGTTTCCCAACCGATAGCGCTGGCCGCAGGCGCCACAACGGCGATAAACATCGCGATAACAGCCCAGGACGGGATAACTATAAAAACCTATACCATAACTGTAACCAGGGCGCCGTCAATCGACGCAACGCTGGCAAACATGAGTTTGAGCAGCGGGACGCTTAGCCCGGCGTTTGCTTCAGCGACCATCAGCTATACATCAAGTGTGCCAAACAGCACTTCCACTATTGAGGTTACACCAACCACTACCGATGCACATGCAACGATAAAAGTAAACGGAACGACGGTGATATCCGGCTCAGCTTCACAAGCCATTACACTTGTACCGGGCACCAATACGATATTCGTAGTAGTAACTGCTCAAAACGGGACAACGAAAAAGACCTATAACATAACCGTAACCCGCGTAGCTTCAGCTAACGCCAACCTGGCCAGCATAAACCCAAGCGTTACCCCGCTCACGCCGGTGTTTGCCCCCGGAACCACAAGCTATACCCTGAATGTAAAAAACACAGTTTCTTCCATGACCGTAAAACCTGTTACCAGCGACGCCAATGCGACGATGAAAGTAAACGGCACAAGTTTAGCTTCGGGAACCACCTCAAGCCCTATTGCCTTGGCGGTTGGGTCAAATACCATCAATATTGCGGTAACCGCCCAAAACGGAACGACTATAAAAACGTACAGCATAACGGTAACACGTGCATCCGGCGGCGCTGATAGCTACGGCCCGGGAATCAGTGTAACAAAACCGGCTGAAACGCCCGCATTGGCAGAAGACGGCATTGTAGTGCACCAGGGGATATCACCCAACGGTGATGGCATAAACGACGTTTTACAGATCGATAATATCAGCCAATATCCCGACAATAAGCTCAGCATTATGAACCGCAACGGGCAATTGATCTATGAAGCAAAAGGCTATGACAACAGTTCAAAAGCTTTTGACGGCCGTTCCAACAAAAACGGGCAGATGCAGCTGCCGGGCACGTATTTCTACTCGCTGGAGTACAGGGTTGCAGGAGTTGCTAAGCGTAAAACGGGGTTTGTTGTGCTGAAGTATTGAGGTTAGTTAATCAGAGGTTGGTCCGAAGGACTCCCCCTCATTCAGGCGCGAGAACGCCGCCCTGCGGGCCTTTGCGCTGCATTCTCGCGCCTGAATGGGGACACTTTCGGATGACCCCAATTCAAGCGCGACTCTGCCGCGTTGGCCGGGTGCGCAAAGGCGACTCGTGCTTCGATAGAACTAAGCTCGGCTGCATTTACACAGCAGAAAATCGACTATATAAATGAAAATCTCCATAAGGAGTCCTTTGGACCCGTTCGCGCTGGATTGGTTTACCGGGCAGAAGACTATATTTACCCGAGTGCATCCAATTACGCCGGTATTGACCAGATAATTGATGTTGATTGCTTGTTCTTTTAATGTAGTTGCAAACTACAGGCATAGTCGTGCGAAGTTACAAACTTCGCACAGCGATCTGTGCAAACTACGGACATCAAGGGGGGTAAATTTTGCCAATTTAGTCCAAAATTTCAAATCCGCTTCGACGTTCAATGGATATGGTTTATATACAAATCAACCGATCGACAATAATTATCCTGTTTTGATTGATAAACTTTTTCCTCTGATAGACCAAAAATAGTTTTACTATGAAATTTATATACTTTCCTTTATTGTTTTTTTTAATGGGTTGCGCTCCGCGGAATCCCTATTACGGACAACCTCTTTCAAGTCTACCAAAGCAGGTCTTTTTTGAAGAAGAAATGGAGCATTCGGATTACAGCGTCACAGGCGTCGACAATAAATCTAAAAACACCATTAGATTTAAAATACCTGATAGCTTGGGAGGAGCCTATATTAAGGGCGGAGATTGCGTTGTGGATATTTTAATGAATAATAATACAGGCATAATTAAACGAATTAATATTGTAGGTCTTTATTTTTATGACAGTCGTCGAAAAGCAATCCGAGGATTTGATATTTACGATAATACAAGGCGCAGAGTTGGGAAGCCTTTTAATGAAGATTGTCAGGAATATATTTCGTTTATTCGTCATTTTGTAAGCGAGCTCTCATTCAAAAGGTTAACTAAAGTAACCTCGTCGGAAAGCCACACCTATTGTAGGCTTATATTTCCTGGAGGCAGGTTGTAACGGTAGTGGGTAGCGTAGCAAAGCAGTTTGTGGCAGGCTAAAGACCCTATTTCACCCAGCCCGGACAAGCGTGTCGCTTGTCTGCAATAACGAAATGTTTGGCTGAAGACCCGAGGTTGGTCCAGCGCTGGCCAAAGGGGTCATTTAATTAACAAAAGATAGGGTTTTACGGAGGGAACGGCCTGCTGTACGTAGTTTGCGCGAACTGCTGCCTGCTGTACGTAGTTTGCGCGAACTGCTGCCCAGATGTACGTAGTTTGCGCGGAACGCTGGGGCCGACTAAAAAGGTTTGGTGATCATTGTGTAGACTGATTTTCAAACCGAGCCTATTTTTTGGCGAATAAATACGTAAGGGGCAAC
>OLLK01000217.1_pt1 | contig 32456 bp, 18 predicted proteins | sample 1604531 | NCBI WGS metagenome assembly OLLK01 (sample SAMEA104055722, study PRJEB20765) | soil metagenome | isolation source: soil | reverse complement strand
TATGGGTACATTCGCAATGAGCAATCAAATATTGTTATCATCGGCAAACAAAGGTCAAATTGAAATTCTGGTTATGATTATGCGATAAAAACATGTTGACACGACACTAGGCGTATTTTATCTGTTTCTTTTTTGCCGGCGCGGAGGAAGCGCGGATATTCAACTCCGTGGAAAGGGTAATGGTTTTTACTGATTTGTTTTTTATTGGATGGTTCAGCTTACTGAGCAAAGTGGTGATCACATTATCTGCAATTTGCACGATCGGCTGCGCAATTGCCGAGATGTGCGGCGTAAACAATTGAAAAACTTCGTAGTCGTCGAAGGAAACAACCGCAATATCATCCGGCACTTTTATGCCCAGTTCATTGAATAAACGTAGCCCGCAAACACCAATATGGTTGGTACCAAACAAGACGGCATCAATATCGTCCCGGCGTTTCTTTAAAAACGTCCTTATCGGGTCCATGATGACATCATTGTCGCGATTAAACAATACCTCTTTTACAATGGGCTTTAAATTGTGCTCTTTTAAGGCGTTTTTATAGCCCTGCATACGCTGGGTCAATTGTGCCTGGGATGATAAAAACGAAACGTATGCGATATTTTTATATCCCTGGCTGATCAAATGCTGTGTGGCGTTATAGGTGGCGAAAAGGTTATCGACCACAACATAATCCGCATTTACGTTCTCCAGGTTACGGTCGAACAATACAACAGGATAACCGTTTTTTATCAGGGAGTTGATATCGTCCTCTATTCCTTCGGGGGGCGCGATGATATAACCATCCACGCGGCGGTCACGATACATCTCGATCAGGTCCTTGGTTTTCTCGGTGTTATTGTCCGTGCTGCAATAAATTATCTTGTACCCGTTGTTATAAGCACGGTCTTCAATCAGCCTGGCGATATTGGCAAAAAAGGGGTTGGCAATATCCTCCACCATCAGGCCAATAATATTTGATTTTCCGGTTCGGAGGCTCTTAGCCAACGGGTTAGGTTTATAGCCTACTTCCTCAACAAATTTTAAAACGCGCTCAACCAATTCCGCACCAATCCTTTTTTCCTGGGCACGGCCATTCAGAATAAAAGAGATCGTTGTTTTGGAAACGTTTAAACTGTTGGCAATATCAACTATTGATAATTTTTTCTTCACTTTAAGTCGGTCTAATCAAATATATGCTGTAATATAACTCATATTTTTCTAAAATCTGCATCTATCCTATTTATTTCAATTTCAGCTGGTTTATCGTTTTTTGGTTCAGGCGCGGGTACATAAAACCGAATAAAAATATAACTGCATAACATATAATCGGGAGATAATACGCAGTAGCAACATTATGGTCGGCTACCCAGCCCATCAAGATCGGGAAAAGCCCGCCGCCAACCACTCCCATTACAATAAATGAAGAAGCTTGCTGCGTCGACCTGCCCAGATCCTTGAGCCCCAAACTAAAAATGGTGGGGAACATGATGCTGAAAAAGAAGTTGATCATGATCAGCGCAACGAAGGAGACTGTGCCAAAATTTTGTGCCACGATAAGGCACATTAAAATATTACATGCGGCAAATATCCAAAGCAATTTATTTGGTGCTATTACATAACGCATCAGCAAGGTGCCCACTAATCGGCCCAAAACCATCATCAGCATACTTAATCCAAAAAAATAGCTGGCTTTTTCAGACGACAAACCCATAATATCATGGCCGTAGTTTACAAAATAAGCCCATGTGCCGCCTTGCGCTGCCACGTTGAATAATTGAGCTATCGCTGCAAACACAAAGTGCTTGTGTTCAAACAATTTCTTCGGAACGTGTTCGCCGCCGCCAACGGCATAGGAGTCAGTAGCCACTACATGTGCATCCTTAAGCGCTGGTACCCTCACAAATGAAAACAAAACGGCAACCAAAGCAATCGCAACCCCGATCACGAAATAAAGATTCCTGACAGCAACCAGGTCGTTTGAGTGTGCCTGTCCGGCTTTCAAAATAAAAAATCCGCCAACCAGGGGGCCGATTATTCCGCCCAATCCGTTAAAAAATTGTGAAAAATTAATCCGCTGGTCGCTGGTACGCTGGTCGCCTAATGCTGCAACAAATGGATGGGCTACGGTTTCGAGTGTCGCCAAACCACATGCAAGTATAAATAAGGCGAACCGGAAGAATCCAAACGACCCTGCATTGGAGGCGGGCACAAAAAGAAATGCTCCGATGGAGTACAAGCAAAGGCCCAGTAAAACACCCCATTTATACCCGAAGCGCCGCATAAACAAGCCGGCTGGTATGCCCATTACAGCGTAAGCCCCAAATAATGATAATTGCACAAAGGCCGATCTTCTTTTTGAAATATGTAGTACATTTTGAAAATGCTGGTTCAGCGTGTCCCCCAATGTAATGGCTATACCCCATAGTAAAAACAGCGAGGTAACAAAAAGCAGGATCACGATGTATTTACGTTCGGTAAAATTGGGCTTGGCCTCCATATTTACTTCCTATTTCAGTTTAATTGGTTTTGTAAATTAATCGAAAACTTTTTAAAACTATTAAGCCTCACCTATTTTTTATTAACGCCCGTCAAAAACTCATTCCGTTTTATTCAGCGGATCATTGTAAGGTTGAACTAAAAGCTTCACCTTATCATTACCCAAAACTTTTTCATCAAATTCAATGCTGATATCTTTTCCCTCGCCCTTCATCAGCGAAAAATAATTGTCGCTCATTATTGCAGGTAATATCTGCTCACCTGTTCTTGCTTTAACCGCCTGCACCCTAACGGCAAACGCCGCAGCAGCCGTCGATGCCGGGTTAACCACATGCACATCCACCAAATATTTGCCGCCTTCGTGTTTAATTGTGTAGGATGTCTTCAAACTAACCTTCGGCAATTGGTTTAAGGCGGTAAAATCCGTCCGCTTATTGCCGCGCCAGTAAAAATTGTCTGATATCAATTTACCATCCTTGTTGGTAAGCTTTAGTTTTACAAAATGCACATCGGTTAAACCGCTGCTTTTTGGTTGCCCGCCATAAACTTCAAAATCCCACAGCGAATACCCCCAGCCCGAGCCGCGCTGCAGGCCCAGCATGCGCACATATCGCCCGTTCACTTCGTCGAAGGTGATCTGCTGTACGCCGGTATGACCGTCTTCAGTTTCGTACACGCCTTTCCAGGCTTTGGCATCATTTGATACCTGGATCTTGAATGCTTTTCCAAAAGCTTCTTCCCAGTTCAGCTTCACCCCGTTAACAATCTCTTCTTTTCCCAGGTCGATATAAATCCACTCGCTGTCGGTTTGATTGCTGGCCCAGCGGCTGCCGGAGTTACCGTCTGTCACTAATGCAGGTTCGCCGTTGGAGGTGGAAGAAGCATAGGCGGGCTTATTCAAGGCGATATTTTCGCGCCCCTCCGCAAAATTTATGGTAAAACAGTTGGTCGCGCTATTGGCAGGTGCGTCTATTGTTTTGGATTGGCTGTATTGCGCCACCAGGCTGCCGTCGCTGTTGTAAACTTCAGCTTGCGCTGTTATGTCTTGTTTATCCGATCTTGTGGTATTGATTACCTTAATGTCATTAGTAACCGGGTTCCATTGAATATGCAACGGTTCGCAGGCCTTTTTTGCCCCCCAGTAAGCGCCCGTCAGGTCGTAATAGTAATCATAGGTTTGCCAAACCAGCGAAGGATACGCCGATTGGCTCATCCAGGTCATGATGCCGGAGGCGTCCTCCCAAATATTATCTTCCCAGCCCTCGTACATCGCTTTATTCGTCTCGATGTTCAGCAATTGGGCTTTGCGGCAATAATCTTCAACCCCGGTTGCTTTGCCATAACGTTTGGTGATGGCGTCGTCATACCGATCGGGGCCCGCATTACCGGCTGACGGACCAAAAAAATGCAGGTTCCACATCTCGTTGCGCGGCCACCATTTATCGCGGGGGATAAACTTTTTAAAGCTGTCGAAATTGGTAAAAACTGCGGTGCCTATTTCGCTTCGCAATCCCCAGCCGGAGTTGCCGCCAAACCCATTGGGGAAACGGCTGAAGTACCAGCGAGGGTCAAAGTTTGTCCACGGTCCGCTGCCGGTTAAATTGCCCGCATGCGAATTCGGCTGGTAATACCGGTCGTTGCCGTCAAAGGTGCTGATGTCTTCCTTTAGCCAGCCGTTGAGCGGCGCCATAGGCGTGCCCTCGTTATCACCGCACCAAATGGCAATAGAAGGGTGGTTTCTGAACCGTTTTATTTTTTCAACTGCGTTGGCGTTAAATGCATTGATATCATCGGGCAGGTTGGCGATGGAGTTTAACCAAAAATCGTCCCAAACCATGATGCCATACTTATCACAGGCATCGAAAAACTCCTCGTCGGTGGTCGAGCCTATCCAGTTTCGGATAATGTTGAAATTCATTTCCTTGTGGAACCGGACTTTGGTGTCATATTCGTCGCCCCTGCACCGCAGCATGTATTCGCTCATGCCCCAGTTGCCGCCTTTTAAAAACACCTTAGTGCCGTTTACGTACACATGCAGTACGCGTGCAACGGTATCATAAGTGTATTTCCGGATGCCGAATTTGATCTCCTGTTGATCAGACACCTCATCCCCAACTTTTAAGCTCAATTTGCAGGTGTACAAATTCGGCTCGCCGTAACCATTCGGCCACCAAAGTTTGGGGCTGTTGATGGCTAGTTCGGGGAAACGCTTTTTATCAATTTTAATATCCGCCGAACCGTTAGCGCCGACAAACACTTTTTCAGAAAACTGGATATTGCCGGGGTTGATCACGCCACTTAACACACCCTGCTCAAAATTGCCCGTGGTGTTTTTGATCTTCATCTCCATTGAAAGATCGGCCCGGGCGTTTGTGGGTAGATCCGTCCTGATCCAGGGATCGTTCAGGCTCAGACTGCCGGTATTGCTCAGATAAACATTATCGGTAATCCCCATATTCAAACCGGGCACATAGGGCATCCAGTCCCAACTGGCGCTGGGGATATAGGTGGGGCTGGCGTAGTTAACCAATGGCGTATGCGGCCAGTAAACCAGTACCGCCAGCGTATTTGGGCCGTTTTTATTTACCAGGCCCGTAATATCGTATTTGCCGCGCTGCAAAAAGCCATCCAGTGCGCCAATTTTAGTGCCGTTAAGGTAGATTTCGGCCTTGCGGTTTATGCCTTTAAAGTTAAGCCAGATCACTTTTTTTGTAAATCCGGCCGGAACCGCAAACTCCGTACGGTACCAAAAATCGCGGTCGTATTTCTTTTTGTCGACTTTGTAGATGTTATCGCCAAAGTTGGGATCCTTCTCCAGGCTGTCGGCCACATAGGAGGAAAACACTGTACCCGGAACAACGGCGCGTACCCAATCGGCTATATTATAACCGGCTTTATACAGGTTTGCGCTATCGGGCTTCAGATCTGTCTGGGCTTTTATCTTCCAGGTGATAGCGGGGTTGCTGCTGTTTAGATCATAAATTTTGGTCTGCGCAGATGCATTTATGACACAGCAAAGCAGTAACAAGGAAAAGGAAAATAGCCTGACCGACAAGTAATTGAACATTTGGATTGTTATATGATCTTATTTTGACAATGAAAATGGTTTGTCATCGGGATTAAGTCCGCGTTGAAAATTGGGTTTGTCGCCCATTTCAAAATGGAGCACGCCGCCACCCATAATATCTGCCTGTGTTATCCAGTTGTGCGTAAAAGGTTTGCCGTTTAAGGTAGCCGACTGTATATACACGTTGCTTTTGCTGTTATTGGCCGCCTCGATGATAAACTTTTTACCGTTCTCAAGGGTGATGGTCATTCTATTAAACGCAGGGCTGCCGATCACATATTGATCGGTACCGGGACAAACGCTATAGATGCCGGCGGCGCTTAAAACGTACCACGATGACATTTGGCCTTCGTCTTCATCACCTGGGTATCCGTTTTCCGTGGAATTGTACATCTTATCCATTACCTCGCGGATATGCTGCTGTGCTTTCCAGGGCTGGCCGGCATAGTTGTACAGGTAGATCATGTGATGGATGGGCTCATTCCCCTGGGCGTACTGGCCCATATTGAAGGCCGCCATCTCCGTCATTTCGTGGATCACCTGCCCATAGCCGCCAACTTTGATGGTGCCGGGTTCTGAAAATACGGAATCAAGCTTGGCGGTAAAGTTTTTATCGCCACCCATTAAATTGATCAGGCCATGGACATCCTGGAAAACCGACCAGGTCCAATGCCATGCATTGCCTTCGGTATAAGGGCCGCCCCAATCCAGGGGATCAAACGGTTTTATCCAGTTTCCGGCCTCGTCCTTTGCACGCATAAACCTGGTTTGCGGGTCGAACAGGTTTTTATAGTTGTACATCTGCCGCGCAAAAACATCTTCATAAAATTTGTTGCCGGTTTGTTTGGCCAGCTGGTAAGCACAAAAATCGTCATAGGCAAATTCCAGCGTCCAGGCCGTTGCGCCCTGGGTTTTTTGGCTGTACGGAACATAGCCGTCGGCAAAGTATTCTTTCCATCCGGGCCTGCCATTGGCGCTGCCCCATGGGCCTTTATTGGTGGCTTCGTGATAATAAGCTTCAAGCGCCTTTTTTGGGTCGAAGGTCCGTATGCCTTTTACCCAAGCGTCAGCCAGCAGGGATATGGAATGATTGCCCAGCATGCCGCCGGTTTCCGCAGGAAACGACCATGCCGGGAGCCAGCCGCACTGCTGCTGTGCATCCAGCAAGGCCTGCGCATACTGCCCCTCCATTTTGGGATGCATGATGGTATTTAAAGGGAACTGCGCCCGGAAGGTATCCCAAAAACCATTATCGGTGTACATGTAGCCGTCGTGTATTTTGCCGTCATAAGGGCTGTAGTAATACGGTTTGCCGTCCTTTCCGTATTCAAAAAATTGGTGCGAAAAAAGGTTGGCATGGTACAGGCAGGAATAAAATGTGGCCTTTTGTTCTTCCGTTCCGCCTTCCACCATCATACGGCCCAGCAATTGGTTCCAAACTTTGTCAGCGGCTTTGTGCGTCTCGTCAAATGAGTTGTATTTACCCAATTCGGTTTGCAGCGTCAGCTCAGCCTGTTCAGGGCTGATATAGGACGACGCAACTTTAGCTTCGACGGTCTCTCCATCCTTAAATTTGATATAAGCGCCAACGCCATCTCCTTCTGCGGTTAAATTGTCGGGGGTTAACTGGTCTTTCTTATTCTCCCAGGTACCGTAGGCGGCAAAGGGTTTATCAAAAACAATAACAAAATAATTTTTAAAGCCTTGGGGCGCCCATCGGCAATTGTTTACATAGCCGGTGATGATCCGATGTTCGGGATCAATCTTCACGCTGCTCATTTTTGTGTAGCCGTCCAGCACCAAATAAGCCGCTTTGGAATGCGGGAAAGTGAACCGCAGGTGTGCGCCACGTTCGGTCGGGCTGATTTCGGTGGTGATTTGATTATCCAGTTTGACTTTGTAATAGCCCGGCTGCGCGATTTCGTTAGCATGGCTAAAGGAAGCGGCCCTGGCATCCTCGTTAACCACCAGTTGCCCGGTTACCGGCATCAGCGAAAACACCGCGTAATCATTCACCCATGAACTGCATTGGTGCGACTGCTGAAACCCGCGGATGGTATGTACAAAGTATTGGTATTTCCAGCCGTCGCCATTTTTGCCAGTTTGCGGCGTCCAGGTATTCATACCAAAAGGCAGCGCGGTAGCCGGGTAGGTATTTCCGTAGGAGAACTCGTATTTCGAGTTGGTTCCCTGGCGGGTGTTAACATACTTTACCAGGTTTGGCGCCTGTGCCAGGCCCGACAAGGCGGTAAAAAGGAAAATGTAAAAAACAAGCAGGTTTTTTTTCATTGGTATTTATAATTAAAACCGGGTTTCCGCGGAGACTGGCTTTTAACTGAGCGGGTCTAAAAAAAGGAGACACTCCTGTCTCCTTTTTCAAATCAACTAAACCCAATTTCTATGCAAACGCTTAGCGCAACCAAATTTATTGCAATGATCAAATGGTTTTGCTAAATTGTTTTAGCAAAAATAGTTTTTAATCGTTAATTCGCAAATTTTTTGTAAAAACTTGATAGAGATTGAGAAACTGTTTAAAAATGACTTGAAGTGATTTTTCATTGCCGTTGACTGAAGTCAACGGCAATGAAAAATCAGCTATATTAATGGGCTTTAGCCCAAATTATCTGGCGTGTTTTGGCTAAAGCCATTGGTTTATTTGTCATTAGTCCGTCGGCTAAAGCCGACGGCAATGAATATTATGATTTTTAAACAGTTTCTGATTTCAAATTTTTTGGTTGAGTTGCCGACAGCCGAGGCAAATTTCGGCAGTTCAAATGTTCACGGAAATCGTTAAAAACGTGCAGATTTTGGGCAAATGAAAAAATAACTTACTAAAAATCAGTGATTTCGTGGCCGCTTTGAAGCATGATCATGTGCAAAACGTAAACACTTGAACACCGGTTTGCGGGGTTTTAGACCAAGGAAAAGCAGCCACTATTTCAACCCTTTAAACTATTGAAATTTTACCCTGATAAAGCGCGGGCGGTATAAATTGGGATCCGCGTTTAAGTCTTTAATAAATTCCGTAGAATTAATATTATAGCTGATGATCAGTTCCCCGGGATTGGAAATGGCCGGATGCGCCTTTGCGTTGTAAACCAAATAAGTACTTTTCAGCAGGTCAGGCTTGCAATCCCATAGTTTAATAATTGGCCCAAACGGACCGTAAGGAGTTGCTCCTATCCGCATGCCTACCGTTGTGCTCATCCCGTCAACCTGGAAGATCATGGCGTAACGGCCGTCGGGCAATGCGGTCACGCTCAACTCGTCCGACACATCTTTGGTAACATCCCCAACTTTATTGATATCACTCACCCATTCGCTGTCGGTCCAATAAGTCCATTTATCAAAGTGCTCGAAATCTGCAGGCAACACCCTGGCAACCATCAATCGCTTAGCCATCCCTCTTACGCCATAAACATAGACGTACCCGTCAGGATTCGGAGCCCCCGCTTTTTTAGTGTTTACAAAAATACCGGAGCCAAAAGTGCCGCTATCACCTGTATTTTCTGAAAGAAATACTGGCGCATCCGTTTGCAGTTGGTTAGTGAAAGGAGGCATACTCCCTGCGGGTATCTTTATCAGCGAGGTACCGACTTCCCTGAACCCAAATGCGCCATCGCTTACATTGCGCACCCTGTAACCAAAAATGTAAATGTTGTTGCCAAGTTCCTGGTTAACAAAACCATCGCCAAGCCAATAATAATCGGTACTTTCGGCTTTCGGCGTTTTGGGGATAAAAACCGACTCAGGTTTACCCCCCTTATCTTTATCCCAATAAAAATGCATTTGATCTGATACCGGTTTGTTGCCGTTTAATAATGCTACCGTATTATGGATCATTTTATAGCCCGGCGCCATGGTGTGATCTTTTATCTCGCCGATCATACTATCGCTAAAAAGAAAAAGTATTTTGCCGTTTGGTTTTGCAGGCTTGCACCGTACACCGTCCAGTCGCATCGCATAAATGCCATCGGCACCAAACCAGCCTGCGTCTCTTTTTAAAAGATCCGACCATTCCGGCGCCGCTTCAACCGTGAATTTTATATGCTCCAGGTCAACAGCGTTTGTAGTCTGTCCTTTTGAGCCGGTAAAACGAAGAACCAGCAAACCGGTAATAACAAGTAAAGTGGATATTTTCATCGATGAACAGCTAAAGAAGCCTGGTAAATTTAATTATTTTTAATATGTAATTGCCCGGCGCGTTTTTTTCGCCGATGTATGATGAAGCCAATTCCCACTAGACCCCCAATAATCATTGCCGCTGAAATCATTTCCGCCTGCGTTAGCTCAAGCCCTAAAACGGAATACCGGGGGTTAACCCTGGTCTCCTCAATAAATATCCGTTCTATACCACTGAGAATAAGGAACGAATAAAACATGAGGCCCGGAATACGGATCCGCTTCCTGAAAAGCCACATCAACCCGAATAAACCGATACAGATCACCGCCTCATAAAACGATGTCGGGTAAACCCCGGCGCGCAGTTGCTCGCAATGTTCGCCAAAGCAATTATCCATCCTAACCCCGGCATCAATAGCATTATGCGGAAATTTAAACGACCACATCCAGTCGGGCATCCAGCTCAGTACTACCGGTTTCGGGTGATTATTTACAATGCCCCAATCGCCGTCGCCCGATAAATGGCAACCGATACGGCCGATGCCATAGGCCAGCATCATCCCGGGTGAACCGATATCGGCCAAATGCACCAGCTTCATCCCTTTTTTATGGCAGATATATAAAAACGTGAACGATCCAAATATCAGCCCGCCCAGGTAGGTGAACCCATCGGCCGAGAACAAAGTGTCAATAGGATGATGCAAAAAGAGTTGAAAATTCTCGGCGGTATTAAACAGCTTTGACCCGATCACTCCAGCAATTCCAAGTGCAAATGCCAGGTAGCCCATCAACTGGTATGGGTGCACTTCCCTTTCAACCATTTTTGGTTTTGGCAGCCGTTGTTTTTTTCTGTCGATGTAAACCCAAAAAGCAAAGCCTGCCCCAAAAAGTAAACCACCCGGCAAGTTTCCCTGGAGCGAAAATATAAACCGTACCGGATCATTTAAAAACGTAGTATGATCCAGTATTGCGCCGGTTAATTTAAATCCGAGCACAAATCCAAGCAAGCCATTCACCAACAATTCCAGAAACGAAGCCGGCAATCCTACCAACTCTTTTTCCTTGTAGGCCGAGATCAGCCCGTCGGCTTCCTTTCGTTTGAACTCCGACACAAAAACGAAATAGGTTATAAAAAAGGAAAGGGCTACAAAAAAACCAAAGGTTTGAATTGGTATCGCTATGTGAGTATGAAAAATGTATTGCAGCAGGTCGCCTATGGTTGGGAACATACGTCTAAATTATGCAAAAAAGCTTTCTAAATTATGAACCATTGTGCGCTGCATAATTTAAAAAGCTTCGCCGGTTTTTGCCCGGCTAAAACCGCGTTCAACGGTCTTAAAATCCTAATTGTAATCCAAAATTGATAACACGCTGATTTATATAAGCATCCCCTGCAGTGTTCGTTTGAATTTCAGGGTCCTGCTGGTAGCGCTTATAATTATCCCATGTAAACAGGTTGTACGCACTTACGTAAACCCTGGCGTTGTTTAAATGAAAAGGAAGCGACTTGCTCGGAAACTGGTAACCGATATCCACTGTTTTCAGGCGAATATAGTAGGCATTTAACAGCCAATAGTCCGAAGGGTAATAGGTTGGACTGTTGATCGTCGACGGGTTAGTAGTGAGCCGCGGGAATTGTGCGGATGAAGCATTTTGGGGCGTCCATGCAGTCAGGTCAATCGGCTGAAACTGGCTTTGGAACGGCTCGATACCGGTACCGGTGATGATAAAGCTGTAATTAAATGCGCCCTGGAACAATACACTGATGCTAAATCCTTTATAGCCGGCTGTTAAGTTTAAACCAAGCGTTGTATTCGGCAAATTGGGGTGCCCAATCGCTTTTTGGTCGAAAACGTTGATATAGCCGTCGCCATTTAAATCCTGGTACCGCAGGTCACCAGCCTGGATAATTTCGCCGTTATCGGGCACGGCTATCGGGTTGCCGGCATTACTGCCACTGTGTGCTCCTTTGTAGGCATTTATTTCAGCTACATCGCCGGGCGTATAGTAACCTAAAAAATGATAGCCGAAGGGCTGATTGATGGATTGACCGGTGCGCGCCAGCCATGGGTAGGCAGGTTGCGCCTCACTTTCATACAATATCTTGTTTTTTGCATACGAGAACACAAAATTCACTCCATACTGAACGTCGCGCACGCTGTTGTGATAGCCGATCTGGCCGTCAAAACCATTGTTTTCCGTGCGACCAAGGTTGATAGCCGGCAAGCCCACGCCGAGGATGAGCGGGATGTTATTTGGTATGATCAACTGATCGTAACGAACGTTATGGAAATAATCGGCGGTAAATGACAAATGATCTTTTAATAAATTCGCATCCAAACCGAAGTCAAGCTCCTTTTGCCGCTCCCAAACTACGTTGCTATTCGCCAGTGCACCTTCATAGTATAAGTTGTAGTTATTAGGAGATACCCCGAAATTATACTGGTTAGGGTTTTGAATATAGTTTTGGGTGTAGATGTAGGTATTCCCCGGCGCAACATCTGACCCGACGATACCATACGACCCTCTCAACTTGAGCAAACTAAATGTGGAAGTCAGCTTTTTGAAGTAGTTTTCCTTTGCAATATTATAACCTGCACTTATGGCCGGAAACCAGCCATACCTGTGATTAGCCGCGAAACGGTCGGTGCCGTTATAAGCGCCATTGATATCAAACAAATATTTGCCGTCGTAATCATAACTGGCCCTGCCGGAAATGCCTCTAAACTTTGCCGGTACACCTACCACTGAAGGATCAAGCGGGATAAAGGTGGTTGAATTCGCGTCAAAGGTTTGTGACGACTGGTTTAATAACACCAACCCTGTTACATGGTTTTTTCCACCAAACGTGCGATCATAATTAATGAATGCCTGGATATTTACGTTGGTGGTGTACAGGTTTACATTACCGGCGTAGAATATGTTCGGAAAAACATAGGCCCCGGCCGGATTTAACGTAGTGGTATTATTTGTCGGATCGTAGTGGTAGGTCGGGATTGGCCCATAGTTACCGGTGGAGCGGGTGTATGCTTCGGTACTCGAATAAGCCACGCGGCCCGTTACGGATAAACCATCGGTTAAAGCGTCAAGGTTCTGCTTAATATTAAATAACACATTATAGTCGGTGCGTTTTTCGTTCTGATAACCGCCGGTCGCCAGTCTTGCATTCAACGTGGGCAAATGAGCCGGGTTGAACGGAGAGAATGCATAAGCATAACTGCCGTTCGGATTCAGGAAAGGCGCTGTAAATGGTGTTTCCTGGGCGAAGTTATACACATCAGACAAAGTACTGGAGGCACTTTCATTGGGCGAATTTGTATCCGAAAAACGGGTAGTAATATCCAGCCTCAAGTCTAGCGTTTTATTTGCTTTCAGATCCAGGTTCGACCTGAAATCGTACCGGCTGAAATCATAATTGTTGTCAATGTTTGCAACCGGGTCGGGAAAATGTTTTACCAATCCGTTTTGCTGGAAGATGCCGCCTGAAATAAAATATTTAAGCTGATCGGTACCGCCTGATATATCCAGGTTCGAGTTTACCTGGTAGCTGGTTTTATTGAATACGGAGTTGTACCAGTTTACATCGGGGTGGCCGTACGGATCGGTATGGTTTTGAAATGCGTTCAAATCGTCCTGGGTGAAAGTAAGGAGTTTCCCGTCATTTGTTTCCGCCTGGTTGATCAGTGTTGCCGACTGGAACGAATTAAGGAACTTTGGGACGATGGTAGGCGCCTGCAACCCTGCTTCGTTCCGGAAATTAACCTGTGGTTTGCCGGCTTTGCCTCTGCGTGTGGTTACCACCAATACCCCGTTAGCGCCTTTAATACCGTAAATTGCAGTTGCGGAAGCGTCCTTTAAAATTGATATGCTTTCTATTTCGTTTACATTGATTTGCTGTAGCTGGTCATAAGTATACTCTATGTCATCAACGATGATCAATGGCTGATTACCTGCGGGGTTGAGCGAACTGATACCACGGATAAAAAAGTCGGAAGCATCCTTGCCCGGCTGACCTGAGGTTTGCATGGAAAAGAAACCAGGCAGCTTACCCGACAATGCGTTCTGCACGTTTGCGGTCGGAACGGTCCGGATATCTTCAGCGGAAATGCTGCTTACCGCCCCTGTGTTAGTCACACGTTTAGTCTTACCAAAACCTACAACGATAACTTCATTCAGGTCCTGGCTGTTTGATTTTAAAGTGATGTCGATATCGTCAGATTTACCGGCAACATTAACCTCCTGCCTGGCGTAACCAACAAATTGCACTACGATTATATTTGAATTACCTTTTAAGGTTAAAGTAAAACGGCCTTTGGTATCGGTGACAACACCGTTCGCGGGCAGCCCCTTTTCTGTTACGGATGCCCCCGGTAAAATTCCTCCATCATCCCTCACAACTCCCGAAACCACTTTATTTTGCGCATATAACAATGCCGGAAGCGTGCTGAAGATGATAAAAAAGAAAAGTATTAATTTTCTCATAACTGCCTATTTAATAGTTAATTGACTAAGATTTATTACCAACCCGGGTTTTGTTTCAGATTCGGATCCTTTAGCATTTCGTCGTAAGGGATCGGGTTAAAATATTGTTTGGGTGTAAATGCTGTTGTTAAAACGTGTATCGGGTTATACGTTAACGTCGATCCTGTTTGAACAATAGATATACCTGTCCGTGGTTGATTCATAACGGTTTGTGCCAGCTTCCATCGTTTAATATCAAAGTAGCGATGCTCTTCAAAGGCAAATTCGATCCGCCACTCGTTTTGTATAAAAGCACGCATTTGAATAGTGGTCATGTTTTGCGGAACACCGTAATTATTACCGGCCCCCGGGTCGATACCCGCCCTGGCCCTTATAGCGTAAAGCTGGGTGTAGCAATCAGATGGAGGAGTCGCCGCTGCCTCGTTCTCTGCCTCGGCAAGAGTCAGCAGTATTTCAGCATACCTGAACACAACCCAATCCGACGAATGATTACTATAGGTCGACGTTGTTTCAAATAGCCCCATAAATTTGCGCATATAGTAACCGGTAACGGTTTGCTGGGTGTTCACATCGGGTTTACTTTGGCCCCCTTCAAAGGTTTGCAGCGAAGTATTGAGCCAGGGATGCCCGTTATACAGTATGCTGGCGGCTAACCGTGGGTCGCGCTTTGGGGTGGAATTGATGGCGTAAGGATCTGCGGGATTGTAGCCTGACGAAGGATCGTCAATGGCCAGTCCGTTTTGCATCGGGAACGAGTTCACCAGCTCCTGCGTCGGGCTGGTATTACCCACTGCAGATGCCGCCTGGAAGCCCACAGGTCCATTATTCGTCTCGATGCTGATACTATTGCCCTCGGGCCTTACCATTATTCTCTCGGGGTTATTCTGCGTTAAAAAGATATCCCTGAAGGCTGTGTCTAATTGGTAGGCGCCAAGGCTCATCACATCACGGGCTGCGTTGGCGGCCAATGTCCAGCGGTTAATATCGAAATTGGTGTAACCGGTAAGCTGGTTGCTGGCATCCACGTTGCCACCGTTAAACAGCGGACTTGCGGCAAAAAGCAAAACCCGGGCTTTTAGCGCTAATGCTGCCCCTTTGGTTACGCGGTAATTATCGTTCGGGTTGGCCAGCGGCGCGGTGACGAGGCTGTCTTTTATGGCATCAAGTTCTTTAACAATATAAGTTACGCAATCCGAAAAGCTGGCACGCGGTAGCGCCACGTTATCGTTAACATTGTATACCGCGTTGCCGAGCAGAGGCACACCACCATATCGTTTTACCAGCTCGAAATAAAAATAGGCTCTTAAAAAGCGTGCTTCGCTTTGCCACACCCACCTGGTGCCCACGCCATTTGGCAACGCACCTTTAACAGGCACCACACCGATGTTATTAATAAACTCATTTGCCGAGCGTATGCCTGCCCAATATGAATTGGGGTTGGCCGCGGTTGGTGTACCATCCCAAGGATTCTCGCCGGAGGGGAATGATTGTGCAGTTACCGCATTGGTAGACATTAAAGTGACCTGTGCGCTGCCCGTTTGTGACGACACGGCATCATCGGACGCTGCATCGAGGTAATCACCGCCAACCCGGTTATGGCCACTGAATACAATAGCATATATTCCAAAAAGGTACGACTGCGCTGTTGCCCCGGCCGAATCGCGTGGGTCAAAAACATAGTTGATCGTTATTTTGTCAACCGGGAACGTTTCATACTTTTTACAACCATAAATAACACTTAGCAATGTTATCCCGAGCAGTATTTTATTTATATGATTTTTCATCTGTTCTGTTTATTAATAATTTCCGATCAAAGCTTAACCGTAATACCTGCATTAATTACTCTTTGCACGGGGTAGGCCCCCATCGATATTTCTTCAGGATCAATTCCTTTAAAACCCGCCAGCGTGCCCAGGTTTTCACCGTTGACGAACACCCGTAAACCGGCCAGCCGGAGCCGCTGCGTTACGCTGTACGGAAATGTGTACCCTATCTCGGCATTCTTAATTCGTAAATAATCGCCAGACCTTACATAAAAGGACGACGTTAGCCCATTGTTGTTATAGGCCGAAACCGCCAGACGAGGCAGGGTTGCGGTAGCAGCAGTTTCAGGTGTCCAGCGACCAGTGGCGCTTACATACGCCTGCTGGTTTATTGTCGAATAATCCAAACCGAACTGTTCCACAATATTGTTATAGCCGGTGTAGATCTGCCGGTTTGTAACGCCCTGGATGATCACCGAAAGACTGAACCCTTTGTAGTTGATGCCCGGGTTAAGGCCATAAAAAACCAGCGGCTTTGTTCCCCCGATAGCCGATTCATCAAACTGGTTGATAACACCGTCGCCATTCAGGTCTTTATATTTGATATCCCCGGGCTGAGGGGCATATCCTGCAATATGAGGGCTGGTGGAAGCATCTTGCACACTTTGGTAAAGGCCTTCGGCCGTATAACCGTAAATAACCCCGTTTACAGGGTGGCCCGTTTGCCTGGTCCACGGATAAGGTGAATTCAGCTCATTCTCGTAAACTATTTTTGAGGCCTGCAGGTTGACATTGCCGGTAACGAAATAATTGAAATTGCCTGCGTGATTTTTATAGGTTAAGCTAAGCTCGGCGCCCTGGTATAGGTTTATTCCTATATTCTCCAGCGGGTATGGCGCGCCCAATAGGGCTACTGTATTGCCCCTGTAGCCAAGCACGTTGGAATAACGGTCGTGATAATAGTCTGCAGTGATCAGGAACCGCTCGTTAAATAACGAAATATCAGTACCGAAATCGATTTTGTCCGCGCTCTCCCAGGTTACATACGGGTTGGCCAGCGTATTATCATACCAGTAATAGTTGGTGGTGTAACCTGTTCCAACCGGGTAGTTTTTATTGAAATTGTTGGTGCTGTAGGTTTGCAGGTAGGCGTAATATAACGAAGCCTGGTCGGCTATGTTTCCGTTGCCTGTTCTGGCATAGGCCAATCTCCATTTCCAGGAATCGATCCAGCTGAACTTGTCTTTAATAAAGCTCTCCTTGCCCATTTGCCATCCAAGACCTGCCGCGTAAAACGTGCCGAATTGATGGCCCGGTGGATAACGGTTATTCCCGCTCCGGTTTATCGCCGCCTCGGCAAAGTATTTGCCGTCGTAATTGTAGCTGCCTTTCAGGGCGAGATCTGAAACTACCTCGGCAAGGTCATAGTTGGTTACTAAGGATTTGCTATCGTAAAGCGCTGTTGCATCCACATTGTTTTTACCAAATTGCCTCACATAATTCAAATCAGCCTGCCCGAACGACTGGCGCGAGGTATAAACGGTATTAAACTGGTTGCTTTGTGCTACAATGGAGCCATATTGTGAGTAAGTGCTGTCCTTATTTAAAATAAAAGAAGGGTTTTGCAGGCTACGGTTAAGCGCCGTTATGGATTGGTAGCTTAAGTTGCCTTTCAGTTTTACTGTCAGCCCTTTTAATACACTGTTCAGGTTATAATTAAGGTCAAGATTTGCCAGGATATCATCAGTAAGATTTTGAATGTAGCCGGAATATTCTGTTTCGGACAAAAGATTATTACTGTAAGGGCCAGTGTTGCCCCCGATAATAGACCCGCCAAAAGAACCATCAGGATTTCGTACCGAGTACGCATTGCTTGGTGTGCTAAATAATGAGTTGAGGATGCTGGAGTAGCCCCCGCCATTATTTCCGCCTGGTTGGGTAGTTGTCTGGATCCTGCCGAACAATTGCAGGTCGACATTCAAATTCTTGGTTACCTGTACGCCAACGTCCGAGTTGATAACGTAACGGCTCAGATCGTTATTGGTATTATAAGGCACTTCATTTGCGGTGTTGAATATGCCGGTTTGGTCAAAATAGCTTAAGGAGACCGAATATCGCGCCACGTTTGTACCGCCGTTCACATTTAATTTATACTGGGTCATCGGCGCGTGATCGTTCAAAATGGTGTTAAACCAGTTTACATCCGGGTGGCCGATGGGGTCGGTATGGTTGCGGTAAGCGTTAAAGTCAGCCGCCGAATACTGCGGCAACTTTCCATCGCTGGTTAATGTCTCGTTGATCAGGTAAGCGTACTGGTAAGCCGGTAACGGTGTAGGTAAACTCAGTGATTGCTGTATACCCGTTTCAGCGGTAAAAGTGATACGCGGCTTGCCGATCTCACCTCGTTTTGTGGTAACTAAAATTACCGGCCTGGAGCTTCTCATGCCAAGTAGAATAGTCGACAAACCATCCTTCAATACCGAGATCGACTCGATGGACTCCGGGTCGATGGATGATATTTCGCGCTGCACGCCGTCGATAATGGTGATCGGCGATTGTCCGCGCACAGTTACCGCTATTTCCGAATTGTCATTGGTGCTGTTATTGTTCGATCCGTTGTTCACCAGGTTTTGCCCGATAATTGAGGCGGAGGACAAGGCTGCGGTACTAAAGGAAGTGAAGCCGCTGAGCTGTTGGGTATATACACCTGCCAATTGCCCCGGAAATGCGTAAACAAACAATGATGCCGGCGTGGTAGTCAGTTGATTGGTATAAACCGTGGAAATAGCGCCCAGTTCCGCCGCCTTGCTTTCCCTGCTGTACAATACATCAATATTTGCCGGATTTTTAAGATAGGAGTCTTCCAGTTGTACCGTTAACTTCCCGTTGTCTTTAACAGCCAGTTCCCGCACAACATGATCGGCGTAAGTAAACACAAGCGTTGCGCCGGGGGCGGCATTAATTTCGAATTGCCCCTGGTCGCCCGAAAGGACAAAGTCAGACTTGCCTTTGATCTGTATGTTAACGCCTTTTAAGGGCTGACTATATTCATCCAAAATGATGCCACTGGTCCAGCCAGGGTGAATGGCGGCTTTAACTGTTGAATCCTGCTGCGCTGCGGCGACATGTACATTTATCACCGTTAACACCAGTATGATGATTCCCGTTAAATATTTCTGTGAGTAGCAATTAAGCATAGAATCAGATTTAAATTGTTAATATGTCGAACATAATTTTGGCCCTCATACCCTGTAAACTTGTTATATAAAGGCGGTTATGATTATATTTTAAAATGCTGTTAATAAGGACTTTACATTATTATATTTGGCATTTTTTAAGTGCATTTAAACTTGTAAGTAAATGGTGCCGAAGTGCCCCCGTATCCCACCTTTATCGAACCGGTTTTATCGGTTATAAAATAGGTCATGCTCACTACGGTTTGTCCGGCCGTGACTCCAAAAAGCTTGCGGGGCCAAAACGTGAGCTGGTAAATTCCACTAGTAGCTGCAGTTTGCGAGAGCATGGTTTTTGCAGACTGATCACACACGGTTACCGTTGTCCCGTCGCTTAATGTGGCGGTTGCGCACAGGTAAACGGCGCTGGTGCCCGTTGGCAAAGCCGTTTGCGTAACGTTATTGTTGTAGGTTAACGTAATGATATCATTGTCAAGCGATTTGGGCGGATCAAGGGTGGTCAGTTGCGGGTTACAAAAATCAACCAGGTCGCCGGTACCACCGGTCAACTGAAAACAAGGTGTAATCAGTTCATTATAATATTCAGTGGTTGGACTCGAGTCGCCATCGTTGCCGTCAAAGGTGAAACCGTTTTGGTCATTTGCCACAACGTAAGCCAGTTTTACCTCGGTTGGGTTGCCGTCTGCACCAATATTGCTGAAAGTGATATTAAACGTTCCGGTTATCTTATCGCCATTGGCGTAAGTGATGGGCACATCGCTTTGGTAAGCGTTCCATTCAACATCATCTATCAAATTACCGGCATTACCAAAAAAGTTTTTCATGTAGGTCTGCCAGTTTACCCCGTTACTGTGGGCCGCAATGGTGGTTGACGGAATAAGTACCATGTTACCGTTGCCCTTGCTGCTGGAATAGGTTATTTTAGCATTTTGCGCAGTATTCCAACCCTTTGGTGTTAAAAACCCGAATATAACATGGGCTGTACCGCCGCTGTTACAGGAGTTATTGACGTGGACGGTTATATTTACGGTTGATCCTACTACAGCGGTGGCCGGCTGATCAACGCTTGTGATAATGGTATAACAGCAACTTAATACTATGCCTAACACAATTAATGCGCAAAGCCGCCATAAATTCTTGCCTTTTATATGTAAACGTGTATTCATCATATAATAAATTTTTAAGCCTGATCAGTTGGTTTTTGTTAGTGTGAAAACATAGCTATTCTGAGCGCACCCCGGACTAAAAGTCATGATGATTTGCCGTGAACCGGCAATGATCGGGTAGTTAAATGCCGTAGGCATAGCCTGCCCGCCTGTCGGGGTAAAAGTTATCGAGAACGGGTATTGCGGGTCGTCCGTCGAATATTTACCATTTGCGGGGACGATAAAAGGTACCGGGTTATTTAGTGTATAGGCGCCGGTGGATCCATTAAATGTGATAGTGAACTGGCTAAAATCAAACAAGGGGATAAGGTTGGTCCCATTTCTGGTCGCCTGGATAACTTTCCAGGTACCGGTGAGGTCCTTTTTGGATTCAGGCAACGGCGCAACCTCCGTCACTTTACACGAGGTCCACAATATTGCCGCCAGGGCCATGATCAGCCAGGCCCGCTTATTTAATATTGAATGGTTATTCATAATTAATTTCCTGTTATAGTTTTTGATAATCGCTTAATACCCTGGGTTTTGAATCAGAGTCGGAGATTTCCCGGTTTCGCTGATCGGGAATGGCCACAAATACATCGCCGGCCTGAAATTGTGCTTGGTAACATTGAAAGGGTTATATGCAACGGCCGTTCCGTTTTTATCAACTTCCATACCCATGGCCTGTATATTTTCAGTTTGAGCGGCAATCTTCCAACGTCTTACATCCCAAAACCGGTGGCCTTCAAATGCAAGTTCAATCCTGCGTTCATTTTGTATATAGGTTCGCATCTGTCCCTGGGATAAACCTGTTGGTAACTGGTATGGATTTAAACCTGCACGTTGCCGCACAGCTTCTACTGCGCTGTAAACGTTAGCGGTCGGGCCCTCATACTCATTTGCCGCTTCGGCATAGTCGAGCAATATTTCCGAATAGCGGATCAGCGGTATACAGCGGTTTGTTACAAAGGCAATAGTTGCCGCCAGTGCTCCTGGGTCGAGCATTTTATTGCAGTAGTAACCGGTAACCGTACCAATATGTACTGCATCCGGGTTTTGGTTATTCCCGTTGCCGAGGTAGATGTTAACAGGTGCCTGCCCACTGATCAGGCCGTTACCGGTCCTTACGTTTAGTACCGTCTGGTCATGAATAATACTGTAGTTCATGCGCGGGTCGCGATTATCGTAAGGGTGGGTGGGGTCGTAACCTGAAGTCGGATCGGTTATCAGTTTACCATTACTCATCGGAAAGGCATCCACCATATCCTGGTATGGAAAGGCGCCGTTTGAGCCTGCACGCGATGGCGGCAGAAACAAGTTCTCCAGGTCGCTGTTTGCCGGGCGCATATATTGGAAAATGTATTCGGTATTTACCCGCTGCGGGAACAAGCCCTGGAAACCATATCCGGGCGTTGAAGTTTGGTAGCTATTAACGGTATTCAGGGAGTACGCACTTGATGCAATTACTGCCTGGGCTGCATTCTCCGCCAGCTGCCAGCGGGTAGGATCAGGCGTGGGGTAACCAACCAGGGCAGGGTCTACTTTACCGCTTGAACCCGGGCCGGCATCCTGGGGCAAAGTTGTGCCATTAAATAAAGGACTGGCCGCATAGAGCAGAACGCGCGCCTTTAGCGCCATACACGCACCGCCAGATGCACGCCCCCAATTTAGCCCGCTTTGGGTTAAAGGGAGCACAGTTGCAGCAGTGTCGCACTGAGAAGTGATATAATTTACGCAGGCCGCATAGGTACCGCGGGTAACGTTAATGGGGGTAGCATAGGTGTATAAATTATCACCTACTAACGGCACCCCGCCGTAATGTTCAACAAGTATACTATAATACCATGCCCTTAAAAACTTAGCTTCGGCTACTAATTCCTGTTTGTTAATAGCCTGCATTTTTGTGAGATGGATGTTTGCCAGCAACTGGTTTACCGCCCGTATTTGCGTATAGCAGGTATTATAAGGCTCGTTACTCACCGTACCCGCATTGATAGTACCGGTAGCAAAGCCCGATGCATCTGTAGCATAGGTGTGGGATGGTTCCGATTCATCGCATGCCGCATCCAGCCCACCGCAAACCGTCCCGTTTGCTACAAACCGCGCCGCGTTTACCGATATATTAGCGCTTGCATAAATATTTGCCAAAAAACCCTCTGTCCTCGAACTGTCTGAAAACACACTTGCCAGGTTGAGGTTGGTAGTATTGGTTTGAGACAGGAAACTTCCGCTCTTTTTGCACGACTGCGCAACACAGCAAAAAAGGGCAAAAACAACAAAAAAATGAAAGTAAATTTTCTTCATATTAATATGTTTACAACAATTAATTTCTTAATAAAGCGGTCAACAAACAAAAAGTTCGTTTGCTTAGTAAAATCGTTTTAGCAAGTCCTTAAAAAAAACACAAAACTTAACTCAAACTAAATTTTGTGGTTATTCTATAATTGGTATTATTTATCGAATGTAAATTCTAACAGCTAAATTACATTATAAAAACGATTTAGCAAATTTTTTTTTAAATATTTTATAAGCACATAAATGTTGTGTGAGTTGAAGCGCGCTCGTCACGTATAGTCTTATAATTCAACCAAATATGTGCGCCTAAAATGTTCATATAAAGTGTTGTCAAAGGGTATTGTTATTCTGTTCCTGCCGTATCGCTATTTATTTTTCCTTATTAAAAAAGCGACTAAAAAACAACGCCTGATAATTGATCGAATTACCCCAGTACTCCCAGGAGTGCGACCCGGGCCTCACCGTAAAATCGTGCGGAATATTTCTTTCCAGCAATTTCTCATGAAGGGCTTTATTGGCTTCGAATAAAAAATCGGAGGAGCCGCAATCAAATGTGATCGCCAGGGAGTTAGGTTTAAGCAAATAAACCATGTTGATAACACTGCTTTGTTCCCACCGCTCGGGAAACTCGCTGTATTTGCCTAACACCTGTTCAATTCCAAAGCTATCCGGAAATGGCCTCAGATCAACTCCGCCGCTCATACTGCCGGCAGCGCCGTACAGGTCGAGATGCTTAAAGGCGAGGTAAAACGCGCCATGGCCGCCCATGCTCAAGCCTGTAATAGCCCGCCCCGAGCGATCAGTAATGGTAGAATAGTGACCGTCGATGTAGCTGATCAGTTCCTTTGAAATATAGGTTTCATATCGCCATTCGCTGCTGACCGGGCTGTCAAAATACCAGCTGGCAAAGCCGCCATCAGGGCACACAATAATAATATGGTATACATCCGATAGCTTTTTAACGGAGGGCACCTTTAATATCCAGTCGGAATAATTTCCGCTAAAGCCGTGCAGCAAATATAAAACCGGGAATTTTTTTGACGCTGAATAATCGTCCGGCCTTATTACGACAGCCTTGATGTCCTTATTCATTGCCGTACTATGGGTAGTAACGGTATCAACAACAGCCGCCTCCACTTGCAGGAAGGCGGTTGTTAAAACAATGAATGTAAATGTAAAAAGCCTTTTTGATGTAGTCATTTTGTCAATCCTTTTCAGTTTTATTTTGCAGGTATTATAGTGATATGATGACTTTGTGGTTTGTTTATTTCATATATCTCGTCTGTTAAAACAGCCATCTCCTTTTGCCAGGCATCCCTTACACTTTTATAACGTGCGCGCGAATAATTGTCCTTATTGCCGTTTACAAAAATGTCTTTCAGCGAATATTTTTTTACCGAATCCATCGCGGCATTATTGTCCTTATAAAGCATGTTTTTTCCTTTCAGAAAATCGTACTCCATCCATACATACATTCTCAGCCGGCGCTCAATGTCCCAGCGTTCTTCATTTAGTTCCCTTATTTGAATAGCCTGCTGGTATTGCGGCGTTGCAGTGATCTCGGCCAGGTTTACCCCATCGGCAAATTGCTGAGCGCTCCAGGTCCCCATCAATTCGCCATCTATCAGAAATTGGTAATCACCGGATTTCAGGCTTTTTATGGTTAACAGTTCCTGGTTAAAGTCATTGGTGAAGGGTATCAATTTCAGCGCTTCTGCTTGTTTTTTACGATTGCCCCAGCCACGCGGAATAGTATCGACAGGATAAGGCAACGAATTGGCGAGGTAATTGAACGCCAATGAATCCGGCGTAGCTACAATGCCCGATATCCGGCAGTTGACGGTCTTTAACAATTTTTTGTTTGCAGCATCAAGGCTGATATCGGCCACTGGCTTATTCTCCAAACCCTGTGCTTTCAAAAACAAATAAGCCATCACCAGATGACCGTCGTTATCAGGGTGTATCCTGTCATTGGGGGTAAGGCTGAACAGGGAATCCTTTTGCTGTTCACGCTGGTCAATCGCCAGCATCGGGTGAAAAAAATCGACCACGTCCCAGCCATTCTTCTTAGCTGCTTCCGCCTGAAAATCAATGATCTTTGCAAAAGCGATGCTTTTTTTAGGATAAAGATTTTTCGGGTTGCTTTTGGTTGTTTCATCATAAGGCGAGCCCAGGATAAATATCTTTTTTATATCCGGCCGTTGTTTCAACTTATCCTCCAGCATACTGTAAGTCTTAAACGACCCTTCTATCCTTTTATCCATAACGTCCTGCGCATCCGGCTTGTACCATTCAAAATAGCCGCTGTCATTCATTCCCCAGGTAAGCGTTAAAATGTTAGGTTTTTTCCCAAAAACATCGTCGTCAAAGCGGTTGTATATCTGGTCGATCGCGTCGCCGCCGATGCCGGCATTATAGCAGGTGATGCGCATATTTGGAAAATGCGTCATATAATACAGCCAGATATAGGAGTGATAATGGCCGCCGTCGGTAATGCTATTCCCTACAAAAGCAACCCTGTCGCCGGCGTGGAAGGGCGGTATTTTTTGTGCAGAGGCGCTGGTTAAGATAATGCTGCCAAGCAGGATAGTAAAAAGTCTTTTCATATTTATTTAATTCCCCAGTTTTTATTTGGCGTAGCCCCCATGGTTAGTTCAAGTATGCCGCCATTTGCGATGTCTTCATAGTCGATATGGCATTTATGATAAGGCCTGCCATTTAATTTCGCACTTTGGATATAAATGTTTGCTGGCGAATTGTTGATGGCGACAATAGAAAACGTTTTTCCTTTCGCGTATTTTGGATCGAGTTTCATGGTGATCTTATTAAATACCGGGCTGGTGATCTCCTGCCGCGTATCGCCGGGGCAAACCGGGTGCAGGCCGCTGGCCGCTAATACATACCAGGCCGACATTTGCCCAACATCCTCGTTACCCACCAGGCCTTCAACCGAGTTTTTGTAGGCCCTGCGGCAAATAGCCCGGCTCCACTTTTGGGTAAGCCACGGTGCACCAATGCGATTGTATAAAAACGGAACATGGTGCACCGGCTCGTTAGCCTGGTTAAAATAGTCGTTCCACATCATGTTATCAGGAGTTTTATCGAACAGGTTATCCAGGTCGGCAATCACTTTTTCCCTTCCGCCCATCAGTTTCACCATACCGTCGACATCCTGCGGCACAAACCATCCCTGTTGGTAAGGGTTGCTTTCAATAGTTCCATACCACTGCTGTATCCTCCCCGAGTCGGGCCACGCCAGCCATTTGCCGTCCTTATCCTTTGGCCTGAACCAGCCTTTATCTTTATCAAAAATGTTTTTATAATCTTCGCTCCTGTCCGCATATTTCTTTTCATCAGCCAGGTGATCAAGCCGCTTTGCAAGCTGCGAAGCGCACCAGTCAGCATAGGCATATTCAAGAGTGTAAGAGATGCTCAATGGTTCAGGCGTATAACCTTTCTCGCCATTGCCAAAGCGGTTGACAGAGTTTATACAAAGGCGGTATGCTTTGTTCACATCGTAATTCCGGATGTCCTTTGCGTAAGCATCCGCAATAACAGAGACGGCAGGGTTGCCGATCATACAGCCGCTGTAGGAGTTCATCATTTCCCAGCGCTCCAGGTAGTCCTTTTTCTTTTCATCGGCAAGCGTTACCAGCGAATTGACAAGGTCATTCACTAAGGAAGGGTTAATGATGGTTTGCAGGGGCATCTGGCTCCTGAAAACATCCCAGCCACTGAATATGGTACGTTTATTAAAGTTGGCGGCATAGTGCGCTTTTCCGTCGCCGCCGGGATAACGGCCATCCACGTCGCTGATGATGCGCGGGTCGATCATGGTATGATACAGCGCCGTATAAAACACAATGCGCTCCTCAGGCGTTCCGCCTTGTACTGCTATTTTTGATAGCGCTTTATTCCATAAGCTTCGTGCCTGTTGACGGGCTCCGTCAAAATCCCACCCGGATATTTCTTTTTCGAGGTTACGTTTTGCGCCATCCATGCTGATAAAAGAAATGCCTGATTTTAACATCACCTGCTCGTTATCGTTCGTGGCGAATTCGGTATAAAAGCCCAGGTGTTTGCCTTCTTTTTCTTTTACTCCTGCTAATACTTTAGCGTTGGCTATCTGCTGTTGATACCGCACACTTTCAACATCTTCCCGTTTGCGGCTCCAGCTATCCGGTATATCGGCACTCCAAACACCAAAGTTTTTAAGCGGCTTGCTGAACTCGGCATAAAAATATACCGTATAGTCTGCATGGCCGGCACCGTCACCCCATCCGCCGCCATCGGGCGTACATTTCATCCAACCTTCAATGGTATGATCGTTTACCACCTTTACATATTGCAGGGTTGATGTTCCTCCCACCCTGCGGGCAAGATCGATCTGGATGCGGGATTGTTTATTTTGAGCGAATGTAAAACGCAGGATTCCGCTATGAGGCGCCGCGGTCATCTCCGCCTTAACTTTATAGTCTGTCAGGTAAACGGAATAATAACCCGCCTTCGCCTTTTCGCTTTCCTTGGCATAACGCGAGCGGTAACCCTCTTCCGGATGCGCCAGGCTGCCGGCGCTTGTTTTGAGCTTGCCGGTGGTAGGCATCACCAAAAAATTGCCCAAATCGCCATACCAGCCAACGCCGCTCATTTGGGTAAAGGCAAATCCTTCAATGCTGGTGTGCTCGTAGCTGTAACCTGAGCCATTATCACCGCCGGTAATGGTATTTGGGCTAAGCTGTACCATCCCGTAAGGCGTCGCCGCTCCCGGAAATGTTTTACCCAGGCCATGGTAAATACCCGCATCAGCAGCGCTGGTGCTTGCACCGATGAATGGATTTACCGCATCAGCCGACGTCTGCGCTTTTGCGGCGCTGATCCACAAACATGCCAGCAGGGTTAAAACAACAAACGACTTTACATTCATTGATGATACAATTTAAAATGGACGCCAATTATGCCTTTTCACAACAAAATTGGCCAGGTATACTATTGGTTAAGCAATCAAGCTTTAAAATATCGCCCAAATTATGTAAAAAAAACGATTTAGCAAATTGAGACTAAATTATTAAAAAAATTATATAGATATCTCTATGATCAATATTTTGATGTCTGCAATCCCGTTAACTTCAATGTACGGAAGCCAAATCGTGGCATCGAGATATTTACGGCCGAATTTTTACCCTCGGCATTTATCGGCACCACCTGCCTGATCCCACCGTTTAATTCCACCAGCTCAGCTTTCTCAATTTTTGCATCGAATGTGATCTTCCGCACGGACGCATCGCCTTCCGCGTTGTATATCCTCACCAGTAAAGCGTCCCCATCAAACCTCATGGAACTGATCTCGAAACCCGGTTTGTCAATGCCGATAAAAGACCTAGCCGGGTTGCCCTGCACGTCGTTTGCTTCGGCAACTGACGCGATCAAGGGCTCGGCCAGCGCAGTTCCGGCCGTCCAGGTGTGGCTTTGATCCCATTTGCCTGCATGAGGCAAAAGGGAATAATGTATGGTAGTCGGCCCGTTTATTTTATAATCCCTGCCCCAAAGTCCCATGCCGGAGTATTGCACATCCAGCCCAAGGGGGAAATCGGCGCCGTGTGCGTAGCTGGTGGTATGATCGGTAAACAACGTCATGCCATATTTTCCCTGGCCATCGGTAACATCAACCCAATTCAGGATAACGTTATTTTTTATACTATCCCATCTGCTGTAAAAGGTATTGCTCAGGCGACTTTCCGTTACGTCAAAAGGCGCGTTCTTGTACACTTTTTGTCTCTTTAAATTCAAGGGGAACAAGGCCAGCAGTTTGTACCGGTCATCATAAAACGCTTTCTTAGGATTTTGCCATGAATAAGTGCCGGGCGGCGTTTCCTCACCTATGCCCGGGTTGCCTTTCCAGTCGATATGCACATGCAGGTCGATTCGCTGCCGGCCCTGCGCCACGGTAAGGTATTGGGTAAACGGGTTATTATCGATGGTTCCGTTGATAGCCATCTTTACCTCCAAAGGTCCGTTTTCCAGAACCCTAATTTCAGCCGGATGATCCTCGCTCGATTTAAATCCACCGTCTTTATAAAAATTACCGCGCATTTCGTTGAAACCGCGTGGATTGTTTTTATCAACAAACTCCTTATTATTCAGTTTTTTGGCGACAAGGCTTTTTATTATCCCGCCTTTATGCGGATCGATCACAATGCTATACAGGTCCGTTTCGATGCGGTAGTCGCCATCAGCAAGTTTTATAACGCTTGCGCCTTTGCTTGCAGGGCCTTCGCCAGATGCTATCCGATAGGTATTGTAGCCCATTGATGGTACACTGGCTTTAAAAATTATCTTTTTTGAAGCTAGATCAGCATCATTAATATTTTGGCTGGCAACTGATCGGCCCCGGCTATCCACCATTTGAACAGTTGAATTCATCAATTTCGCCGGAATATCAACGGCCACCAATTCGTTCCTGTTTACGCCCAGGGTGTTATAAACCCTAACGTTTATGCCTGCGCCGCCCGACTGCCCGACAATATTTGCCGCAGATGAGCTAATGATGCTGTCGCACTTCTTATCTGTATAATTTGTCCACTGCAGCACTTTATCAGCCCAGGTAGCTCCCGGCTTGCCGTTGTACGGCACAATCCAGCAATCATGATGCTGGGACAGCAAAAGTGTGCGCCAGGCGGAATCAAGCACGACAGAAGGGTAAGCCCTATCTTTATAGATTTTTGCCAGGGAAGCCATTTTTTCGGCGCTGATGATCTTGTTTTCGGCTACCCGCACTTCCTGCGCGATTTTTTGAGTGACCTGCGATCCCCAAACCAGGTTTACCAGCATGTCTTCCTGCGTAGGTTTCCAGGCAGGCTTGGGGTCAGTTGAGGCTACATTTTCAAAATAATTGCGCCAGGTAGTATAGATATTCTTAATGCCGAACCTGGTACCTTTTCCCATAAACGGGCCGCCCTTCCAACCGGCATCCTGGATGGTCATGCCTACGGGCTGTTTTATACCCGCTGAAATTGCGGCATTGACAAAATTGGGTGAGTTTTCCCAACCGATGGTTTGCCAGGTTGTTTTGTTGGATAGCTTTTCAATGCCGTAGCGGGGGACTGTCGTGATACCGGTTCCGTCAGGGCCTATCCAGGTAATCAGTTCTCCGCCATGCGCGGCGGCATATCCGCCAAAACAAGTATTTGGGTTCTTAAGTGATGCGTGCCGTATGCCGAATGATGTTAATATTTGCGGCAATGCGCTGGTAAAACAAGGCTCTTCGGACGAATAGCTGGTGAAGGCCGCATTCGGAAAATGAGCCCTTATTTTGCGCATGCCATAGCTGAACTGCCTGATGATGCTCTCTCCTGAGATATTGTATAAATAGCTTTGCGCGTATGATGGGTTAATAAATTCAATTCTTCCGTTAGCTGACTGATCAGTGGCGAGCGCTTTAAATTGCGCAAAGGCTGCGGAATCATTTTTTTGCACATCATCCCAGGTCTCCGGCTCAATTTCCAGGTTTATTTTCCAATCGGGATTTTTATTCAGCATATCCACCAAAAAGCGGGTGTAAAGCTGGGGGTATCCTCCGTAAATCCCACCGTGGTACCCGTCTATATACCATGCGGTTTGCGCCGATGCTGTTTTAAAACCGACAACAGTTATTGCGAGCGCACACAGCAATCTGTATATAAACATATTCCAGCGAAGGGACATTTTTTAGTTAGATAAAGTGACCTCGATATGGTGCGATTTCGGCTTATTCACCCGGTATATTTCGTCGGTTAGCAGGTCCATTTCCTTTTGCCATGCATCACGTACAATTTTAAAGCGTGCTTTTTGATAGGTTGGGATGGTAATGGCAACAAAAAAGTCCTTCATTGCATATTTTTGGAGTGAGTCGACCGTGGATTCGGTATCCTTAAACAACAGTCCTTTAGGTTTTAAAATGGAATACTCCATCCAGTAATATTCGCGCAGCCGCCGTTCAATTGACCATCTTTCTTCGTTCAATTGCATCACAGCCAGCGCCTGCTGATACTGTGGCGTGGCCGTGATCAGCGCCAGGTTTATCCCTTTGTTAAGATCAGCCCCAGTCCATTGCCCTATTACTTTATCATCAATTTTTAGCTGGTAACTTGGGTTGTTATCGAAACCCTTAACGGCAATAACTTCCTGGTTATACTCGCCGGTAAAAGGGATCAATTTTAGCGCATCGCGTTGAGATCTGGCCGGTTTACCAAATCCGCCCGGGATGGTGTCAAGCGGATAAGGCAGCGACCTGGCCAAATAGTCAAAAGAAACGTGTTCTGCACTTGCCGTTAAATTTGAAATGCTACAGTTGTCAGAGCGTTCAATTTTTTTACTTTTTGCGTCGACCGATAAGTCAGCCACTTTTTTACCGGTGAGACCCTGTGCATTCAAAAAGGTATAGGCCATTACCATTTGTCCGTCGTTGCTGGGGTGAATGCGGTCGGGCGATTCCATGGTAAAGGCGCTGTCGGCTTGCTGCCCGCGCAGGTTAACTTGCAGCATAGGCTTATTAAAATCAATAAAGCCCCAGCTATTCCGCCGGGCAGCCTGCTGCTGTTCTGCCACTATTCTTAATATCGCCTCGTTCTTTTTTAGTAAAGGCGTCGACTTTATTTTCGAAGTCTCGTCATACGGCGGCGAGGCAAGCATGATCTTTTCCACTTCCGAATGTTTGTTTAATTCCGCTTCAACCAGCTTAAAGTATTTTAAAGATTCCGTCACTTTAACATCGTATGCTGAATCGGCCTTATCGGGCGGGTAATTCTGGTATCCGGTATCATTCATACCGAAAGTGAAAGTCATGATAGTGGGGTTTTTTGAAAACACCTCGTCATCCAGGCGCTCCAGCATCTGCCTACACACATCTCCGCCAATCCCTGCATTCAGGACACTGATGCGCATGTCGGGGAAATGCGTCATATAATACAGCCATATATAGGAATGGTAGTGACCGCCATCGGTTATGCTGTTGCCCATAAAAACAATCCGGTCACCGGCCTTAAAAGGCGCAACCTGCTGGCCACAGGCTAAGGTGACCGTGATCAGCACCATCAGTAAAAGCATACCCGTACGACGCAGTAAAAAAGCAAATAGGCCCATGGCTAAATTGATTTAGCAAATAAAAATTAAATAAATCGATTTAGCAAATAAAAATTACATTTGTTACGAAAGGACGGACGTGGAAATGATCGAAATTGTCTAAAGCAATGTATCAGAGCTTGACTGGCTGGAGGTAAAAACCGTCTTCAATGTCCGACGGTGTTGAGGCTAAAAGTAGTTTAGCGCTTGTTCGCTGATTTCAGAACAGATGTTTTGCCGCGAACGCCCTGCCGGAACCGGATTTAAGATAGTTTTCAAATTCGTAAGCTTTTTACCTGTTTGGAAATAAGCAGCACCAAACGAGCTTTAGTGGGAGATGCGCTTTTGTTGCCAGCACATAGCCTTTGATATGCCGTTTATATCTTTCTTTAACATCTACTGTACAACCGACGTAGTGTTTACCGTCATTTAGCCCGAGGATATAAACATAATACCACATACAGCTAATATACCAAATACGCCCGAAAAAAGCGGACTTCGTCCGCCGTAGCCTGTTCCGGATTTCAGAAAAAGTAAAATGAAGAGCATAAAAAAGCCCGCCTTCGCTAAAGCTTCGGCGGGCGAAGGCGGAGAGGGAGGGATTAACTTCGTTGATCCCTTAGGGGGAGGCCAAAATCGATCCAGTGCCTGTTCGCTATTGCTCACTTTCATTTTTATTTTACCGCTTATGCTCAACTGCGTTTGGCAACGCACTAAAATAAAAATGAGGCTGTCTCAAAAGGGTTGAAATAGCGTTGATGAGTTAGGTTTCCTGTTGATGTTTATGAATGTGGCCATTGGGCAATAAATTGT
>OLLK01000160.1_pt1 | contig 32769 bp, 42 predicted proteins | sample 1604531 | NCBI WGS metagenome assembly OLLK01 (sample SAMEA104055722, study PRJEB20765) | soil metagenome | isolation source: soil | reverse complement strand
CAGTAAAATGAATACAGATCCAATCGCAGATTATCTTACACGAGTAAGGAATGCTATTAAGGCCAACCATAGGGTTGTTGAAATTCCTGCATCAAATCTGAAGAAGGAAATCACTAAGGTGCTTTTCGACAAAGGTTACATTGCCAATTTTAAGTTTGAAGACAACGGTCCACAGGGCACTATTAAAGTAGCGCTGAAATACCACCCGATAACTAAAATCTCTGCTATACGCAGCATTTCGCGCATCAGTAAACCAGGTTTGAGGAAATACGCAGGCATGGACAATTTGCCAAGGGTATTAAATGGTTTAGGTATCGCCATCCTGTCGACTTCAAAAGGTATTATGACCGATAAAGAAGCCCGTCAGCAAAATGTAGGTGGCGAAGTATTATGCTACGTTTATTAACAGAAGAGGAATTAAACAATGTCAAGAGTAGGAAAAGCACCGATTGCACTGCCACAAGGCGTCACTATTACTGTATCAGCTGATAATGTTGTTACTGTAAAAGGTCCCAAAGGCGAGTTGCACCAGGCTGTTGATAGTGATATCACTGTTGAACAGGAAGAAGGCAACCTGTTGGTTAAACGCCCTTCTGAACAAAAACGCCATAAAGCTTTACACGGCTTATACCGCGCTTTAATAAACAACATGGTAGTAGGGGTAACAACCGGCTACAAATTAGAGCAGGAATTAGTGGGTGTAGGTTATCGCGCAACTAATACAGGCAACACTTTAGATTTAGTGCTGGGTTATTCTCACCACTACGTATTCGAGTTGCCAAAAGAAATTAAAGTTTCAACCACTGCTGAGAAGGGTAAAAACCCAACCATCATTCTGGAATCAATTGATAAACAACTTATCGGCCAGGTAGCGGCTAAGATCCGTTCGCTGCGTGCCCCTGAGCCTTACAAAGGTAAAGGTATCAAGTTTGTTGGCGAAGTATTGAGAAGAAAAGCAGGTAAATCAGCATCTAAAAAGTAATCGTCATGGGAGCTAAGTTATCAAGAAGAGACAGAATCAAGAAGGGCATCAGGAAACGTATTTCCGGTTCTTCAGCACGTCCGCGTTTGTCAGTGTACAGAAGCAATAAAGGTATTTATGCCCAGATCATTGACGATGTAAACGGAAAGACACTGGTATCGGCATCATCTTTATCAAAAGATTTCAATGCTGAGAAAGGCACCAAGATCGATCAGTCAGCTGCCGTAGGCAAGCTGGTTGCCGAGAAAGCGGTTGCCGCCGGTATTAAAGATGTAGTTTTCGACAGGAATGGTTACCTGTACCATGGCCGTGTTAAATCACTGGCTGAAGGTGCACGTGAGGGCGGTTTAAACTTTTAATCGAAAAGAAAGATGTCAACAATCAATATAAAGAGAGTAAAAACCAGCGAGATCGAATTAAAAGACCGCCTGGTGAGCATACAGCGTGTTGCCAAAGTAACCAAGGGCGGCCGTACTTTCAGCTTTAGTGCCATTGTGGTAGTAGGCGACGAAAACGGTGTGGTTGGTTATGGCCTGGGTAAAGCTAAGGAAGTAACCGAAGCAATTGCCAAAGGAATTGACGATGCAAAAAAGAACCTGGTAAAGGTGCCTATCATCAATGGTACAGTACCTCATGAGCAGATCGGCAAGTTTAGCGGCGGTTTTGTGTTTATCAAACCAGCAGCAAACGGTACCGGTGTTATTGCAGGTGGTGCGATGCGTGCCGTGCTGGAGTCAGCCGGCGTACACAACGTATTGGCCAAATCAAAAGGTTCATCAAATCCGCACAACGTGGTTAAGGCAACTGTATCGGCATTATCGCAATTACGCGATGCTTATACTGTGGCTCAACAACGCGGCGTTAGTTTAGGTAAAGTATTTAACGGTTAATCAGTCATGGCAAAGATCAAAATAACACAGATTAAGAGCGTGATCGACAGGAGTGAGCGCCAAAAAAGGACGGTCGAAGCCCTGGGCTTAAGAAAGATCAACCATAGCGTAGAAGTTGAAGCTACTGCAGCTATTATTGGTATGGTTAAGAAAGTTAATCACCTGGTAGCGGTAGAAAATATTTAATATCATGAATTTAAGTAATCTGAAACCTGCAGAAGGTTCTACAAAAAATAGGAAAAGAATTGGCCGTGGTACAGGCTCAGGCCGTGGCGGTACGTCAACCCGTGGCCATAAAGGTGCAGGTTCGCGCTCAGGCACAACTACCAAGGTAGGTTTTGAAGGCGGTCAAATGCCTTTACAACGCCGTTTGCCAAAGATTGGATTTAAAAATCCTAACCGTGTAGAGTACGTGGGCGTTAATTTGGACGTTCTTCAAAAATTAAGCGAGCAATATTCGGTTGCATCAATTGATTTTGATACTTTAAAAGAGCACGGTTTAGTTTCGCGTAACGACCTGGTGAAGATCCTGGGCCGCGGCGAACTGAAAGCCAAAGTTGAAGTGAAGGCACATGCGTTTTCTGCTACAGCTCAAAAAGCTATCGAAGCAGCTGGTGGTACCATTGTAAAGCTATAATTTTAAATGAGAAAGTTTTTCACCACATTATCCAATATCTGGAAGATCGATGATCTGAGAGTGCGTATAACCAACACACTCTTATTTCTTTTGATATATCGTGTAGGTTCGTTCGTAGTATTGCCGGGTGTTAACCCCAATACAATTTCCAAAGGTGGAAACGAAGGACTTACCGGTTTGCTTAATATGTTCTCCGGCGGCTCGTTTGCGCAGAAGTCCATTTTTGCTTTAGGGGTGATGCCCTATATTTCGGCTTCTATCGTGGTGCAATTGCTGGGTATAGCAGTGCCTTATTTCGCCAAGCTGCAAAAAGAAGGCGAGAGCGGCCGTACACAAATTAACAAATGGACGCGCTATCTTACAATAGGCATTACCGTATTGCAGGCCGTGGGTTATCTGAAATCGCAGATCAATCCGGATACTCAGATGGAAATTGCCAACCCGTTCTTTACCATCTTAAACGTATGTGTACTTACTGCAGGTACAATGTTTGTAATGTGGCTGGGTGAAAAGATAACAGACAAAGGTATTGGTAACGGTATTTCGCTCATCATCATGGTGGGTATTATAGCGGCTTTACCAGGCGCGTTCCTGACTGAGTTCCAGGCACGAAATGCCGGCGCAGGTGGTTTGGTTACCTTTATTGTTGAAATTGTTGCGCTGATAGGCGTGGTAATGTTTACGGTACTTATTGTACAGGGAACGCGAAAGATCGCGGTTCAGTACGCCAAGCGAATTGTTGGCAATAAACAATATGGCGGCGTTAGGCAGTATATCCCCCTAAAGGTGAATGCAGCTGGTGTAATGCCCATCATTTTTGCCCAGGCGCTGATGTTTATTCCGGCTACCATAACACAATTTTGGCCAAAACTTGGCTCGAACCCGGTGGTTATGCAGCTGGCTAACTACCAGGCATGGGGGCATAATGTGGTGTTCGCGCTGCTGATCATTATATTTACGTTCTTCTATACGGCGATTACCATCAACCCCAACCAAATGGCTGAGGACATGAAGAAGAATGGCGGGTTCATTCCGGGCATCAAGCCAGGACGGAGCACAGCGGAATTCATCGACGGCGTGATCTCAAAAATTACACTTCCCGGTTCAGTATTCCTCGCTATCATTGCAATTTTCCCTGCTATAGCCTCTTTGTTTGGTGTTAATAGTGGTTTCGCACGATTTTTTGGCGGTACTTCGCTCATCATCCTTGTTGGTGTTGTGCTGGATACCTTACAACAGATCGAAAGCCATTTGTTGATGCGCCACTACGATGGCTTAATGAAAACCGGCAGGATCAAAGGGCGGACATCAATTTCTGCAGGAGGTGCAGGTCAGCCCACTATCTGATAATCTGACATGTCAAAGATCAGCTATAAGTCTGTCGAAGAGATAGAACTCATACGTGAAAGTTCTTTACTTGTCTCCAAAACACTTGGGGAGATAGCCAAAGTTATCGGCCCCGGTGTTCAAACCATCGAATTAAATAAACTGGCAGAAACTTTTATCCGCGATAACGGGGGTGTTCCTGCATTTTTAAACTACCACGGTTTTCCGTTCTCGCTTTGCATCTCCCTGAACGACCAGGTGGTTCACGGTTTCCCGGGAAAAAAGGAACTGGTGGACGGCGACCTGGTTTCGGTTGATTGCGGCGTAATACTCAATAAATACATCGGCGACTCGGCATATACCTTTGCCATTGGCGAGGTGAGCGACACTGTTAAACGATTGATGCGGGTTACCATGGAATGCCTTGACATGGGTGTTGCAAAGGCTATAGCCGGTAATCGTGTTGGCGATATAGGATACACCGTACAGGAGCATGCCGAAAGACATGGTTTTGGCGTTGTGAAGGAATTGGTTGGACACGGCGTTGGCCTGCAGCTGCATGAAAAACCCGAGGTGCCAAACTATGGTAAACGCGGCTCGGGGATTAAACTGGAAGATGGTATGGTGATCGCCATTGAGCCGATGATCAACGCCGGAAGAGCCCGGGTGAAGTTTTGGGACGATGGCTGGACCGTGTCGACAATAGACGGAAGACCGTCATGCCATTACGAGCATACAGTGGCCATAAAAAAAGGAAAACCGGACATTCTGTCGACTTTTTCATACGTTGACGAAGTTTTAAAAGAAAAAATTAATAATTAAGATTTTTTTATTAATTTTGCATCCCGCTTTGAGAGGCGGATAATAAAGTAATAATCAGTAAAATATGGCCAAACAAGCCTCAATTGAACAAGACGGAACGATTAAAGAAGCATTATCTAACGCGATGTTTAGGGTGGAATTGGAGAACGGTCACGAAATTATTGCCCATATCTCAGGTAAAATGCGAATGCACTACATCAAAATTCTTCCTGGTGACAGGGTGAAGCTGGAGATGAGTCCATACGATTTAAGTAAAGGAAGAATAACCTACAGATATAAATAACAAAGCGATGAAAGTTAGAGCATCTATAAAAAAACGCAGTGTTGATTGCAAGATCATCCGCCGCAAAGGGAAACTTTACGTAATTAACAAGAAGAACCCTAAATACAAGCAGCGGCAGGGATAATTAAAGGAATTGTAGTAATCCGTACAACGGTGGCCCGCCGTTCGGTTATTATTTAAAAATACAAACAAAAAATATGGCAAGGATTTCAGGTATTGATTTACCAAAGAATAAAAGAGGCGAGATAGGCCTCACCTACATTTACGGTATCGGCCGCTCAACTGCTCAGCAGATATTGACTGAAGCTGGTATTGATTTTAATACCAAAGTTCAGGACTGGTCTGACGAGCAACTGACCGCTATCCGTACAATCATCAATGATCAAATTAAAGTTGAAGGCGCCCTGCGTTCAGAGGTTCAGCTGAACATCAAACGTTTAATGGATATAGGTTGCTACCGAGGCACGCGTCATCGTAAAGGATTGCCTTTGCGCGGCCAGCGTACCAAAAACAACTCACGTACCCGTAAAGGAAAACGTAAGACTGTTGCTAACAAGAAGAAGGCTACTAAATAGTGATTAGGGTTTAGTCCGAAAGTCAGTAAAGTCCGGAAGTCCGAAAGAAGCTGCAACAACTAAACTCCAAATCAATAATTAAAATATAAAACGATTGGCTGTCGTGAGATTGCCAGGAATAAATAAAGTTACAAAGAGTTAATGGGTCCGAATTATTCACTAATTCACTAATTCACTAACTCACTAATTTAAAAAAGATGGCTAAGACCAAAAAAGTTACCAAAAAGCGCGTTGTAATTGTTGAATCTGTTGGCGAAGCGCACATCAACGCTACTTTTAACAACATCATCATTACCCTTACCAATAAATCAGGCCAGGCCATTTCGTGGTCGTCTGCCGGTAAAATGGGTTTCAAGGGATCAAAAAAGAATACCCCTTATGCAGCATCACAATCGGCTGCTGATTGCGGAAAAGTTGCCTACGATTTAGGCTTGCGCAAAGTAGAGGTATTTGTAAAAGGCCCGGGCGCTGGTCGCGAATCGGCTATCCGTACCCTGCAAACCGCAGGTATCGAGGTAACTACCATCAGGGACATCACGCCGCTTCCACATAATGGTTGCCGTCCTTCAAAACGCAGAAGAGTTTAATTAATCAATTTTTTAAAGCTAAGAGTCGTCAGCTGCGGGCTGATTGATACTTTAAAACAATAACAATGGCTAGATATACAGGTCCAAAATCAAAAATTGCGCGTCGTTTCCGCGAGCCCATCTTCGGCCCGGACAAAGCGTTAGAAAGAAAAAACTACCCGCCGGGAATGCACGGCGTATCCAAAAGAAGGGGTAAACAGTCAGAGTACTCAACCCAGTTGATGGAGAAACAAAAAGTAAAATACACTTACGGTGTATTGGAACGCCAGTTCGAAAACTTATTTCACCGTGCCTCTGCAAAAGAAGGCATCACCGGCGAAAACCTGCTGAAGTTTTTGGAAGCACGTTTGGACAATGCGGTTTACCGTTTCGGTATCGCTCCTACACGTTCAGGCGCCCGTCAGCTCGTTGGTCACAAACACATTACTGTTAACGGCGAGGTGGTAAATATCCCATCTTATACCCTGAGAGCGGGTGATGTAGTTGCTGTTCGTGAAAAATCAAAAACAATGGAAGCCATCACACACTCAATAGCCGGCAGAAAAGTTAACAAGCACAGCTGGCTTGAATGGGATGCAGCCAACTTAACAGGCAAGTTCCTGAACTACCCAAATCGCGATGAGATCCCTGAAAACATCAAGGAAAACCTAATCGTCGAGTTGTACTCTAAATAATAAGTAAGTGATTAGAGATTAGTGATTAGGACATAGGATTTTTCCCAGCCTCTAATCTCTAATCTCTGGTCTCTAATCTCAAATCAATAAACAAACAATAAACAAGGATATAAATGGCAATTTTAGCATTTCAAAAACCAGACAAGGTTATCATGCAGAAATCGAATGATTTCGACGGCACATTTGAATTTCGTCCGTTGGAACCAGGCTTCGGTATAACCATTGGTAATGCTCTGCGTCGTATCTTACTTTCATCGCTTGAAGGTTACGCTATCACTTCGGTACGTTTTTCGGGTGTGATGCACGAGTTTTCAACTATCAAAGGTGTGGTTGAGGACGTTACCGAGATCATCCTTAATCTTAAGCAAGTTCGTTTCAAAAAAACAGGCGAATCAGGCGACAGTGAAAAAGTCTTCGTTATTATCAATAACCAGGATGCTTTCAGGGCGGGTGATATCACCAAATTCAGCAATAACTTCACTGTATTAAACCCCGACATGGTTATCTGTAATATGGATAACTCGGTAACACTCGAGATCGAGCTTACTGTAAGCAAAGGCCGTGGTTATGTTCCAAGCGAAGAAAATAAAAACCCTGACGCTAATGTGGGTGTGATCGCGATCGACTCGATCTACACGCCTATAAAAAACGTTAAGTATACTATCGAGAACTATCGTGTAGAACAAAAGACCGACTACGAAAAGCTGGTTTTGGATATCGCTACCGATGGCTCCATCCATCCTGAAGAAGCGCTTAAAGAAGCAGCAAAAATCCTGATCCAGCACTTTATGCTGTTCAGCGACGAGAACATGATGCTGGAAGCACAGGCTAAAGAAGAAACCAAAGAAGTTGACGAAGAGATATTGCATATGCGCAAGATCCTGAAAACCGAGTTGGTTGATCTTGACCTGTCGGTACGCGCGCTGAACTGCCTTAAAGCTGCCGACATCCGCAGCCTGGCTGATCTGGTTTCGTACGACGTAGCCGATATGCTGAAGTTCAGGAACTTTGGTAAAAAATCATTAACTGAGATCCAGGACCTGGTGAAATCAAAAGGCTTGTCTTTTGGTATGAACCTGGCCAAATATAAACTGGACGAGGAATAAGGTATAGTGAGCAGAGGTTAGAGATTAGTTAATTAGAACTTATCGCTAACCTCTTCTTATTTTACGATAAAAAGGTTTGAAATTGATTAGTGACCAATCTCAAACCGCTAATTAACTAGTCACTAACACCGGCATAATTCCGAGGGCTTGACATCAAATTGCCGCCCAACGGTATGCACGTGCCACAATCAAAAAAACAATGAGACACGGAAAAAAAGTTAATCATTTAGGCCGCACCGACAGCCACCGCAAAGCGATGCTGGGTAACATGGCCTCTTCGCTTATTTTACACAAGCGCATCACTACCACCCTGGCAAAAGCAAAAGCGTTACGCGTTTATGTTGAGCCGCTGATCACCAAATCAAAAAACGATACTACCCACTCACGCCGTACCGTATTCAGCTATTTGCAGGATAAGGACGCAGTTACCATCCTTTTCCGCGAAATTGCTGAAAAAGTAGCAACCCGCCCCGGTGGTTATACCCGCATCGTTAAAATGGAAAACCGTTTGGGCGATAACGCCGAAATGGCCCTGATCGAATTGGTGGACTATAATACCGTTTACGGCCAGGATACCGGCAAGGCTGACAAGAAATCAACCCGCCGTCGCGGTGGCAAAGCTAAAGCCGGCGCTACTGCTACTGCCGCTGCACCTGCCGCTAAAGCTGCCCCTGCCGAAGCTGTTGTTGTTGAAGAACCGGTAGCTGCAGCACCTGTTGCTGAGGCTGTTGTTGAAGAAGCCCCTGCAGTTGAAGAAACTCCTGCTGCCGAAGCACCTGAAACGCCTGAAGCACCGGCTCAGAACGAAGAGAACGCTGAAAAAGGGGAATAAAACCCTCTAAATCTCTCCACCGTTCGGCGGAAGACTAAAAACATATTGAAACGCCTGGTTCATTTGAGTCGGGCGTTTTTATTGTGTACAATTATCCTTAAATTTGATTATAAATATTTTTATGAAAACATATCACTTTCCGGTAGTTGTCGAGATTGATGAGGATGGCATTTATATCGTTTCCTGCCCTATGTTTAAAGCCTGCCACGCTGATGGGGCAACCATTGATGAGGCCCTGGATGATTTGAGGGAAGTCATCGAAATGTGCATGGAAGAACAATCTTCCGAAAACCTAAACCAGTTTATCGGTGTCCGGGAGATGGAAATTACTTTGCCAGTGTCTGCATGAGTGATAAATTACCTGTCATCAGCGGAAAGGATCTGGTTTCTTTGCTCGAAAAGAACGGCTTTGTAATTACCAGGATAAAAGGTTCGCATCACAGAATGAAACACCCGGATGGCAGAATAACTACAATCCCGGTTCACAAGAACGACCCAATTTCGAAAGGACTGTTGCGTAAGATTATACGAGAGGATATTGCACTTGGCATTGAGGAATTCAATGATTTAGTTCGCTAATCATTTCCATAAATCATCTAATGATACTTTAACCCCGTTGCCTTCCTTCATTTGCTTTATGCTCTCATCTAACCGTTTAACCATAGCAGGATTGGCAAGAACCCTTTCCGTCTCATCCATGCCTTTTTCAATTGTAAAATCCACTTTCAAAGCTTTCAAAATTGCTTTCATAGCTGTCAACTGCCCTTTGTCTTTAGGGCGAACTATTAATGTTTCCATATACACAAATTTAAGTTTTTGACTCCAAAAGATTAACTTTATATGGCAGAGTCGGTGCCGTTTGCGACCGCATTATGAAATTGATTGTGACAGATAAATTTTATGTTTTAGAAAATCTAACATCTTTGGGGTTATGAAACGATTTACGATAAGCAAGTTATCCAAGGAGATAGATGTTCAGATATTCATGTTGATTGAATTTTTGAATTCCAATGGAATGAAATTTGAAATTAAGGGCTTCTTTGTTTCAGGCGAGATTTCAGAATCGGTATACAATAAAGCGTTAGAGTGCAAGTATGAACTTAAAGAGTTGGAGTTACTAAGATCGGAAGAACTTGCTTTCAAGTTTAAATTTTTGAAAGAACGTATCGAAACTTTAGAAATAATATCTTTTGGTCCAGATGCTATGCTGGAAGAAAAATATAAGACGGCATTAGGCGAATTCTAAAGCGGAAGCACACTTTTGGCGAGAAAATATTATGTTAGAAATCGAAATTGACACAGACGACTGTGGCGAGGATTATTGTAATGACGAGTCCAATGTTAAAGAATACAATATTTATAACTCCACTGGCTATGTTACTTCAACAAATAACCTTATTGAGGCCAGAGTGATGTCAAGACAATATGGAGGGCGTATTGTAGATGAAAATGGTATCACCATTCATTAAAACCAGTTTTAGTCTCTAATCACCAATTCCTGCCAACCTGTCACCACTAACTGCCTCATTCCTGCTTAAATATTACCTTCACCTTTCACCTTTCGCCTTTCACCACAAAAAAATCTGCCAAACAAACATTGGCACAAGCCTTGATAAAAGATGATTGTTATTAATCATTAAATCAAGAAAAATCAATCATACTATGTCTAAAATAATCGGAATCGACTTAGGAACAACAAACTCCTGCGTGGCCGTAATGGAAGGTAATGAACCTGTAGTTATTGCTAACAGCGAGGGGAAACGCACTACACCATCTGTAGTTGCTTTTGTTGGCGATGGCGAACGCAAAGTTGGCGACCCCGCAAAGCGCCAGGCGATCACCAATCCTACCAAAACTATTTATTCAATTAAACGCTTCATGGGCAACCAGTTTAACGAGGTTACCAAAGAAGCTGCCCGCGTACCATACAAGGTAGTGAAAGGCGATAATAATACGCCCCGCGTTGAGATCGGCGACCGCAAGTATACACCGCAGGAAATTTCGGCGATGATCCTTCAGAAGATGAAGAAAACCGCTGAAGATTTCTTAGGCACTGAAGTAACCGAAGCGGTTATTACCGTACCGGCTTACTTTAACGATGCACAGCGCCAGGCTACCAAAGAAGCCGGCGAAATTGCAGGTTTAAAAGTTCGCCGTATCATTAACGAGCCTACTGCTGCTGCCCTGGCTTATGGCCTGGATAAAGCACACCGGGATATGAAGATCGTTGTGTTCGACTGCGGTGGCGGTACCCATGACGTGTCAGTACTTGAGCTTGGCGATGGTGTGTTCGAAGTAAAATCAACCGATGGTGATACCCACCTTGGCGGTGACGACTTTGACCAAACCATTATCGACTGGCTGGCCGACGAATTTAAAACCGACGAAGGCGTTGACCTGCGCAAGGACCCAATGGCTTTGCAACGTTTGAAGGAATCGGCTGAAAAAGCTAAAATTGAATTATCAAGTTCGGCACAAACCGAAATTAACTTACCCTATATCACTGCTGCTGACGGCGTGCCAAAGCACTTAGTGAAGACATTAACCCGCGCTAAATTTGAGCAACTGGCAGATAGCCTGATCAAACGGACTATCGAACCATGTAAAACAGCGTTAAAGAATGCCGGATATACGAATGCTGATATCGATGAGATCATCCTGGTAGGTGGTTCAACCCGTATCCCTGCTATACAGGAAGCGGTTGAGAAATTCTTCGGTAAGTCACCTTCAAAAGGTGTAAACCCTGACGAAGTTGTTGCCATCGGTGCTGCTATACAGGGCGGTGTATTAACCGGCGAAGTAAAAGATGTATTGTTATTGGATGTTACCCCGCTTTCATTAGGTATTGAAACCATGGGTGGTGTGATGACCAAACTGATCGAAGCCAACACTACCATCCCGACCAAGAAATCGGAAGTGTTCTCGACTGCGTCTGACAACCAGCCATCTGTTGAGATCCACATCTTGCAGGGTGAAAGGCCAATCGCTTCAGCTAACCGTACAATCGGCCGCTTCCACCTTGATGGGTTACCACCTGCGCCACGTGGTGTGCCACAGGTAGAAGTGACCTTTGATATTGACGCCAACGGTATATTGCACGTTGCCGCTAAGGATAAGGCAACCGGCAAAGAGCAAAAGATCCGTATCGAAGCATCCTCAGGCCTATCAGATGCTGATATCAAGAAAATGAAAGATGAAGCTGAAGCAAATGCCGAATCTGACAAAAAGGCAAAAGAAGAAGTTGAAAAACTGAACGGCGCCGACGCCCTGATATTCTCGACAGAAAAGCAATTGAAGGAGTATGGTGACAAAATTTCAGCTGACAAGAAGGCTCCAATTGAAGCTGGCTTAGCCAAGCTGAAAGAAGCCTACTCATCTAAAAACTTCGATGCCATTGATGCAGCCCAGGCTGAATTGAGTAACGCATGGAATGTAGCTTCGGAAGAAATGTATAAAGCTTCAGCCGATGCAGGCCAGGCCCAGCCAGGCGCTGACGGTGGTGCAGGCCCTCAAGGCGGCGCACAGGCCGACTCGGACCATGTAACCGATGTTGACTTCGAAGAAGTGAAATAAACCCCCTAACCCCCTAAAGGGGGAATAGAAAAGCCCGGTTATGAATTTAGCCGGGCTTTTTATTTTTAAAAGCGGACTGTTATCTTCTTCCGGTCATTGGTCAAAACTATTGGATTTTCAGTCTGACTTTGGTTTATATCTTTCCGCTTTGCTGAACTGGATACACTTTTGAATCCGTGGAGGTGCAGGATAGTAGTTTCGAATTTCGAGACAAAGCTACCCTCAACCTCCGATAACCAGATCATTCTTTTTTCCGTGTCGAAATGGAAGGTGCGTTTATAATAAATGCCCTTTTCATAATCGTAGGTCGCTCCGTCATCTTCATAGTAGATGAAGCTGTTCGCTTTTTCGGAATACCAAATGTGAACGTTCAAAACTCCGTCGCCCTTTTCGCTGGTGCTTTGTACCAGGTTTTGCATCGGCACAATACCGCCTGCTTTTATAAATACCGGCAGGTCGTCCAGCGGCGCATCCGCATGGATCACTTGTTTGCCTGTAAATTTTTCGTCAGTGCCCAAACGGTACCACTCGCCATCGGGTAGGTAAACTTCTTCTTCGAATTTTGTACTTTCAACCGGCGCCACCATAATCGCGTCGCCAAAAAGGAACTGGTTTTGGTATTTAACATCGTAGATGATCGGATCGTTGGTATAATTAATAGCGAGCGTACGGCTCAACGGCATGCCTGTTTGATGGGACTGGTAATAGCTGGAATAAATATAAGGCAGCAGCCTATAGCGCTGCTCAATATCCTTGCGTATGATGGCTTCATTCTTTTTGCCCCAGCGCCAGGGCTCGCGGTAAATGGTTCCTTTGGCTGCATGATTTCTGAACATCGGTGTATACACACCCAATGAATTCCATCGCACCATTAACTCCGGGGTGGGATTTTCGCTGAAGCCTCCGATATCGACCCCGACGAAGGACATTCCGGTAATACCAAGCGCGGTAACCATTCGCGCGCCGAGCAGCATATGGGCATCGTAAGCGGAGTTATCACCGGTCCAGATGGCCGAATACCGCTGAGTGCCGGAATAGGCCGCCCTGGTTAGCACAAACGGCCGTTTGTTGCCTAAAAGTTTTTTTGTTCCCTCGTATGTTGCCCTGGCCATTTGCATCCCGTAAACATTGCGCACCTCTGGCATATAGTGTTCACCAAACTTTACCATCCACGGGATATTGTGTCCCCATGCGGCAGGCTCATTCATGTCATTCCAAAAGCCCTCGACACCTGGTTCTGTTAGCGCCGTAAACGCTTCGCCCCACCATTTGCGGACGCCTTCCCTGAAAAAATCAGGGAAATGACAGCGGCCGGGCCATACGTTGGCGACATAATTTTCGCCGTTGGGATAACTGGCAAAATATCCATTCTCTACACCTTCATCATACTGCCGGTATCCGGGTTCGACACGGATGCCCGGATCAACGATGGTAACCAGCCGGAAATTCATTTCCTTCAGCTTGTCGATCATCGCCTTCGGATCGGGAAAGGTTTCGCCGTTCCACGTGAATATTTTGTAATTATCCATGTAGTCGATGTCGCAGTAGATCACATCCGCGGGTATTTTCAGCTTCTTGAAATTTTCCGCAATGGCCAGCACTTCATCAGCGCTTTCATAGCTCCAGCGGCACTGCTGGTAGCCCAGGCTCCATAACGGCGGCATTTCCATACGCCCGGTGAGCCAGGTATAGTCTTCAATGATCTTCGCAACACTTTGAGCACCGAAGAAATAATAATTCATATCGCCGTCATCGGCCCCAAACCAGCTCATTTGTTCGTCGGTTGTAGCGCCGAAATCGAAATAGCTTTTATGTGTATTGTCAAAAAAGATCCCGTATGTCAATCCATCATGAAGGCCGATAAAAAATGGGAATGTTTTATACAAAGGGTCCGTAGTAGGTGTGTGGTTGAACGCGTCCGTATTCCAGTTTACATAGCTGCCGCCGCGCCTGTCCAGGTTGCCTGTTTTTTCGCCAAGGCCAATAAACCGCTCGTCCGGAAACAACTTGCGATAATTAACCACGCGTGTACCCTGCCAGTTTACGCCGAACCGGGTATCATCTTCGCTTAAAACCTGGTCGTCCGGCGTAAGGAAGTTAAAGCGTAACGGGTATTTGTTGATACTAAGTTTTATTGCACCGGTGTTAATAGTGATGTGGCTTGGCAATTCATCATAGCTAAAATCAGCAGATGGATCCTGGACAACTGCGAAAGAATCATCCGTGTTATGTTTTTTGCTGATCGAAACCCGAATTATCGTGGGGCTGTATACCCAAACCCGGGCCTCGGCCTCATTGGTTTTAACGACTAAATAATTCTTCCGTTTACCAACGGATATTACATCGTTTAACATTTGTAGTTCCATAGCGGCTAAATATTAAGTTTGGCAAACGGACTGGTGTTAAGAAAGAACAGAAACGATGCCTGATGGTTTGAGAATTAAAAACGGAACAAAAAACCCCGCTTTTAAGCAGGGTTGAATATTTTAAACAGGAAGCTTTTTACGGCCACAAATTCTCCGGGTAAGCGCCGCCGGCTACCAGGTCTGAAATGCATTTCTGCACGATTGGTTTGTCCTCTTTATATGTTACTCCAAACCATTTTGCATCCGTTGGGATCACTTTAAATGAGGCCGCCCCGTTTTTGATGAGTTCGTCGCCAATCAATGGGATAAAAAACTCAGCTTTGGGATTGTCCTGGTTGGCTTCAACAAACGCTTTGAACAAAGGCTCAGTTTTAGCAAACACTGCCGGGGTAAAGCCCCAGAAATTCATCGAAACAGGTGTATCCGATGGCAGGGGGTATTCCACGCCGTCCTCCTCATAAACTACGCTTCCGTCTTTTGCAAAGTATACTTTTAAACGTTCGTTAATGGCAACCATATCGCCGTTTTCGTCAACCTGGCATACGCCGCGCGATACGGTACCATAATCAGACAAGGTTTTATCAACCTGGTAACCGATGATCGAGAATTTGTCATCGGCAACTTCAGTAGTCAGGAATTTTGCCATTTTTTGATAGGCATTACGGCCGTAAAAATCGTCGGCATTGATCACGCAAAAAGGTTCGTGCACCTGGTTACGCGCCGAAAGTACAGCATGGGCAGTTCCCCAGGGCTTGGCACGTTCAATTTCCTTGTCGATACCAAACGGCTTCAGATCATAGCTTTGAAAAACGTAATCGGTTTCAATGCGTCCCTTAAGTTTCGGCTCAAAAATCGCTTTAAACGGCTCGGCAAATTCTTCACGGATAATAAAGCTCACTTTGCCGAAACCGGCTTGTATAGCATCGTAAATGGAATAATCTATAATGGTTTCGCCATGCGGGCCAAAGCCGTCAACCTGCTTCATGCTTCCATAGCGGCTGGCCATACCTGCGGCCAAAATCAGTAACGTTGGTTTCATAGTTCTATCGGGGCGATAATAAATGTAAAAGTGACAATTTATATTTAATTATTTCTTACCATCATAAAAAATTATCCGGTTTAAATGTTTTGGGTGGAGGGGCATTTATTTTATGTACCTGAAATCCTGCCCGGCCTTGATGTTCAGCAATGTTTCGTAAATCAGCCGGATCACATTGTCGACATCCTCCTTGTGGATCATCTCAACTGTGGTGTGCATATAGCGAAGTGGTAGCGAGATCAATGCTGACGGCACGCCGTCATTAGAATAAGCAAATGCGTCCGTGTCGGTACCCGTCGACCGGGACGAAGCCTGGCGCTGGAATGGTATTTTTGCTTTTTCGGCAGAATCGATCAGCAGCTTATTCAAATTATTTTGTACCGCAGGTGCATACGAAACTACGGGCCCTTTGCCGCAAGCCAGGTCGCCCTGGGTGATCTTACTGATCATCGGGGTTTGCGTATCGTGCGTTACGTCGGTTACAATAGCCACATCTGGTTTAATATGGTGTGCGATCATTTCGGCGCCCCGCAGGCCAATTTCTTCCTGAACCGCATTCACAATATAAAGGCCAAATGGCAGCTTTACTTTGTTTTCTTTCAGCATGCGCGCAACTTCAGCGATCATGAAGCCGCCCGCCCGGTTATCCAGGGCCCGGCCAACATAATATCTGTCGTTAAGCACCATAAACTCATCTTCGTAAGTGATCACACAGCCTACATGTATGCCCAGCTTTTCCACCTCTTCTTTAGTGGTACAGCCACAGTCAAGAAATATATTTTTTAAGGTTGGCGATTCTTCTTTTTCCCCGGCGGTGCGGGTATGAATAGCCGGCCAACCGAAAAGGGCTTTTACGATTCCTTTGTCAGTATGAATATTTACCCGTTTGGAAGGTGCTATCTGGTGATCAGAGCCGCCGTTGCGGATGACGTAGATCAATCCGTCGCTGGTGATATAGTTTACAAACCATGATATCTCATCGGCGTGAGCTTCAATTACCACTTTATAATCGGCTTTTTTGTTGATGATGCCTACCGCAGTGCCATAATTATCCACATAGTACTCATCAATGTATGGTTTCAGATAATCGAGCCATAGCTGCTGACCTTTCCATTCGAAGCCGGTAGGCGAGGGGTTATTGATATATTTTTCAAAAAACGAAAGCGAGGTTTTATTTACTACTGCGACGTGCTGAGCAGCATCAGATTTCTTTTTAGCCATATCCTTTATTAAAGCACGCAAATATAATCAATAAGGTGAAAGGATAAAGGTGAAACGAAGAAGGTTGAAAGGGATTCCGCCGTCGCTGAAGCTATGGCGGACGATGAAGGCGAAAGGTTTTTACGTCGAAGCTCGAATACTTAATTTATTAAAAGCTCAAAGCTTCGAATTATCATTGGGTTAACACTGAGTTTATCTTTTTGCCGTTCCTTTGCGGCGAGTAATTTTTTCAATAAGATCAGTTAGTTAGTTTGGTTAAACCGGCCCGGGCAAACGGGCCGGTTTTTTCATTTGCCTTTCATTTCAGTGGTTTATATTGGCGGTACTTTAACCGGGACATGAAACCATTTAAATTGTTTCTACTGTTTTTTGCGACACTGGGTGCCGGGTGCGGGGAGTCGCTCTATACTGACGCGCTACAATCGGCCCCGCTGGTACCGCATTTTACTTTTTCGCTTAGTTTCCGGCAGAAAGTTTCTCTGCGACCTGACACAAATATCATACTCGTGATCAACCGGGTCGATCTGAATAAAAAGCAACTCCCGGCTGCAGACATGGAAACAGCTGAGGCCGGAGCCTATACCGCGCTAAAATATGCCGGCGAACAGTTTGCACAACTGCCGCATGTGCATGTTATTAATATTACTGATTCGCTAAACTTTGCATTAAATACAGATTCAGTGGCCAGGCTTGCAGCCAGGTATCATGCCGATTACACGCTGGCGCTGACGCGGTATGAGGATACGGTATCGTTTGTAAGCACCTACCGCAAACGCGACTATTACGACAATAAGGTAGATGTAAAATTCACCATGTACCTGGGTAAGGGAGATTTATATAAGGAATTACACGGATCGGACACTTTACGGTCTTTCTGGCGTTTACGGGATATAGCCGAAGCAGAGCGTACTTATCAAAAGGTCGACTTAAGTAAAGATTTCATCATTAGCGCTACCCAAAATGCTGTTCTTAATGCGCTAGCTGATTATTTGCCATACACCGAAACGGAAAGCCGGCCACTTTATGCCGGTGCGAAACTCGGCCCGGCGGCAGACGCAATCATGGGCCGGCAGTTTGATAAGGCCTGTCGACTTTTACAACCATTTTTAAATGACCGGGACGCTGCGGTTGGATGCCAGGCGGCCTATAACCTGGCTGTTGTTTACGAGGCACAGGGCGACCTCGACAAAGCGGAAAGCATGGCCGCTTTGTCTCTCGTTAAGTCAAAAAATGTTTATGCAAATTCGCTGCTTACTTATCTCAAGTCGAAATAAGCGCTTTCTCCATGACCACATAATCATGGCCGTTTTTTGAAAAGAACTGATTAGTCGTGTTGAAGCCGTTTTTGAGGTAAAAACCGGTCGCATTTGTTCGCGCGTTGCACCACAGTTTACGGCCACCGTCAGCAATAGTGAATCCGGTGATGTAGTTTAATAAGCTTGTACCGATGCCGTGGTTTTGAAATGCCGGGTCAATGGCAAACTTCCTAAACTGGAAATCATTACCCTCTCTGTATAACGAAATCACTCCAGCTAGTTTATTGTCGGCAAAAGCGCCAAAATGAATGCCCTCTCTATCCACATCCATTTCCATATCTGGTATTTCAGCGTCCGGATAAAGCACGTCACGCCGCAGTCGCCAGGTTAATTCTGGAGTTATTTGTTCGATGCTGATCATTTGAACAAACTGAAAGCCATATTAAAAATCCGAAATCGTAAATCCGAATTCCGAAATCACAATGGGATATTTCCATGCTTTTTCCTTGGATTATTTACCACCTTATTTTCGAGCATTTTAAAGGCGTGGATCAATTTGATGCGTGTTTCAGATGGTTCTATCACCTCGTCAATAAAACCACGCTCAGCGGCCCTGTAAGGGTTGGCAAAGATGTCTGAATATTGCATCTCCATCTCTTTCCATTTAGCATCCTTGTCGGCGGCAGAGTTGATCTCGCGTTTAAAAATAATTTCCGCTGCGCCCTTTGCACCCATTACCGCAATCTCGGCCGACGGCCAGGCGTAGTTCATATCTGCCCCAATGTGTTTGGAGTTCATCACATCATAGGCGCCGCCATAAGCTTTTCTTGTGATTACCGTAATACGCGGAACTGTTGCCTCGCAAAACGCATACAGCAGTTTGGCGCCGCTGGTGATGATGGCATTCCACTCCTGGTCGGTTCCCGGCAAAAACCCTGGTACGTCTTCAAAAACCAGTAAAGGTATATTGAAGCTATCGCAAAAGCGCACAAAGCGTGCCCCTTTGGTTGAGGAATGGATATCCAGCACCCCGGCCAAAAATGCAGGCTGGTTGGCAACAATACCGATGCTTCGCCCGGCAAGGCGCCCAAAGCCGACCACAATATTTTCCGCAAAATCTTTATGGACCTCTAAAAATGTCCCTTCATCTATCACATGGTTGATAATGTCGCGCGCATCATAAGGCTGCGTGGCATTTTCAGGCATGATGGTATCCAACGCAGCACGCAATTCATTTTTGACTTCATATGGCAGATGTGGCGCCTTATCCTCGCAATTCTGCGGCATATAACTCAGCAGCTTTTTAACATGCTGGATAGCGTCAATTTCATTGGCACAGGCAAAATGGGTAACACCCGATTTTGTGGCATGGGTAATAGCCCCGCCTAATTCTTCGGAAGTTACTACTTCGTGCGTAACCGTTTTAACCACGTTTGGCCCGGTTACAAACATGTACGAAGTATTTTCAACCATCAATATAAAATCGGTTATCGCCGGCGAATAAACCGCCCCGCCCGCGCAGGGCCCCATAATAGCCGATATTTGCGGCACCACGCCAGATGCCATGGTATTGCGGTAAAATATATCAGCATAGCCACCCAGCGACACAACGCCTTCCTGTATCCTCGCTCCGCCTGAATCATTTAATCCTACAACTGGCGCGCCATTCTTCATGGCCAGGTCCATGATCTTGCAGATCTTTTCGGCATGGGTTTCTGAAAGTGAGCCGCCAAAAACGGTAAAATCCTGCGAAAAAACATAAACCAGCCGGCCATTGATCGTTCCATACCCGGTAACCACGCCGTCGCCGGGATACTTTTCCTTTTCCATCCCAAAATCGGTAGAACGATGTGCCACCAGCATGCCGATCTCCTGGAAAGAGCCTTCGTCCATTAAAAAATGAAGCCGTTCACGGGCTGTAAGTTTTCCTTTTTTATGCTGACTTTCAATACGCGTCTTTCCACCCCCCAAAAGGCCTTCTTCGCGCTTTTGTTTTAATTGTTTGATCTTATCGTTCACAGCATTGGTTTATGTATGCAAGATGCGGAAAAAGTCCGAGAGTCGGAAAAGTCCGGAAGTCTGAAAGTGGTTTTTGGGGCATTAAAGGTTCAAAATGGGTAATGAATGTATTTATTAATATTTATATGTAACAAATATTTTATATACAGCCGAAATAATATGTTGTAGCTTTATATCACCAATCGGCCGATATCGTGAAAACTACTGTAACTCAAATTCAAAGACACCTGGTAATGATCTTGTTGCTGGTATATGTTTTCACCATATCAACCTATATTATATTTCTGCCTAATCATACTGTAGTCCCCTTTTCTACGCCGGGGAGTGCGCTGGCAAGCATCAGCACGATAAGCAATGCCAATGCGTCGGGTAATTTTTATGTAAAACAACACGGCGCTTTTAAAACAACCAATCAAAATACACGCAAAACCATTACAATCCTGTTGAATATTGCTATCGCCGTAACCCTATTCGCAGCCTGCGGTTTCTTTAGATCTTTATTTACAAATAAGCCCCAAACAGCTCTTATTAGCGGGGTACACCTGCACTATAACTCCTGTATAGTACTGTGTACATTCAGAATTTGAATGCCTTAATTCCCGATAAGTAGTCAACACCCTTTGCTGGATAAATTCATTTAGCTCGCCGGGGCGCAAATGCGTCATGGCTGTATCCATTTATTTTTTCAAAAATCTTAATATAATGAAAACGATATTTAAATATTTATCGGCCATTTTTTTTAATGACCGGTTATTGCTGATTACTTGTAAATCAGCAATAGTAACGCTGTGCCTCCTGTTAGTAGCCGAAATATCCTTTTGCCAGCGCAACGCGTTTCACCATACGCCCGATAGCATGCTTTATGTATACCTGGGAGCGAGCAGTAATTATATAGACAAACACGCTTTCGACGTTTGGACCGCTACGAATTTCAATCTCACTGAACGTTACAGGACCAATTTTTATATTGACCTGGGCGGCCTCTACAAAGGATATGACCTTGGCCTGACGGCTAATATTGGCCCATCATTTGGCAATGCCGGCGGCTACATTGGACGAAGACTGACGCGCAAAAATAGCTTTATCAGCTCGTGGCTTAACCTGGAAATGGGTGGGTTTTTCGGAAGATTTACCAATATAATGCCGGTTAATTATACCCTTGCACCTGACCAGGTTGGTCAGCAGATGGAACTTCATTATAACGCGTTTTATATGGGCCTCGCCCTGAAAAACTATTTTAATTTTTTACAGTACAACATCAAAATCGGCCGTACCCGGATACCGGTAAACACTGGCTTTTTTGTGAGCGCAAACTGGCAGCCCGGTCAGCGCAACTGGAGATACGGCTATTATACGCAGGATACCGTATTTAATGGTGTTAAAATTCAAAACATACCGAAGTTAGGCAAACTGCAGGGCACAGCCGGCGTTTTTATGGGATTTTGATAAAAAGCGGGCCATGCTATAGCGGTGCCAGGCGTTTAGGGCGACAGCATTTGCTCAAAGCCGGCATTTGTAAAAACTATTCGGTCGTCGATTGTTTATGTTTTAGAAACAACATTTATACAATGAACACTTACCAGCAAAAATGGATAGAAGTTTTGGAGCACGCGCACATCCCGGGATGGCGCGTTGAGCCTTTAGGCGAAGATATTTATGTTGAAATGCCGGGCGTTGCCGATTTGAAATTAATAAGGGATAACCTACCCGAAACGCTCGGGCTAATTTCGCTGGATATCAGGGAGCCCAAAGAGCGGCTCAAATTTATTTTTCACAACGGGCATGAGCAGTTTGAGTATATCATTAATCCGCATGCAGATGAGTTAGATCAAGCGTGATATTCCCTGATCGGGCAGGCAAAAAACCAGCGCAATCCAAAAATCAATTTTGTCAGCTGTCCAGTTTGGCGCGCGAGGAAAGTAACACGACACTTACCCCCATTACCGCTACAAATATAAATGATGCCCGTAGCGTGGCCAGCCCGGCTATAAAGCCAATAACCGGCGGGCCTACCAGGAAGCCTATAAAACCAATGGTAGATACTACCGTAATAGCTACCCCCGCCGACATCACTTTTGACTTGCCGGCAGCACTATAAACCATCGGCACCACTGCACATACTCCTGCACCAACCAGCAGAAAGCCTGCGATGGTCGTATAAAAATAGGGGAAAGCCACCGCCGTAAGCAAGCCAGTTACCGTTAACATACCACTAACTTGCAGCGTAAGCTTTAGGCCGTAACGATGTGCAAACCTATCTGCAATAAACCATCTGCCCAATGCCATGGTTGACATAAATGCCGTGAAACCTACCCCAACCAGGGCTGTTGGCGCCAGGACTACTTTTTTCAGGTAAATATTGCTCCAGTCGAACATGGCCCCTTCGCAGATCATTGAGCAAAAGGCGATCGTCCCTAAAGTGAACAAGGGGACAAACAACCTGATAATGGTTTGAAAAGATATTTTTGACGAGGATGTGTTTTTGGGAGTTGCAGCATCGTTATAAAGATATCCCGATGAAATAATAACGCCGATGATCACCAGTACTAAAATGGCCAGAAAGTGATGAAAAGGGCTAACACCATGGCCGATCATAAAAATGCCGATAGCCGCACCGGTAAAGCCTCCGAGGCTCCATAAGCCGTGAAACGAAGCCATAATGGGTTTGCTGTACATGCTTTCAGCTGTGACTGCCTGAGTGTTTACCGAAATATTGATGGTATTGCCGGCGAAACCGTAACAAAACAAGCTAATGACCAGTTGAAATATATTTTGCGCCAACCCTAAGCTTACAAGGGCCAGACCATAAAATAATGCAGCCCCAAGCAATAATCTTTTACTTCCTATTTTAGTGATAACCAACCCCGAAAAGGGTAATGAGCACATCAAACCAACCGGGAGCGAAAATAAAACGGCCCCTAAGGCGGCATAGGAAAGACCCAGGGTATGCTGTATAGTTACGATGCGCGAAGTCCAGCTGGCAAAACATAACCCAGCCATAAAAAACATGGCGCCCACCGCTATACGGAGAACCGTTTTATTTGCCACAGCCGGTTTTATGGTTGTATCCATCAGAGCCATTTCACTATTGGTGTAAAAAGTACACTAAGTTCTTTTATACAAATATATATAAAATGAAGACATTGTAACGCAAAGCATAAATTTACCGGAAGGTTTTACAAATGGCTGATTATCATTAGCACGAAACCAAAAGCCATTCGGCAAGAGGAATGGTCTTTTTTTTAAGTCAGAATGCTGGCGCAAAACCCCTTTCATGTTGTCATTTTCTCCCGCCGTCATTGCATAACATAACCAGTATGTTTGTAAAGCTGTTAGTCATTACAGTGACTTAACCGCGAGTGATGATTGGTCCACGCCAGAACTATACCAACTAAACAAAATAAAAAGAATGCAAACCGACGAAATTCAAATCAGGCAAATTATTGCAAACTGGGCGAAATCAGTAAACCGGAAAGAAATAAGCGGCATCCTCGCACATCGTTCAAACGATATCCTCTTGTTCGATGTGATCGAGCCTGTACAATCAAAGGGAATTGATGCCTATAAACAATCGTGGGAGCAGCAATTTTTCCCGTGGTATGGCGAAGATGGCAAATTCGAAGTCGACGAACTTGAGATTTTTGCCGGGGATGATGTCGCTTTTTGCCATGGAATTATACACTGCGCCGGTACCGAAAAAGGCCAGAAAATAAATTTAAAGATACGCCTCACCATAGGCTTGCAAAAAATAGAGGATGAATGGACAGTTGTGCATGAGCATCATTCGGAGGCGGCGAAATGATCTGGAATGTAGCCGCGGGTAATAAAAATATGAATTGTTATTGATTAAGGTCGAATTGCTTTGGAACAAAGTTTTCTATTGGATATTCCCGCCTATACTACTTTAATCACATTTTCCGTATCATTCCGGGCGCTTATGTTTGTAGGGTACTCCCCTGTTTAAAACTCCCGCAACCCTAACAAACATGAAGGCCACAATTATTTTTGCTTTGTTTCTTTTTATGTCGATCAGCTGCATTGCGCAAACAACCTTACCTGAAACCATATCGCTGGCGATCAAATACCTGCGCGGGCAGGCCGGCAATTATCCGAATTCATTATTTGTGAGCGGTATAATCCGGGATAGCGATGCCAGTACCATATGGGGCATAAAGCCTGAGGCATTGTACGAAGGCTGCCGTGGAGAAGTACGTGTTTTTAGTGAAAGCAGCGAGCGGAAAACGGTTGTGTTGGTGAGAGAGTTTGCCACCCAGGAAGCCGCAGACAAGGAGATGGCTGAAGTGATTACCGCCATACGTAAAAACTATCCCTCGCTGCAGACGGTGGAAATGGCAACAAACACTAACCCAAACCTGCTTGAAGAGAAAGATTTTGGAGACGAGACAAACGGCACTTTTGCAAGCGTGTTGAAAGTAATCAAGCAACCTGATGCCGGTGCGGATAAACTTTACAGGCTGAATATATTTCTGGAAAGGTAATTGGCGTTGCTTAAAGGAGAACAGGCTGTTGGTAAATTAAATTGGCATATAAAAACACAATGGTGAAGATCACATCCTTTATTCTGGCCTTTCTTTTAATCGCCCTGCATAGCCGGGCACAGGTTACCCCGACTGAATCAGCAGCCATTACTATAAAATATTTAAGACGCGATATTAGTGATCCACGTGTACTTTTTTTTGCAAAAACGCTTGTAAAAGAAGACAAAGATCAAAAGCTATATATGATTGATCCGCTTTCGTTGTACGCGGGTTGCCAGGGCGGGATATTTGCGTATACCGAATTTCAAATAGTTTTACTCGAAAAGGAATATGCAAGCGAAACCGATGCCAGGGCAGACGTTGACGCTATGCTGGCCGTTGTAAAACGCGAGTACCCCTTAATTAAATTGTCGGGCACCAAAACCGGTACAGGCGACGATCTGGTGAGGTATTTTGTGTTATATAGCTATATGTCTAAAATAATCTTCACTTTCAATGCCAATATAAAGGAGCAACCGGGCGCCACGGCGGAAAAACGGTATAAAATGCATGTGGAGTTTCAGCTATAAAACAATGTTTATGCAGTGCCCGCGTTACTAAGCTTTTCCCGTCGGTATCTGAAAATTACAATTAGTATTGTATTATTGCCGGTATGAAAGCATACCTGTTTGGATGGAACCCGCTGAAATTTGCGTGGGCCGATTTGGACGACGACATCGAAAAACTGGCAGAAACCGGCCACCTGGAAGATAACTGGAGCGTGATCAGCCACAAGAGCATTAAACCCGGCGACAGGGCCTACATCGTTAGGGTAGGTGTTGAGCCGAAAGGAATATTTGCCTCAGGCACCATAGCTGCTGAAGCTTACCCGGCCTTTCGCAATGGCAGGCATTATTACCGCATTACCGTGGCATTAGACGTTTTGCTGAACCCGGATAAAGAACCCATACTCTCCCTGGATATTTTAAAAACGGGTAACCTTGCCCCCCAAAACTGGACCCCGCAGGCATCGGGCATTTCCATAAAACCACAACTTGCTGACGAACTGGAAGGCGTTTGGCTTAATTTTTTAGGCTCGACCGGTAAATGGGAGATTTGAAGTGGTTGTGTAATTCCGGCGCGGAAAAAACCTATTTGTACAGTGAATGGCCTTGCTTTTTTTTTAACTTTTGCTAACTTTATCCAGCCGGTTTGTCAATTCAAACCTTAAATAAAAACACAATGGCAGCACCAGGCAGACCCTTGAAATGTGATCCCGAAATCGAAAGTCTTTGGATCGATATAAAATCTGGAGACAATCAGAAAGTAAAATCGATCTTGGAGAGACATGGAGCTGACGTAACAGACGGCGATGGCAGGACGGCACTTATAAATGCAACAGCATATAACAATCGGGAAATAATCAAATGGGTATTATCCAAGGGCGCGGACGTTGACTTTCAGGACAGGATAGGTTACTCAGCGTTACATTTCGCCGCCCAAAACGGCGCTTTTGATTTGGCTAAAATCCTGATTGAAAATGGCGCCGAAGTAAATATCCGGGACGTTCATGGGAATATTCCATTATGGACGGCAATGTTCAATTCTAAACTTGCCATTAACAGTATCACCAAGCTTTTGCTAAAACATCATTCCGACGTTGAGTTGCAAAATAATTACGGCAAAAACTGCCGCTTTATGTACCAAACTTTTTTTAACGGCGATATTTCCAAAGTTGACACTTCTGATATTTGAGAGAAACAAAAAAGCCACCTGCAACGGGAATGGCCATTTTATTATGTTTATTTTTTCTCGCAATGGTTTTTCACGCAAAATTCTCTAGGTCAACCTTTCCACCAAAAGCAATAAATTGAGGCCAAAGCCGTAAATTCTGCCCCGTTAGGGGCTACCTATTTGTAGAAAATGCCAATCACATTATTTTGCCCCGTCAGGGGCGACCTATTCTTCTTTTGTAAACAAACATTTTTTGCTATTTTCAACCAATGTCAAATACCTACAGCCAGGTTTATATACATTTTGTATTTGCCGTAAAATACCGAAAAGCGGTGATACTGCCCGAATGGGAAGACGAACTTCAAAAATACATTACGGGGATCGTTCAAAACAATGGGCATAAGATGATTGCAATAAACAACGTACCAGACCATTTGCATTTTTTTGCCGGCCTCAATCTTAAACAATCCATTTCGCAATTGATGCAGCTTGTAAAAGGCGATAGTTCTGAATTTATCAACAAAAAACAATTTACACCCCGAAAATTTCAATGGCAGGATGGGTATGGGGCATTCAGTAACAGCCGTTCGCAAATCCCTGGCGTGGTGAAATATATTTTAAATCAAAAACAACATCATTTGAAAAAAACGTTCAGGGAAGAATACCTTGAAATGCTAAAGGCGTATGAAGTTGATTATGACGAAAAATATATTTTCCAGGATTTATTGGATGATTGAGTGGATAGCCTGCAAAGAGGTAGCCCCTGACGGGGCAAATAACCTTATTTTTATTTTTTCTACAGATAGGTAGCCGCTATGCGGCATTAATAGCGCATTTGGTTTTAAGTTTGCCGGGGGCTCACTTGGCGCCATTTTGAAGTTGTTAAAGTAAGTTTATCAACCCAAAAAAAAAGGCCACCCGCAACGCGAATGGCCTTTTTAATATTGTCCGATCTTCCGGTACTATCACACTTTGATCTCAACTTCAACGCCGCTGGGCAATTCAAGTTTCATCAGCGCGTCAACTGTTTTTGAGTTGGAGCTGTAGATGTCCAGCAGCCTTTTGTACGAGCATAACTGGAACTGCTCGCGCGCTTTTTTGTTCACGTGCGGTGAACGCAAAACGGTGAACACTTTCTTTTCAGTTGGCAGCGGCAGTGGTCCGCTAACTACAGCGCCCGTAGGCTTTACAGTTTTTACGATCTTCTCGGCCGACTTGTCGACCAGGTTGTAATCGTACGATTTTAGTTTGATCCTGATTCTTTGGCTCATGTTTGTTATTTTTTGGGATTTCACCGATTTTGCAGTGATTTCACCGATTATTAATTGTCACACCTAAGAGCTATTTGTTAGGCCATGACTTGATTTACTATTTGTTTTATTGGGATTTCACCGATATTTTTAGTAATTACACTGATTAAATCGGTGAAATCACTCTTCAAATCGGTGTAATCCAAAGTTAATTATTACCTGCAGCCTTTTTACCTTTTGCTTTGGCAATTATTTCGTCCTGTACGTTACGTGGCGCTTCGGCGTAGTGATCAAACTCCATGGTTGAAGTTGCACGGCCCGAGGTGATGGTACGCAACTGGGTTACATAACCAAACATTTCCGACAGCGGCACTGTGGCTTTAATTACCTGTGCACCGGCGCGTGAGTCCATGCCTAAAAGCTGGCCCCGACGACGGTTCATGTCACCGATAACGTCACCCATATTTTCTTCAGGGGTTAATATCTCGATCTTCATTATCGGCTCAAGTATTACCGGCTTACATTTTGGCAATGCTTCGCGGTAACAGCTGCGAGCGCAAATTTCAAAAGATAGAGCATCCGAATCGACTGCGTGGAAGGAACCATCTATCAGCCTTACTTTCATATCCTGTAAAGGGAAACCGGCCAAAACACCATTGTCCATCGCGGCTTTGAAACCCTTTTCAACAGCAGGGATAAACTCGCGCGGTATTGAACCACCGCTGATCTCGTTTACAAACTGCAGCCCTGTCTGGCCTTCGTCGTTTGGCGAAATAACAACCTGTATATCGGCAAATTTACCACGGCCACCGGTTTGTTTCTTATAAGTTTCGCGGTGCTGGGTACTGCCGGTAATTGCTTCTTTATAAGCAACCTGCGGCGCGCCCTGGTTAACTTCCACTTTAAACTCACGTTTCAAACGGTCCATGATAATATCCAGGTGAAGCTCGCCCATGCCCGAAATAATGGTTTGGCCTGTTTCTTCATCTGTTTTTACACGGAAAGTCGGATCCTCTTCGGATAATTTACCCAAAGCCATACCCAGTTTATCAACGTCGGCCTGTGTTTTTGGCTCAATCGCTAAACCGATAACCGGCTCAGGGAAATTCATCGATTCCAGTACGATCGGGTGTTTCTCGTCGCAAAGGGTATCGCCAGTTTTAATATCCTTAAAACCTACAACTGCGGCAATATCTCCTGCCCCAACATTTGGGATAGGGTTTTGCTTGTTGGCATGCATCTGGAAGATCCGCGAGATACGCTCCTTATTTTGCGACCTCATGTTATACACATACGAACCTGCTTCCAGGTTACCTGAGTATACGCGGATAAAGCATAAGCGGCCCACAAACGGGTCGGTAGCAATTTTAAATGCTAATGCGGCAAACGGCTCTTTCTCTGATGGCTGGCGAATTATTTCATCGCCGGTATCAGGGTTATGGCCCACAATACCTTTAACATCCATCGGCGAAGGCAACAGTTCCATCACATAATCCAGCATGGTTTGTACGCCCTTGTTTTTAAACGAAGAACCGCAAACCATCGGAACGATCTTGGCATCCAATACCGCCTGGCGCAAAGCGTCAAGCACTTCGCGCTCGGTAATTGTTTCCGGAGCGTCGAAGAATTTCTCCATCAGGCCTTCATCATACTCGGCAACCGATTCAAGCAATTTTTCTCTCCACTCGGTAGCTTCCTCGATCATATCAGCCGGGATAGGCACTTCGGTAAAGGTCATACCTTTATCATGCTCATTCCAAACAATACCTTTCCAGTTGATCAGGTCAATTACGCCTTTAAAGTTTTCTTCCGAACCAAGGGGTAATTGTAAGGGGATGGCATTACTGCCCAGCATTGTTTTTACCTGTTTTACAACATTTAAAAAATCAGCGCCTGAGCGGTCCATTTTATTTACGAAGCCTATACGGGCAACGTTATAGTTGTTGGCAAGCCTCCAGTTAGTTTCTGATTGCGGCTCAACACCGTCAACTGCCGAAAACAGGAACACTAAACCATCCAATACACGTAACGAGCGGTTTACCTCAACGGTGAAGTCCACGTGTCCCGGTGTATCAATGATGTTGATGTGGTAGCTTTTACCGCGGTATTTCCAGTCGATAGTAGTAGCAGCCGAAGTGATAGTGATCCCACGCTCCTGCTCCTGTGCCATCCAGTCCATAGTAGCGGCCCCTTCGTGCACCTCGCCAATTTTATGGCTAAAGCCCGAATAATAAAGGATACGCTCCGTCGTCGTTGTTTTACCGGCATCAATATGCGCGGCAATACCTATATTTCTTGTATATCTTAGATCTCTTGACATATTAGTTATTGAGTTATTGAGTTACTGAATTAAAGATTCACCTAACCGGCGAAATAACGAGCCATTGATTAGTATAATGTTACCAAATCAATAACTCGATAATTCAATAACTCAAAATTAAAATCTGAAGTGCGAAAACGCCTTATTAGCCTCAGCCATCTTATGCGTATCTTCCTTCTTCTTCACAGCAGCGCCTTCGCCTTTTGCAGCAGAGATGATCTCGCCGGCTAATTTTTCCTGCATGGTTTTTTCACCACGACGGCGTGCATAGCTGATGAGCCATTTCATGCCCAGGGCAATTTTACGTTCGGCACGAACTTCAGTTGGCACCTGGAAGTTGGCGCCACCTACGCGGCGGCTTTTCACTTCTACCGCCGGCATCACGTTGTTCAATGCTTTTTTCCAGGTATCAAGGCCGTTTTCCTTGGTTTTAGTCTCAACAATTTCAACGGCGTTATAGAAAATAGAGTATGCGGTAGATTTTTTACCATCATACATCATGTTGTTTACAAACCTTGTAACCAAAGTATCATTGAACTTTGGATCAGGAAGGATAATTCTCTTTTTTGGTTTTGACTTTCTCATTGCTTTCTATCCTCCTTAGTTATTTCTTTTTCTTAGCTGGTGCACCTTTACCTGCAGGAGCTGCCTGTCCTGGTTTAGGGCGTTTTGTACCATATTTACTTCTGCGCTGGTTACGGCCGGCTACACCTGATGTATCCAGTGCACCACGGATGATGTGGTAACGTACACCTGGTAAATCCTTAACACGTCCGCCACGGATCAACACGATAGAGTGTTCCTGTAAGTTGTGGCCTTCTCCGGGGATATAGGCATTTACTTCTTTACCGTTGGTTAAGCGCACACGGGCCACTTTACGCATTGCTGAGTTTGGTTTTTTAGGGGTAGTGGTGTACACGCGGGTGCACACGCCTCTTCGCTGTGGACAGCTGTCCAACGCTGGCGACTTACTCTTGTCAACCAGAGCTACTCTACCTTTTCTAACTAATTGCTGAATAGTAGGCATTTTTCCTTTTTGTCTTTACTTTTTTTATCCCCAGCGCGCCAACACGGCGCACTTATTTTAAGGACTGCAAAGGTAGGTACTTATTTTTTGATTTTCAAGGGGTTTGGTGAAGTTTTTTGCCGAAAGTTGGAAATCGGGAGGAATTTTAAAAATTGGGGGATTTTACGTAAATTTGATTTTCACAAAAGTATTAAAGTCGGTTATAAAAAGAATGGAATAATGATCAAGACGATAGTAACCCCTCAAAATAATAAACTTTCCTTATCTATACCTGATAGTTATATCGGCAGAGAAATAGAAGTGCTGCTTTATGCAAGAGACGAATTGCAGGAGGAAAAAGCAAAACCAAAGAGGACAATGGCTGATTTTAATGGAATATTGTCCGAAACTGACTATCAATCATTAAAAGATCACACGGAAAAAGCCCGTAAAGAATGGAACAGGGCTATTTAATTGACACCAATGTTATCATTGATAATTTTGGAAACAAGTTGCCTGAAAATGCGAAAGTGTTTCTAAACTCATTGGAATTGGTAGTATCTGCCGTTACTAAAATCGAAGTACTGGGTTGGCCCAATGCAACAAAAGAGCAGCTAAGCCCTTTGTATGCTTTCATGGAAGCAGCAATTATATTGCCCATTGACGAAGCTGTTATAGAAAAAACCATTATTATCGGGAGTGTAATTTAAACTGTGTCAGTTGTTAATTTAAATATATTTACCAAGTCAGGTAAAACGGAGATCGGCTCTGCTGAGGAGCAACCGATCAAGGGATAACCTGACCCGATAGAATGAGCCAATTCAAGTTTACTTGAGTTGGCTTTTTTACAAATATAAACGATAATATTCATTCGGTAAATGCCTGAAAAAACCTTAACCAATAAACGGGACTGTTACATCAGTATCAGCCGGCCTTCGAAATGAATGGATAGCTGTGATACGGTAAGGCTCCAGTTTTGCAATGGCTGCGTCCATTTTTTACTGATATTCCGGTAAGCTAAATACACTAATTTGAGCAAGGCATCGTCATTGGGGAAAACACCCTTATTTTTAGTGACCTTGCGCACCTGGCGGTGAAAACCCTCGATGGTGTTGGTTGTGTAAATGATGCGCCTGATGTCTTCCGTGTATTTGAAATAGGTGGAGAGTTTGTGCCAGTTATCCTGCCATGATTTGATGACCACCGGATATTTTTTACCCCATTTATCAGCGAAATCAGCCAGATTAAGTTCAGCCAACTCCTTTGTCGATGCCTTATATACAGGCTTTAACTCAGCCATAAATATCTTTTGGTCTTTTGATGCCACATATTTCAATGAATTGCGGATCTGGTGTACTATGCAACTTTGAACTTCTGTTTTAGTAAAGATGCTCGTAATGGCTTGTTCAAAACCATTAAGGTTGTCTATGCAGGCTATCAGTATATCCTTGATCCCCCGGTTGTTTAAATCGGTAAGGACACTGAGCCAAAAGTTTGCCCCTTCATTTTCAGAAACATACACGCCCAGCAAATCTTTATTGCCTTCCTTGTTGATCCCCAGAATATTATACACCGCCCGGCTTTTTACCTTCCCCTGATCCTTGACCTTGTAATGAATGGCATCCATCCATACGATGCAATACAGTTCATCTAATGGCCTGCTTTGCCACTCTTTTATCAAAGGCATTACCCGTTCGGTAATACTGCTAAGCGTGTCATGCGAGATGTCCATATCGTACATCTCTTTAATATGATTGGATATATCGCGCAGGCTCATACCAATCCCATACATC
>OLLK01000218.1_pt1 | contig 33446 bp, 33 predicted proteins | sample 1604531 | NCBI WGS metagenome assembly OLLK01 (sample SAMEA104055722, study PRJEB20765) | soil metagenome | isolation source: soil | reverse complement strand
ACTTTCGGACTTTCGGACTTTCGGACTTTCGGACTTTCGGACTTTCGGACTTTCGGACTTTCGGACTTTCGGACTTTCGGACTTTCGGACCCGATAGCCATCGGGGTTCGGCCCCCCCCCTCACCCCTCTTCGGCAAAGATCAGCAGGTCCTGGTGAAAACTGTCCCGTTTAAAACTGTCGCCGGCAAAGTAAACCACGTTAACATATTCATTACTTTCCGTGAAAGTGCCCGGTGGGTCTTCATCGATAACATAACCTTCAACAACTAACCTCGGGCCGTCAGCGATCATCAGGACGATGTCGCCAATAACAAATTTCTTTTCCATAGTTCAGTAAATGTATAGCGCAAAATTAACAACAAGCATCTCTCAACAACAATAAAAACCAAAAAATGATCCTGCTCAAAAACCCAAGAAATATATTAATCTTGCTCTTCATAACATTGATGCTGTCTTTCATTTTTCTGATCAATAAACACTAACGCTCAAAACAGGTATTATCAACTGAAAATCGATGCCTATCCCCCAATATTTGACACTGCAAAGCTCCTCATAGTTTGTGAATTATTGCCTACTTTAGTTCGTTATGAAACATTTTTTCACTCGCGTATTACTTCTTGCTTTTGTAATGGTTTTTACATTAGTAAATTATTCCCGCGCGGCAAAACCGCCAAAAAACAAAAGCTTAAAATGCCGTCAGCTATTCGTGGTGGTCAATAACGGCTGGGATAGCGTGCAGGGAAAGCTTTACGCTTTTAAAAAAGAACACGGCAAATGGCGGCTGCAATTTAGCACCGCAATTGTGCTGGGCAGTAAGGGCCTTGCAATTGGCGACGGCCTCATAAAATTACCTATACAAGGCCCCGTAAAACACGAAGGGGACAAACGTTCGCCCGCCGGCATTTTTAGTATTGGCACGGCCTTTGGCTATGCCGGAAAGAAAGATGCAACCTGGATAAAAAACCGGTATGTCCAGGCGTTTGATACGCTTATTTGTGTTGACGACGGCAGTTCATCAAACTACAATAAGCTCGTCGACAAAGACACCGCCCGGCACGATTACAACAGCTTTGAATATATGCATCTAAAAAAGGTTTATTACAAATGGGGGCTGTTTATCAATCATAATAGCGGCAAAGTGGTTCCTGGCGATGGCTCCTGCATTTTTATGCATATCTGGGAAGACGACCATACCGGCACCGATGGCTGTACCGCCATGGCAGAGAATGAGATGGTGCATGTGTTGCACTGGATAGACGCAAAAAAGAGGCCGATGTTAGTACAGTTGCCACTGACCGCGTATCTAGAAGTTCGCAAAAATTTTGGCTTACCTAATTTGAACCCGATTCAGACAAAACGGTAGATTATTACTTATAGTTGTTTAGGATGTACGGGGCGAATCTTAAAAAAAATTCCCGCAATGAGAGCATGACTATCAAATCAATTATTACACGCACAATGATGACTACCTTAATATTTCGAAACTTTAGATAAAAGACGGCAAAAATGATCGAATTAAAGAAATCTGTTATCAGAGATCTAAGCCCTCTTTTGACGAACGGGAAAAAAGCATAAAACAAGGACGAGCCAATAACACCCACTGCTTTGCTTTTGGTAATTATCGACAACCTTGGTAATAAATAACCGCGAAAGATCAATTCGGTCGAAATGCCCCATAAGGCAGTGCTCAGAATACAAATGAAAACATTTTGTTGATACGATTGAACGACTATGTGCATAAAGTGGCGGCCAGGATGGATGTCCCATATTTCCTGCCACTTAAGCCACCCGGGAACACGCGACAAAGTCGTTGAAACAATCGTTGATAAAAAAAGAACAATAATTGCCACCGGGTAAAACCAAATCCTGCGGGGTTGTTCCGGCCAAAGTAAAAAAGGTTTGATCTCAACCCTTACCGCATAAAAATAAAGCAGAACGACTTCAGAGCATATCAATAGATCATGACAATACCACGTTATTAAATTACTTTGCAGGCGATAAAAAATAATATAGTCCATCGCCTGGTAATAAAACAAAGCGATAAGCAGCCCGGTCACAAAGTATTGGTTGCGTGATGTTGCCGTATCGCTATGATTCATCAAATTGGGGCTGCCTATTATTAAATACAAGTAATAGCAAGAGCTTAAAAATAAGGAAAATATAACCTTACCCAGAAAGTTAACGCTGAATGATATGATGACTGATCTTATAAGCCTCAACCCAGCCAAGCAATACAAATGAAATAAAATCGATAATGGCGTGGGTGATGATCAATATGCTGATATTACGATACCACTGGTAATGTATGGCGAAAACGATACCCAATAAAAAAGTAAACAAAAGCTCGTCTACGCTTAAATACCTGAAGTGCAGTGCGGAAAAAAGCAGGGCCGAAATAATCACCGGCATATACTTATTTTTAAATATAAGCTCCAGCCGGGGTACCATGTAAGCACGGAATATCAATTCCTCAGTAACTCCGGCTGTCACAACGCCAAATATCATCAGCGGCATGCTTTTGTTCACCACATGCAACATTTGTTCCATTACCTCCCTGTTGTCGGGGATGCCAAATAGCTTAGGGATATTTGAGACCGCCCCGGCAGCTATTGCCAACAAGTACAGCGCACCAAATGAAGCAGGGTAAAACCAAAATTTCTGCTTCTGCGGGGGCCAAATAAAAAACGGGCCTTTTTCAATCCACCTCGCATAGCATAGCAGTACGGCAACTTCAAGCCAATAAAAGTATCTTGAAAAAAGCACATAGTGCGTGTCGTAACCGTGCCCGTCGAGCGCCAAACGACCCGCAATAGGAACCAATAAAAATGCGACAACAATACCCGTAATTAGCCTGGTTTTGTATTCGTTTGCCGTTGTCGGTTCCATTGATAATTCAATTGCCAAAAAGGTCTGGAAGGCAATATAGTTATTTTTTGAATTCGACGGCAAAACGGTTTACTGCAAAACCGGCGATAGGTTTTAATTACTGTAACCAGCTAACGCACGCCGGTTTGGCTACCAATTATCCACCCCCAGCAGCTTTTTACCTAATGGACTGAGCTCAGCTGTTTTGTATTTGGTTTGCTCCCATTTTCTCGGGTCGCCGGGAAAGGCATACCCTTCAGGAGCAATACGGTCGCGCCAGGAAACAATTCGCCACTGCCGCAATTCTTCATTGTCTTCCTGGGCGGGCATCATGGCAACGTATTGGGCAATGCGCACTTTATCGCCGCTGCTGTTGGGCCTGATACCATGTGGTTCAAGACTGTTAAATATCAGCAGATCGCCGGCTTCCATTTTCACCTTAACCAGTTCAAGTCCGGTTACATCAGGTTTAAAATGATCACGGTCTGCAGGCTGAGTCAGTTTCCAGGTATCATAGTTGCGGTATAGTTCCGGGATACATTGAAAGCCGCCCATATTTTCGTCAGTCTGATCGGCAAGGGCCAAAACACCTTGCACATTTTGTGGCCTGGTTTCCGGATCATAGTCCCAATGAATAAACCCTTTATACTCAAATCCCGGTCGCATCGGGAAGTTCAGGTTTGCGCGGTCAATAGTTACCCATAGTTCATCGGTGCCCCATATATCGCAAAAAGCATCATAAACACGCTGGTTTTGGCGGTTATCCCACAGCGCCTGGTTATTGTAAACCTCAACCATGCCGGTGTTGGTCAGTTCTTTCATTTGTATTTCGGCGCGCGGCGGTGCGTACCAGGTTTCGGAGTCGTTCGGGTCTTTTTCTTCAAACTCCCATAAAAAGCGGGCGGTGCGTTCAACCTGTTCTTTAGGTACGGCATTTTTAATAACGATATAACCATTCTCTATCCAAAATTTCCAGTCATCCTCGCTCAAAACCTTTAAAGGTTTACCATTGCTGCGGTCGTTAAGTTTAAGGTGACTGCTCTTGGCAGTGGACGGGTTACCGGGAATTACTTTATGTGCGTTGGCGGGTGCCATTGTTGCCATTGTATCTTGTTGTTTGGTCTCCATTTTATGTTGTAATTGGTTATTCAAAGTTATAACACAAAACAACCTGCATTAATACATCCAATGACCAGTATTTGCACTCTATTGATATTTTTTTAGATTTTTTAGATAGATTTGGTTAATAGGCTTAAAAAATGAGGAAATTACAGCTCGAAGAAGTAAGGCCGGATGCAGGGAGTTCGTTCAAAATCCTCAATCCAAGATTGAGTACCACGTTCCTATGGCACCTGCACCCCGAATATGAAATTGTTTATGCGGAGGCGCTCGCCGGACCACGGCACGTAGGGGGACATATCTCAAGATATGAAGGAAGCGACCTTGTTTTTATCGGCCCCAATATACCACACCTGAATTTTGACTACGGCGTCCATACCCCCTGCGAACAGGTTGTGATCCAGATGCGCGAGAACTTTTTGGGCGAGCCATTTTTTAACAACCCGGAAATGGCCGCAATTAAGCAGCTATTTAAAAACGCATGTTACGGGCTCGCTTTTTTTGGCGAAACTAAAACCAAAGCGACGGCTTTATTAAAAAGCCTGCAACAATTAAACCGCTTTGAACAATTGTTAGCTTTATTGCAGATATTCCAGCTTTTGGCCACCAGTTCCGAGGTTGAAATATTGAACGGTTCGCCGGCGGGTAACAAAGCATTTGAAAAACAGCGTACGCGTATGGACGTGATATACCAATACGTAGAACAAAATTACAACGGCCGCCCTGACGTTAATGAGCTTGCCGAAAAAGTTAACTTAAGCACGGCTGCTTTTTGTCGATATTTTAAAAGGCAAACCAGTAAAACTTTCACTGATTTTGTAAATCAATACCGGGTAAGCGAAGCAAAAAATTTGTTAATGCAGGATAAAACGGTAGCCGAAGCCTGTTATGCCACCGGGTTTGAGCAATTGTCGTATTTTAACAGGGCATTTAAAAAGATAACAGGCGAAAATCCCTCCAGCTTTAAAAAACGGATTTTAAGTTAACAGGTAATATAATTTGAAAATATGCGCCGGCAGCTTATAATGGCAATTATTTCAGCTTCAGGTCAAAGCTGCCTTCAACGCGGAAATAGGGAGAATTGGGTTTGTCGTCGGTTGCCATAAAGGTATAAAAGGTCCCTTTTGCCAGTTCGTTGCCGGCCTTATATTCAACCAGGTTAAGGTCACCCAAATCAATCTTTGTATCGGGCTGGTTCCTGCTTAACGACAATTGCAGCGCGGGTTTCTTACTGTCAACGCTTAAAAGCAACTGGCTCCCGGCAATACTGCGGTTAATGTTATTAAATGCAAAACCAGCGGAACTGATGCCAAAACTTACGGAATGTTCTTTATTAATTGCGGTAATGCCGAAATAACGGCTCTGGTCATCGCCGTTAACATTAATAAACGCGATGGAATCGCGTGCGGCATCAAAAGTGTAAACGGAGTCGTTAAATTTAACTTTCAGTGTGCCTGAAACAGCCAGGAAATTACCCGGTGACGAAACAACCGAACTGTCTGCGTTGATACTGGTGGTAGAAGGGCCAGGGCTATTCACGGCAGGATCTTTTTGGCATGCGGAAACGGCCGCCAAAACGAATACTGCAATTGCAAATAAAAAGTAAGTAAAACTTTTGCTACCCATCAGCTATTTCAAACACTAAATTTACTAAATAATAAACGAATATAAAGAACAAATAGTTGCTTTACCGTGCAATATGACTAACATTTTAACAAATTTTAACTTAATAGCCGGATCGCCTCTGTATTTAAACCGCCCTCACCATTAAACCGCCATACAGGCTAAAAGTTTAAGGCAATATCGCCTAAAATAAATGTTACATTAATTTACTAAAAATATTTGCAATTAAAAAGTCTTTTCTGTATCTTTACATCTCCCATATGCCAATAGGCATTTTAATCATAACCAATGCCGCCACCTGTTTTCAAAACCGCCAGGAAACTGGCCAATAAAGTTCGTGCCTATTTTATTTATATCGAAGGTGAGTATCCTATCGAAATAAAATCGGGCAAAGAAGAAAAAAAATACACCCGCGAACCCGAACTTGTGACAATTGCCGGTTTTGCATTTTTTATGGGCTTCAACAGCCTGGCTGAGTTGTTTGATTATGAACAAAATGGCGAGTTTGCTGATGTGATCAGTCGTGGCTGCCTGCAGGTGCAATCTGTATACGAAAAACAACTTCATCAATCATGTTCCGGTGCCATATTCGCCCTTAAAAACTCGGGGTGGGAGGGAAAAGACAACACTTCGGCGCGGGTCATTCACATTTCCAACCTCGAAATTTCAACGGTTGAAACCGGGCCTAAAATAGCCATGAATGAAGCGGAAGTATTGTTATCGGCTATTTAGAATAACTAAGATCGTCTATTTCGGTATCAGTAACGGTAGGATCATTCGGATCAGGTACTAACTGCACCACGTGAACCGACAATCCCGCTGCGGTGATGCTTTTGATGGTTTCCGGTATACCGCTGTTCTGCGAACTCGTAAACTGCGTAATAGTGGATCCGGTTAGGGTATAGGTAAATTCACTCAAACTCGGGCCTGAACTGGTTGATTTGGAATAGTAGCCCGATCCGTCATTATAATATTCGATAAAGTCGTCGTTAGTAAAACTCGTTTTGTTGAAAGTGGCTATTTCTTTGTCATTACGATACAAAACAGATGCCTGGGTGGTGAAATACCATTTTCCCAAAAGCAGTGTGCCGGTACTGGGCGCAGGCGTCTCCTTTTTACATGAACATAAGGAAAATATAACGGGACAAATAAGCACCAACAACCTGTATTTCATAACCGCAGCGTTAACTGATTTAAAATTAGCATTTGTTTTTCAAATATCACAAGTCTTTACGTAAACTATTATAAAAGTGTAACATGGATAATTTGACCGTCTCAAGGCTTTTTAAGCATAATTATTCCGCTGATGCAAACGTCGTGATAAACCAGGGAGGGACGAGCTCGGGAAAAACCTATGCCATTTTACAGGTGCTTTTTTGCATAGCCGGTGGGCAAGAAAAACAGGTAATAACGGTCGCCGGGCAGGACATTCCAAACCTAAAAGCGGGGGCGCTGCGCGACGCTCAGAATATATGTTCAGGTTCCTCAATATTGCAGGCTGCGGTAAAAAGGTACAAAAAGACCGACAATATATTTGAATTTCATAATGGCAGCATCATCGAGTTCAAAAGTTATAGCGATGCCCAGGATGCCAAATCAGGAAAGAGGGATTATTTGTTTGTAAACGAGGCAAACGGCGTTCGCTGGGAGATTTACACTGAACTTGCCCTGCGTACACGGAAAAAAGTATTTATCGATTTTAATCCAAATACTTCCTTTTGGGTGCACGATAACCTTGTCGGAAAGCCTGGCGTACAGCTCCTCATCTCTGATCACCGGCACAATCCATTTTTGTCCGAACAGGAAAGACTTAAAATAGAATCCATAAAAGAGCAGGACCAGGAATTATGGCGGGTGTACGCAAGGGGGCTCACCGGGAGGGTGCGTGGTCTGGTACTAACCAACTGGCAATTGTGTGAAGCTATCCCGGAAGGTATAAAACCGATTGCCGCAGGCCTCGACTTTGGCTTCACTAACGACCAAACCGGCTGTTTGCTGGTTTACAGGCAAAATGGGATGATTTGGGCTGACGAGCTATTATACGAAACGCATTTAACCAACCCTGATATTTCGGCAAGGCTGGCGGAGGCAGGTTTAAACAAAAACGTCGAAATCATTGCCGACAGCGCCGAACCAAAATCCATCGAAGAATTGAATCGCCTCGGTTGGTGGGTCACCGGGGCAAAAAAGGGACCAGACAGCATCAAAAACTCGATTGATATACTGAAACGTTATCCCATAAAAATTACCCGCCGAAGCGTAAACCTGCGTAAGGAACTGGAGCGCTACAAATGGAGAACGGACAACTCAGGAAGGACTTTGAACCAACCGGTTGATACCTATAATCATTTGATAGATCCTTTGCGTTATGTGGCGCTTCATAAATTGAACATCCGCGGCAATGGTCGGGTCAGTAGCCGGCTGCCAAATCCAGCCGCTCCTTCGTTCGATTTCGCTTCGTTCAACCTGTTAAAATGACCAACAACATCGGATTGACAAAAAAACAAAATCAGCACAATCAATAAGTATGTTTAAAAAAACAATAAATACCTTGTCGGGAAAGCTATCGATAAGTATCCCATCTACGATACAGGAGATAACGATAGGGCAGGTAATAGAAATGCAGGAGCGGCCTTTATTGACTGACCTTGAAGCGCTCAGTATTCTTTCGGGGGCGCCTTTAGCAGAATTACAAAACATCAAAAAAATCGATGAAGTCTACGTTTTCGGTGAAATTATCTTATTGCTGTCGGGCCAATTAAAAAGCCTTTATAGCAACGAACAGCCACCCAAACAAATTACATTCAATTTCATAAACGGAATCAAAACGGTCCCCATCCCGCGCAATTTATCCGTTGAGCCGGTGGGGGCTTTTTTTGCGGCGAGAGAAATAATCGCCGGGGAGATAGGCGAACACATCAGGAAATACGGAGAAAACGAATGGCAATCAACTTTCAATCCATCGTTAAAAACGTGCTGCCAGGTACTGGCCCATTATTTTTATTGTGGTGCAACCGGCAAATTGTATAATGAATATGACGCGGAAGAATTTAACAGCGAAATAAAAAAATTAAGGGTCATGGAGGCGCTGCCCATTGCCAAACATTTTTTTCACTCTTATCCGAACTTATTGAAAGTGAAAACCGGCTTCTTAAATCGCCTCCGTCAACGCTGGAAAAAAAAGCGGGAATCAGCGCTTTTGAAAAGTTTAAATATATCAATACAGTAAATTCTCTTTCGGGTGGCGACATCACCAAATGGTCGGAGATACTAAATATGCCCTATGAGCGCATATTAACCAAGCTACTCCTCAATAAAACGGAATCCGAATACCAAAAACGCTATAGTGAACTGGTCCGAAGCCAATAAAGATATTCCACCACCCAAATCACTAATTCGCTAATTCATAATTCACTAATTATTACCCCCTATGCCCATACGAAACCAAATCGAAGCAGTCACTCAAACCTTAAGTACACCAGTTACTTTTGTATACGGAACAGCCAATGAACTCAACCAACTCGCCGACGACGCTGTCTTTCCAGTTGTCTTTATGTATCCGTTACAGCCCATTGATGTATCGCCGCAGGTAAACGGTTCAGTTGATAACATCTTTTCTGTTTACCTCGAGTTTTTATATAAAACAGATTTCGATCAATATACCTCGGCTAACGAAACTTATGTAACTCAAGCCTTAGCACTCGCCAACGAATTTATAGTCAAGGCTTCCACCTACCGTGAGGGTGAAGGTCGCTATTTCCGCATCAAAGCCGGCCAAAGAGCCAAATGCCTGCCTGTTTATAACAAGTTCGACGTTAACACTACCGGCGTGAACCTAACCATCAGCCTTGCGACTATGTACTTCGAGAGCTTTTTGGGCTGATAATTCGGAGCACGGGTATTTGTCGCTTAAAGAATCTTCTTCCAAACTTTTTTTGAATTGTGAACCAAAAGCCGTCTCACACCTTTAACTATGAACTATGAACTATGAACCATCTGCCAATATGGACACAGAACAACTTACACGTTTCCTGGAAATACTGCGAGTGGACATTATCAACTCTTTGCAGGCCGCCGGAAGTGATTCAAGCGGCGGGGCAGCCAAATCGCTTACTATCACCAAAAAGGTGAGTGGCTTCGGGCTGCAAATGCCGGCATACATGCAACTGCTCGAAAGTGGTCGCGGGCCGACAGGCCCGAACCCGGTCGCCGGTGATCCGCCAATGATCCAGCGTATCAAGGATTGGTGCCAGGCCAAAGGTATTCCCGACAAAACCGCCTGGGCCATAAAAAAATCGATAGACAAAAAAGGCTACAAAGGCAAGCCAGGGATTCTCTCTGAACCACTTGGCGATGCCAATATCAATCAAAGGCTATCACCGGTTCTGCAGAAAATTGCAGACGAGTTAGGCAGCCTGCTTATTGATATGATAGACTAATATTTCCCCGAGGGATATCCGGGCTTAAACTTAATCCACTTATTAAACCAATAAACTTAATCAAACTCATCGAAAATGGCATTGATAGCTCAGGTAGACTACTCGCATACCTATCTCACCGGTACAAAACGCAGCGGCCAGATATTTATCGCACTCTACGACTCAACCACTCTGCAGCCAACTAACGGCAACAACGTCGTTGTTACCTACATCCAAAATGTCGACGGCAATATTGTTGATGGCAGCACCGTAATTTCCGGCCAAAGCGCCCCGATCTACACGGGAACCATCAGTGATACTGATCCCAGCGACTTTCATTACAGTTCCTGGAATATAACAGGCATCAGCGAAGTTCCTCCCCCACCCCCGCCGGTTAACCTCTGCGATCTGACTATTAATTTTATTACGGTTGACCAGCCCGAATCGGCCCCGGGTGCGGCGGATGGACAAATAACAGTGCAGGCAAGCTCAAGTTATGGCCCTATTCAGTATAGCCTTGATGACGTTATTTTTCAATCGTCTCCAACATTTACCGGGCTTACCGGGGGCACAAAGAGCATCTACGTTACCGACGCGAATGGCTGTATTCAATATAATGCTATCATAGTTCCCATCTTAACCAACTTATTGGTGAGTGATCCGTCAGTTACACTCACAGGCGGCAACATATCCCGATGGAATGCCGCCTTTAACCCGGTTGTATTTACCTACCAGCGAAAGGATTGTGAAATCACCGGCATAACACTGGACACTTTAAGCGGAAACGCTGCGGTTGCAATTAACACAGATACTACCATCATTGCAAACACCATTACCGCAAACAATAAGGCAATAGACAATGCGGCGCTGCTCAATGTCGTTTTAACCAATGTTACACCGGTAAACGTATACATAAAAGCCGGCCCTTATGTGGGTGTGTTCACTGTAAATTCTGTTCAAACCAATGGCTATCTGGTTATCAACACGCCTTACGCCACAAATGCTACCGGTTTTATCAATATTAACCTGTTACGGCCATATTACCAGGTGCGTACACAGGTTACTTACCAGGATCCAATCAGTGGGCAGCAAAATACAATCACCTCAACAAACCGGCCCGACAACACAGGACTGGTAAAAGCCGACATCAGCAATTTTTTACAAAGCCTGTTACGGGCAAAGGATAACAGCGCTTTTACCCCAATTAATTATCGCGACACTAACCTGAGCGCAAGCTATCAAATCGCCTACGCCGAGTACTGGGATGGTAAACTGAGTGGTTCCGAAATATTAACTTATATTTCCGTTACCGATCCCTATTACATCATATACGCTGCAAAACAGCTTGGCGAAGCCTATGGAGGCAACCTGGCCGCCTATGTGCCATTTCCGTCCGTAGCCGATAGCAGTCAGTTGGCAAGGTGGGTAACCGATTTGGCCGAGCCTGCTTATTCCATCGGGTTTCCTTTTGATATTGGCTTTATTTACAGCGAGAACCTCAGCGGCCTGCAGCTTTATTGCCAGCTAACTTTACTCGACATAAACCGAAACCCTTTACCAGGCGGTCCGCAAAACAGTTATCTGCTGAATGAAGATGGGTCCTGGCTACTCAACCAGGACGGAAGCAAATTAATTATTGCCAGTCAGTCGTCTGTAAGCACTCCAATACCAGCTCAACTCGGGTTAAACCGCCTTTTGATCAACGAAACTTTTAACAGCGATGTTTATTTTTTAAACCTTGCACTAATGTACAACGATAACGATGGTACACCACACCAGGTAACGCAAACTCAAACGGTCAGGATTGATGATGCAGTTGATGAAAGATCTGTCTACCTGCGATGGATCGGCCTAACCGGTTGCTGGAACTACTATAGATTTGTTTACAACCAGGAAATTTCCCTTGATGTACAAAATGCGGTTATCATTAAAAATTATGTGTTCGATTGGGCAAACCAGGATGGCATTGAGGAGGTGATCGGCAAAAGCGCCGGTCAAAAGGTGAAGGTAATAGCCGAAGACCTGTCGGTTGCCGATATTAAAGGACTTCAATCCATCAAATATTCTCCGAAGGTTCAAATGCTGGTGAATAAAAATCCGGTTAAGTGGCAAACTGTTGTGATAAATACGGCTACTTTCAGCGAATATGAGACGCTCAACGGGCAGGCGCCGTTCAGCGTGACATTTAATATGCCTTCAATTAATATACAAACTCAATAAAAACGGGACTTATTGCCTGGTATAGTAATCGTCCTCAACAAAATTGTAATTAGTACCCAGGTCGAGGCCCCATCCGGAAGACGGTGTGCTGGTATAGCTTGTCTCAAGTTCCATTGACGCCCCATTCACTGACATAATCTTTGAAACCTGGGGTTCGCCAGGATCACCAAATTCATAGATTGTTAGCGCGCTTCCCGAAATTTTATAGGTGTATGTCAAACTGGTATCCCCCTGGTTGGTAATCACAGCGCCGGTGCCATTCTTGGTATAGGTTTCAAACCAGGCATTACTAATTAAATCGTTCGCAAAAATGTGGGTCGAATCTTTAAGTAAGGCGCCGGCTGTTGAATAAACCCGTGTCCGTTCTTTGGTAGTCAGCCATTTACCGGTTAAAGCGGCGTTGGTTGATGATGGGTTATTTGAGCTGTCCTTTTTGCAGCCGTACATCGCCAGCAATAGACCTGTTAAACACAAAAGACTGATGTTTTTACGCATTGTTAAAAGTTTAAAGATTAACGAAAATAAAAAAATACCATAACTAAAAAAACAGCTATTAAAAAATGGACCAACTCCGGCTATATCTTAACGACCAGCTTGTTGATTTGAGCGATGACAGCCCCATCGCTTTAACTTTCCAAATCAACAACTTGGCCGAAGTACAAAATCAACAGGGAAATACCAGCAACCAGTTTAAGCTGCCGCTAACCCAGCGCAACCGGCAGATATTGGGTTTCCCAGACGATATTGCTTTTGCCACAAACCTGCCTTACCAGCAATACCAGGCAAAGATCATCCAGGACGGGCTGGAAATAGTTCCGTACGGCATTGGCGAGCTTAACAACATCGACCAGGATACCGCAAGCATTACTATTCTTTCAGGAAATGTCGATTTTTTTGATGCCGTCGACGGCAAATTATATGATATGGGCGACAGTACCAGTGTTTGGAGTAACTACGGACAAAACCTGGTTTGGAAACCTTATGACCATTTATGGAACCTCGACAATGCCGCCGATTCACAGGCAAAAACTGATGGCTGGATATACCCCGTGATCGACTACGGCAATTTCAGCGATAATTTTGCCGACCCCATTGATGTGCACAATTTGCGCCCCGGATTTTTTATTAAAACCGCTATCGAACTGCTCCTTCAGTCATCGGGCTACAAAGCCACAGGCTCGCTGCTTGGTGACCCGCTTTACCCATTACTGATCGCACAATTCTCAAACAGCAGTTTTGAGCATGGTACCGACTTTCAAAATCAAATTGACGACAAAGGTTTAAATGTGGCCAGTCAAACGCAACTTGATCTGAATCACCCCGATTCGTCTTCCCCTCACACCCTACTCACATGGAGTACAGTCTATTCCGACAAGTCGCACCAATTTTCAGGCAATAATGTGTTCATTTCAAATGACATCAATGCGGTCGATATCACGATCACGTTTCCTCATGTTTACCTTTTTGGAAAAGAATCCCCCGGTGGCAAGCCTACCCTTTTAAGGCTTAGCCTGTATTTCCGCTCACCAAATTACCCGGCTGACGTAGACGAGGCATTAACCACATACGATTTCTCATTTGGCGGCCACGGCGAAAAAAAAGCAGGCAACCCACCCGGGTCCGACCCTGACGGGTGGACGCGTTACAACGGCACCAACGGAAATAATATTTTCGCCAGCATAGATCTTTATACAACGGTTGTTTCCTTTCAAACCACGCTGCCAAAAAACGGAGGCGTTTACGTAACGTTGGATTGGCTGGGTTCTACCCCGGCGTTTGCCCGCATTTACCCCGGCGCCACTTTTGTTATAAAAAGCCAGAACCAAACCGTGCAATACGGACAAACAGTGCAATGCGAACGAATATTCCCCGACATCAGTCAAAAAGACTTGTTAAAAGATACCCTGCAGCGCTTTGGCATTGTTTGCCAAACCGATAACGCCAGCAAAACCATCGCTTTCAACTCTTTTAAGGATATTGTAAATAACATACCGATAGCAAAAGATTGGAGCAACAAGTGCCTTAACCAGGGCAAACAAGTCAGCTTCCGGTTAGGCAATTATGCGCAGGTTAATGATATGCAGTATCAAACCGACCAAAATATTTTACCCCTCAAATATGGCTGGTCGCAAATCAGGATCAACGATCAAACGCTTCCTGCCAACGCTACACTTTTTACAAGCCCCTTCGGGCCAACATTTAATCGCCCGTACATTGGCGGCACCGTTGCACAAATAAACATAATCGATATTACCAGCGGCAGTAATGATTTTAGCATCGGCGTGAGCCCGAGGATACTGATCGATCAAAAACTGAAACTGGTAAACCAGGAAGTAACGTTCACTGATGGGAATGGGAACAACCGCGTTATCAACGATGTAATCAGCACGCCCTATTTTTACAAACCTGATGCACAGGTACTTGATGGCACTGATGGACAGGCAAGCCTGATGTTTGAAGACCTGCGTTTAAGATATTACCCCCAGTTGGAGAAGATACTCACCCAAACAAAAAAGGTGGTTCGATATATCATGTTAACCCCACGCGACATACTTGAACTTGACTTAATGATCCCGGTTTACATACAGCAGGACGGGTCTTATTATTATATTAATAAGATCGACTCCTGGCGAAAAGGGCAGCCAACAAAAGTGGAACTGGTAAAATTGGGATAAGCTCAAATTATTTACACACGACATCAGCCTGTGTGTTTTGATCACCTAATGATTTTGCCTTTTGCAAATCGATGAGACATCCGGAATTATCATTCATTGTATGTTTAAGCACTCCTCGTGCATAGTAAACAAAACGACTGTAGCGCCCGCTGGGACTAATGATTATGGATTGATCATAGTCCTTCAAGGCAGCATCGTCCTCATCGAGGCTCTCCTCTGAATGCGCCCGTGCAGAGTAATACTCTGCATTTTTGGGATCAAGCGCTATGGCCTTTCCAAAAGCTACAATCGCACCGGCATAGTCTTTTAAATCATCTTTACTCCGGCCCACTGCGTAATGCACGCTTGCTGATTTTGGCTCCAGGGTAGCCAACTTCTCAGCATCCGCAAGGCTGCCCGCATAGTCGTCCAATGCCTGCCTTATCGAAAGCCTGTTTTCATAGGCCTTCAAACAGTTGCTGTCCAATTTTATGGCCTCACTAAAATCGTTTATGGCCGCCCGCAACTGAGCTTCAACCGCTGCCTGGCTCGGTTTACCGTTGCTGCTTTCCGGCAGTGTGTGCATTTTTTTAATACCGGCGTTATAAAATTTTTCAGCGGTTTGCTTACACGAAAAACAAAAAAGGGTGAGCAATAGAACAGGGAAAATCTTTTTCATAAAATTAAGGTTTAATTACTTTTAGGTCATCGCGCACTAAAAGTGGAAATAAATTTTTAGAATACCAACATTTTTAGCAAATAATTGCCCCGTTTAAAAACGTCAAAACTAAACGTTGTGAAAACGAGAGCGATGAAAATTCGGGCCCCCTTAAATATTTAAATGCCATTTGGCATTTAAAACATATTTGTGTATATTTGTAACGTGCCACGCTCGACCGCAGCAAAAATGGTTAAGATTTGGCGCCGCTAAGAAAGTTCCGAAGCTATTTTGACCATCCAAAAACGCCATGCGTAATTTCCTGGGCTTCTGAATCGGCGTAATAAAAAATAAAGTGCGTTCCGCCGGAAGGGCCGGCAGATGTAACGGCTAAGATATCTTCCCTTTTGATATTGTTCAGGTTCACAAACTTGGCAAGGTTGTCATAGTCTCCAAACGCTTGTGTTTTTAAAATGGTCATGATCAAATAGATTGAATTAAGATTTAAAGTTAATTTTTTGAAAATATAAATAGTAACACTCATTACAAAATAATGGCCGACGACATTAACAAAAAAATAACCATCGATGTTGAGATATCAACAGATGGCCAACAGCAACTCAACCAATATAAAGTTGCTTTCGATAGTTTGCGAAATTCAATAAGCAATCTGTCAAATCCGCTGACAAACTTATCAAGCAATATCTCTTCATTTGATAAAGATGTCTCCAGGCTGACGGCATCAATCGACAAATTAAATGATCAAAATAAGGAGCTGAATTCAGGAGGCGCAAAAGTAAAAAGTGTTATAACAGACCTGCTGGGTTCCTTTGGGGCCTGGGATGGCATAGTTAAATTATTTACAAAATCAGTTGAGGGCCTTGAGGCTGCCTGGAGCGGCGGCCTAACGCTGCTTACAACATTTCTACCTGTCATTATTGACTGGGTTGGCAGCCTTCTTAAAGCGGATGATACACTTTCCGCTCTCAACAAAACTCTTAAAGACAACAAAATAATAATGGACGCCGTGAACCAAACCCGTAAAAAGGGCACCGATGACGCCCAACAAGAACTCGTTCACTTAAAAATGCTTTACACGGCTGCACAGGATGGTAATATCTCATTGGTAAATCGAGAGAGAATTTTAGCCGAGTTACAAAGTCGCTATCCGGCCTACTTTGGCAACTTGACCGCCGAAGCTATCAGAATCGGAAAGGCGGCAAAAAATTACGATGACCTGACTAAAGCGATAATGGCAACGGCCCGTGCAAAAGCTGCAGAAGAACTGATAACCAAAAATCAAGTCCGTCAGCTCGGCAATGATGATCGTTTGCAAAAACTGGCTGCAGATAGAAAGGCATATCAAGACCAACTTACAAAAGCGCAATCAGACCTCGAGGAATACGATAAAAAACCAGTGATGGGCGCTATGACAGAATATGATAGTATGGGAGCAAAACTGTCGGCCGAAATTAAAAGCATACAAAACGAAATTAATGTTGCCGACCAATCTATCAGCCATTTAAACACCGACTCTGGCTTATTAACCAGCCAAAACGAAAGGCTTGCTAAAAATTTCATTTACGACGCAGAAGAAAACCAGGAACAAGTTTTGGGGATTGCAGCAAATACGGATGAAAAAGTCACCAACTTAAATAAGTCTTCTCAGCAAAAACAAACGGCATTCGTGGATGAGGCCAATAATATTCGCCAGGAATCGCTAACCCGTCAATTGCAAGCAACCTACGAATCTTTCGGCAAAGAAACACTTGCGGAAAACACCCACTACCAGGATGAACTTAAAAAACTAACCGAGTTTTTAACAAACAAACAGATAACTCGAAAACAATTCACCGACGCCAGGAATCAGCTAACTAAGGAGCATCATGCCATCCTGGAGGCCCTCGCAAATAAATACAACGAGCAGGATAAAGAGCGTACCCAACAAGCCTTGAATGAACTGGCCGAACTTCGAATCAAAAACATGAAGGACAGCGCTGAAAAGGAAAAGGCAGAGGCGCTGCAACAACAGGCCGAAAAACTGCAGGAACTGGACAAAACCGATGCCGACATAATAAGCCGCCAGAGAAAGCTGCAGGCTGAAATGAAAACTGCGTCGCCTGATGAGCTGCCCGCTCTTAAAAAACAACTGGCAGATGAAGAGACAGCCTGGTGGCTGAGCTACGCAAAGCGGCTTGAAATAAAGAAACAAACTACTTCAGCAATAAAAGCTATTGACGATAAGGAAACTGATGATGCCGCCAGGAAAAAGCATGAACAATTGCTTAAAGACGATAAACGTGCAGTGGACAATACTGATGATCCGGAGGCAACGCTTGAGGCAGAAAAAAAGGAAATTAACGATAAATACAGATTTGAACTTGACGAGGCCAAAAGCAACGCAGCCGAAACTGGACAGATTAAAAAGAATCTAAATAATGATTTAGCCAGCCTGGATAAAGCTTACCGAAAACAGAAGAAAGAATCGGATAAAAAGGCAAGAGAAGATCTGAAGAACGAAGAATTGAAAGACGCCGAAGAACTGGCCGGGCAGGCTTTCTCCATGATCAGTCAAAGTATAAAACAGTCTAGTGATGCCAAAATAACGTCGATGGAACGGGACAAAGAAGCCGAGCTAAACAACAGCAGTTTAACATCAGCACAAAAGCTTGCAATCGAACAAAAGTTTAAACAGCAGGAGGCGCAGGTAAAAGCCAAAGCGTTCAAGCAGGAACAGGAAGCTTCGATAGCACAGGCGGTGATAAATGGTGCACTGGCCATAACCAAGGCCACCGCGCAATCAGGCGTACTTTCGCCTTTTGTAGTGCCGGTGATCATTGCCGAAACTGCTGTAGAAATCGCTAAAATTGCCGCACAGAAACCGCCTGCCTATGCTTCAGGCGGCTTACATTACAGTTCAGATGGGCGGGGAGGCGTATTGCCCGGCTACAGCAAAACCGACAATACCAATGCCTGGCTTCGTTCAGGCGAGGGAGTAGTGGTATCAGAGGCCATGCGCATCCCATGGGCGCGAAACCTGGTGAGCGCCATAAATGTGGGCTTCGGCGGCCGGGATTTTTCCATCGCCAACCCTGGCCGAGGTTACGCAGTAGGCGGTATTTTTACCGACGGCGGCGATGCCAACCGCTATTACAATCAACCCGTGCATGACCAAAAAAATCTGGCGAACTCCATTGCTTACCAAATGATCAATAATTTCCCTCCTGTATATGTTGATGTAAAGGATATTAACAACCAGCAAAATATACTCGCACAAACGATCAATAGGGTGAATTTGTAAAGGCTTACGAATCCTAACTAACCACTCACTTAATCAACCCAATCCAACTCAATCAATTAATAATATGAATATCCAACTCGCAAACACGCTGTTTGACGACGGCGTCTTCTCGGCTTTGTACAAAGCCGGCTTTATTACAACTAAGATCTTCACTTACCGCGAAATTTACCTTTGGATACAAGCACAAATGAAAACCCGTGGCATAAGCAAAAATCACGCGGTGTTGGAAGCTGAAGCCCGATTTAATAAAGATGAGCGCACCATTTGGCGGGCGCTGAATAGTTTTGAAGAGAATAATTAAGTTAGGTGTAACAAATTACGTCCAACCCCATCTAAGCTGATAAACTCCGTTTATCATGAACTGGAAATTTCTCAGCAAAAAGAATTCAAACAAGCCAAAAGTTAAAAAAAGCAAGGCCCGCGAGTGGCTTGATGCCATAATATTTGCCGCAGTTGCCGCAACCATCATCCGCGGCTTGTTGTTTTCGGCCTATGCTATTCCTTCCGGATCAATGGAGGGCACTGAATTAACCGGCGATTACCTTTTTGTGAGCAAATGCAGTTACGGCCCAAGGATGCCCATAACTTTGTTATCGATTCCGTTTACTGAACCAACTATGTTTGGCGTAAAAACATATTGGGATGCTATCCAGCTGCCTTATCTCCGGCTGCCGGGGTTTACCGGCATTAAAAAATACGATGTTGTTGTGTTTAATAAACCTGCGGATGCAGATTTTGATATTCCGGTCGACCAGCGTACTACCCTGATCAAACGCTGCCAGGCAACCCCGGGTGATATACTGACCATTGTGAACAGCCAGGTTTATATAAACGGTAAAGCATCATGGAATGCACCAAAGGCACAAACGTCATACGTGGTGGTGACCGATGGTACAGACATAAATCCGCAGGCGATCGAGGATCTTCACATGGAAATCGGGAAGTCACTCGGTACGAATACCAACGAAGTAGTAATGCCGGCAGCGAGTGTCGCAACGTTAAGATCTTTTTCGAATGTAAAGAGCGTTACGCCATATATACAACCTGCGGGAGCTTTAGATACAGCCATGTTTCCTCATGATCCACGCTTCAAATGGAATATCGACAATTTCGGCCCTATCCAAATGCCAAAAAAGGGTTGGACGGTAAAACTGAATGATTCAACACTTGCCCTTTACCGCCGCGCTATCGAAGTTTATGAACATAATAAAGTCGAAGGTTCCGGAAATAACATCCTGGTCAATGGTAAAAAAGCGGACAGTTACACCTTTAAAATGAATTATTACTGGATGATGGGCGATAATCGCCATGATTCTCTCGACTGCCGCTTTTGGGGATATGTTCCTGAAGACCATATTATTGGGAAAGCCGTGATCAACTTTTTCAGTACTGATTCCACAAAAGATATATTTCACAAAGTAAGGTGGAACAGGGTATTCAGATCCATTGATTGAGGTACTGACAAAACAGTGTCACCATTATTTTCAATTATTCTCCCGACATTTGTTATAACAGCTCAGGTCGAATTGAAATCGGAGCAATCAAAAAATTATAGTGCTGACAAAACACTGTCACCATTATTTTGAAAAACTCTTCCGACCTTTGTTATAACCGGTCAGGTCGAATTGAAATCGGTGAATGATCAAACGAAAGTCGGTGTAATCAAAAAATAACACTACTGACAAAACACTGCCACCATCGCTTTAAAAACTTCTTCCGACATTTGTTTTATCACAGGTAAGTTCGAATTAAAATCGATGTAATCACAAAATCAATCGGTGTAATCACAAAAAAACAATACTGACAAAACACTGTCACCACTAGTTTAAAAAAGTTTTCCGACCTTTTTTATATTACAGGTAGGATCGCATTAAAATCGGTAAAATCACAAAAAAACAATACTGACAAAACTCTGTCACCATCACTTTAAAAACTTCTTCCGACCTTTGTTATCTGCAGGATATTAAACATTAAACTATGCCAATCAGCATAAAAAACATTACTGACAAAACACTGTCACCATCACTTTAAAAACTTCTTCCGATCTTTGTATTAATACGTCTTCCGGAATCACAAAAGGGTTTCCAACCCCAGTTTCCAGGCGCCAATTCATCGCCCGGACTTTATTTAAAATTCTCAAATCTCATATCTAACATCTCAAATCTAAAAAATGAGCTACAAAATATATCTATACGACAACGACACGGATTGCATTGGCTCCGGCGGCTTGTCATCATCCTGTGTTCAGTTACAACTGGAGGCAGCGGCCGGCCAGGATGTTGAGGTGCACATCAGTTCAGTTGGTGGCAGCGCTTTTGATGCCATCGCCATTTACGATCTGCTTAAAAAATATTCAGGCAACGTCACCACTTACATTGACGCGCTTGCAGCTTCGGCAGCCTCGATTGTGGCCATGGGCGGCAAATGCGTGGTGATGAGTAAATATGCTTTACTGATGATCCACAAGCCGATGGTAGGCACCGGCGGCAATGCCGACGAACTATTGAAGGATGTGCAGATGCTGAACACCGTACAGGCACGCCTTGCGCAAATTTATATGGACAAAACCGGGTTGGACGGCGTTACCGTTAACAGTTTGATCAACTCCGTCACCTGGTTATCCGCCGACCAGGCGCTCGACCTCGGCTTTATCGACCAGGTGGAAGATTACAGCGCCGAAATCACCAACAAAGCCATCATACAAAATTATGTAAGCAGCGCCCCGATATTTTACAAAAGATATATCAACAAGATCTTAACCAATAAAAGCAACATGAACACTGAAAACAAAGAACTTATCGAAAGAACCACGTCGGTTTTGGATAAGATCATGAACTTCTTTAAGAAGGTAGTGAACAAACAAACAATTACCGACAAGGGCATCCTGCACCACGCCGGCGAACTGGACGAAGGCGCCGAAGTTTACAACGACGAAGACATGAGCACCCCCGCGGCAAGCGACTGTTACACCACCGCCGGCGGCAGTAAAATTGCGGTGCAGGCAGGAAAAGTACAAAAGGTTACCCCAGCCGATCCCGACGCTGCACCCGACACTGACCAGGATGCTTATGACGATGATGACACCGTGCCTTCGGACAAATTAAAATCAAAAAAGCCGATGGACGTCCAAAATCGCCTGCAGCACATCAAAGCAAAACTGCATGCGCAAAATACGCTGTTAGCCGAAGCGCGGGAAGCCCTTGAAGCAGCAAGCCTTCGCCTGGAAAAAACCCGCGAAGAAGTAAAAAACGAAATCAAATCCGACTTTACCCCCGAGGGCTCCAAACGCAGCAGCAAAGCAAAATCCGAACCCGTTCCATTCTTCGCCCCGCAAACGCCGCTTGCGCAAAATGCGGTAAGGAAAGCGGTTTCCAAATAAGTGGCAGTAGAAAGTAGCAGTTGCAGTCAAACAGCGTTGATAACAAACTGCTACTGCCACTCAACACTGCCACTCAACCAATCTTATAATTAAACCAAAAAAACTAAAAATGGCTCAATTCACCTTTACAAACAACACCTATGCCGGCGAAGCGCTGGCCGGGTTTATGGCCAGCACGCTTTTGGAAGCCGATTCCGTTAAGCGTGGACTACTGACCGTTATTAACGACGTCAAATCGCGGAAGATCATCCTGGATGTGGACGACGACGTGATTTTACAGGACCCTTCGGGCACTTTTCATGACCAGGGTACAACCGCGCTGCAAACCGAAAGCTACCTCGACCCGGTTGTCTACGAATTCATGAAACAAGAACAATGGGACAAGCTGATCCAGTCGTGGGAGGCTCAAAGCTTAAAACCCGGCGCGTTCCTGGATTATGAAGGCGTTGTCGATTTGTCCGACTTTATGGTGCAGCGATACCTTACCAAAATCCAGATCGCAAACGAGCGCCTGTACTGGCTGGGTAAAGGCTCGACAAAGGAAGCAACGTTTACAGCTGCATTTACCGGCCTGTTGCCCAGTATCGCAGGCGCATCAGGTGTTTACAAAGTTAACCTGGGCAAACCTGCGACTTCAATGACTGCTACCGGCGTTGATATAAACGGTGTGGTAACCGTTAGCGATACTTCAACCTTAGCAGACGGCGATGTGGTTACCATAACCGCAGTAACCGGCAACAGCAAGGATATTACTAACGGTGCTCCGGGCATCGCTATCCAGGGACAATCGTACTTTATCCAGGTGGTAAATGCAACCTCCTTCAAACTGGTACGCAATTACAACGAGATCAATAGCCGCCTGGCTGCATCGTTCAGCGGCACGGCCACTGCAGCTACCATCAGCTACATCAATGTGAGCAACGTGCTATCTGTCTTAGGCAGCGTTTATTCACAGCTCGACCCTGCCGACCGCATCCAGGATGATTTCAACCTGCAAATCCCGCTGCACATCGGCTACGCTTATGCCCAGGCCCAAGCCAACAAAGCGCTGAACGTTATCAACGCCTTTACCGATGTAAAAAAGATGGATTACCTGGGTTTACCCTTGCAGATCATGAACCATTGGCAGGCCAACACCATCCTGGGCGCCCGTTCGTCAAACCTATTCCTGGGTGTAGACCTGTTAGGCGATGCTTCCGAACTCTCAACCGTTTACATGAAGCCATACACCAACGATAACGTTGTCCGCATGAAAGCCCGCATGAAAGCCGCCGTAAACTTCAAATTTGCCAACGAGCTTTTCTACCTGTCAGCTTGAAGCAATTAGTGAGTTATTGAATTTTAAATCTTCGCATACTTGTTCAGTAACTCATTTAATCACTAAGCCCAACAATCACTAATTCACTAATTCAATAACTCACTAATTAATTCCCATGTCCATTTACAATAAAATAAACGCAGGCTTCAGTTTAGGTACTGACGCACCTGTAACCGCCGGCATCGAGGATGTTATCTACATCTTTAACCAGGGTGATTTCACCCTCACTTACGATACCACCAATCCGCTTATCGTAACCGGTTTAACTGCTGCAACCGGCGCTCACATCTATAAATTCGACGGCACCAACAACAGCTTTAACACATCGTCCAAGCTCGCCAAAACATCCGTTGGCCCCCGGTATACCGAGGAGATCGATTTTAACATCGCCGGCTTTTCGGTCGATATCAAAGCGCAACTGATGGCAATGGGTTATGGCCGCGTATGTGCCATCGCAGTCAACAACTTTAACTCCAGCGACTCCGCAATTGAACTTTTCGGCGCCGTAAATGGGCTCATCCTAACCGATGCCGAACGCAGCGCCGCTGACGAAACTGTTGACGGTGGCTACAAACTCAAATTAACCAACCCGGATAAATTACGCGAGCCATATCCGCCACGCGCGGTATCCATCCCGCCTACCAGCGGTCCAGCCACCTATAGCAGCACAATTGCCGCAATTGAAGCCCTGGTAGCAAGCTAAACCGCAGGTAATAAACGTTACCGCCGCTTGTAAAGCAACTCATCTATAAAAAAGCCGATCGTGATTAACAAACCTCTAACGTGAGGCCACGGTCGGCTGATAATTAAATCACTTAAAATTAAATCATTATGAAAAAAATTGCAATAATTTTATTTTTAGTTTTTATAACTAATCATCTATTGTTTGCCCAGGGTGTTGATACCTGTAAAACATTTACGGGGACAATTAGCCAGATAAAGGGCCTACACGGCAGCAAGTATTGCTTTGCAGCTTCCACAGATTATGGGACAGGCAACTGGTACCGCGATACCACCGACATACATTCAACCGAGGACACTGCGCTTGTATTACAAGATAGCGACGGTAAAAGGTGGAAACGAATTTACACCGGCCCAATTTATGTAGATTGGTACGGCGCGGTGCCTGATAGTGTAACCGATTGCACAACTGCCATACAAAGTTGCTTTCGCCACGCAAAACCGCACCAAACAATTAGTTTTGGTAATGGTACGTACAAGTTCAGTTCCGTATCGATAACAGATACCGACTTTACCATAACCGGCACAAAATCGCGATTGCTGGGTACAATAACTGTTGGCGACCAAACCCCCAGGACTTACAATTCAACCATTACGGGCCTTACTTTCCTTACTGCTGGCAACGCCATTCAGCTGAAGAATTGCCGAAAGCTGGAGATCACTGAAAACGTTTTTAACAACTGCGATAAAGCAATTTATATTGCACCGGATAGCGGCAGCACCAAACATACAACCGGAATAATTGAAATTACAGGCGGCAACCTTTTTAATAATGTTAACTATTGCTTTTACGCCGACAGGTACCCAACAAACGTGTGGAACACTACCAACGACTGTACCTTTTCGGGCAACGTGGCCAACAACTGTAATAAAACTGCGGTTTATTGTAACGGGATCGACGGTTTGAAATACCTGGATAACACCATTTTTACCCCTACCTCAACCGGCGCCGACAGCCTTAAACAACGCAAGTTACATCACCTGCAAATTGATACCCTCTCGGACATGGTGATTGTAAACAACAATAACTTCTTCGAGTCGGGCCAGGAAAGTATACTGGTTACCAATTGTAAGGACCTAACAGTCACAGGCAATAACTTTGCGTGGTCGGGCCAGCGGAATGTTTACAGCGTCATTAGGGAAACCGGTTACGTTTATCCACTGGTTGTTAACGTAAATGGCAATATTTTCAACGGCTTCTCTGGGAATGTCGTACAAATCGACAAAAACACCTATGGGGCAATAAACGTATCGGGTAACAACATCCATTATTCGGACACGTTTACTGATTATTTCGGTCCTACCGATCTGTCCGCTATTCAACACTACGTTGTTAACGCACAAAATCCCGCCAACACCGTGATGGAAAAAGATGTGTACACTACTATCGCAAACCTGCATGCGGTTCAAAAAAATGCTATCATCGCCAAATACGAAACCTTGGCACCTTATGCAGCCGGCAGCACTGCTACCGATACATTGTTAACAAGCGGCAGCACGCCGATCGCGGTGGTTGGCCTTTACGATGCAGCGTTCGGCACATCTACATTTGGCGGTACGTTAAATATCACTGTTAAAAACTCACTTACATCAACCGCTAACACGTCAAACTATGTTTTGCTGATCAATAGGGCAACCGGGTCATCTGTCGACTCAATCAAAGTGATCTCAAAAGCTGGCTTAACCGACGGCGCCAGCGCAAGCAGGCCGTCATTTACTTTCACCGCTGTGGGCAATACACTTTATGCAACACCGGTAGGCAGCACAAGCGGTACATTTTACTTTTTCGTTCAGGCAGAAGGTGACCTGGTTGTTACCAATGAATAAACTTCCCGCTGCTAAATAATCCTGAACTACCCTACTTCACTATCGATAACAGAGGCGCTCCGGGAGTAATTTGACTCCCGGAGTTACAACGAACCATCACTATGAATAAAAAATTTATTCTGAAACCAGGCCGTCACCAGTTTGCACCGCGTTCGCCGGCCATTCATACGAATGATAACGTCAGTGACGAAGAAGCAGAATGGTACCTGGAAAAGTATCCGCATATCGCTGAATTATTTGTTGAAAAGCTGGAAGGTTGTAATGTTGCAACGTTAACCGAAAATGAAGCGGATCACGCCGATCACTTTAAAACATTACAAAATAGTTCGGTGGTTGCATCCGATGGGACCCATCTGCCATACCCAGGGCAAACAACTTTACAACCTTCCAACATTCAAACATTACAACAAACCCATGAAGACCTATTTACCACAAATTGAGCGGAGGATTTTTGTAAGGCCGAACCAAACATTTGGGATACTTAATTACGACCTTGATAATGCCTATCCACAGCGCATGCTCGAGTTGGTTGCGGGTTCCCCGACCGCAAAGGATTGCTGGAACAAACGGGCAAAATTCATCGCCGGCAATGGTTTTGAGCTGCCCGGCCTGGGCAAACAGGCTGTTAACAACAAAGGGCTAACGCTGGCAAAATTGTTAAAGGCCATCGCTACTGATAAAGCCTTGTTTACCGGCTTTGGCATCCATGTAAATTACAATGCCAACTATAAGATCGCATCGGTAAATTATGTAAAGTTTGAGGACATCCGCATGGGCGATACTGACGATCCAAACACAGCCTGTAAATTTGCTCTATACTCGGATTGGGGCCGGAAAACCTGGAAAAACATCATGCGCAGCAAGATCACTTTCCTGGATAGGTACGACCCCAATCCTCAAACCATTAAAAAGCAGGTGCTTGCCAACGGCGGTTGGGATAAATACAAAGGCCAGTTATTTTATTTTAACCCGGAAGTGGATGATTACCCGCTGATAGAGGCCGACAGCGTTTGGGAGGACTTTGAAACCGAAGCCGGTATCAAGATATTCAACAACCGCGAGGTGACAACCGGTTTCCTGCCCTCGACGATGCTTTTCATGCAGTCGAGGCGCGAAGAAGCCGATAACAGCCGGCCCGATGGGTCAGACCTGTCCTACACAAACGTCCCATCGCAACTGGAAAAAGACCTTGGCTTGTTCCAGGGTGCCAAAAGTGCGCAGAAGATCATCGTGATTGAGTATGAGGATGAAAACTCAAAACCTGAATTTAAGCCCTACTCAATCCAAAATAATGACAAACTGTTTGAGACGACGGAAAAATCGGTAGAGGCCCGAATCATTAAAGGTTTTTCCGTACCGAAAGAACTGATCAATCCCGAAAACTCATCAGGATTAAGCAATGGCAGCGAAAAAAAGGAAGCCATCCGTGAGTTTAATGACAATACCTCGCCCGACAGGCTCGAACTATCCGAAACCTTCGCCGAAATATTCAGCCATTTTTATAAGGATATTAACCCGGCCGGCAACTGGAATATCCTGCAGGTGCCCGCCACCATTGCCGACGATATTGCAGGTATAAAGGCAGGCGCCAGCATTAACCAGTTGCTCCTGGCCGCTATCCCGGCCGAAAACAAAGTAGCCACCTTAGTTTATGCGTACGGCTTTAAACAAGCGGAAGCTGAGGCGATGTGCCTGGGTGGTTGAATGGTTAATAGAGTTGGATAGGGTTGACCCGTTAGCTATCGGATGAGTTCACCTTCACCAAGCCAGTCCAACTTAATCAACCAACCAACTTAATCAACTACTATTTATAAACTTTAATTACCCCTTTAGGGGGTCAGGGGGTCACATGAACACCATATATCTCATCAATCCATCTTCATTTCAGAATTACGAAGATATCTCCGTAAACATAAAACCCGAACGCCTGAATGTATTTATAAAAAAAGCACAGGACCTTGACCTGAAGCCTTTCCTTGGCCATGCGCTGTATTACGATTTTATCCAGCACTTCAACTCCGATGGCGCCCTGCAGGACTCGGCCCCGCAGCCTTATAAAGACCTTTTGAACGGCAGCGAGTACCTGGACAAATACGGCCACATCGTTTTGTACGAAGGGCTGTTGCCCACGCTGGTATATTTTACTTTCGCCAGGTTTATCGAGGCTGACGCGGTTCACTACACCGCCACCGGCCCGGTTTTGAAACATCACGACAACGCCGACGCTGTTGCGCCCAAGGATATTGTAAAGTTGGTTCAACAGCAACGCAGCGTAGCCAATGCCCACGCCAACGAGGTGGAGAAATTCCTTTGGGATAACAAGGCCGACTTCCCGCTATGGCAATACAACGGCAAAAACAAAAGCAGCCGGCAATCAGGCCCCCGTATCCGAAGCATCGACCGCACGAACTTCAACTTTTCAACCGGTTACAATCCTTCTGGCGCCGACAGCTACCTGCCCATCACCGAATTTATGAATTAGTAAAATAAAGCCGTCTATAAATCAATTAAATCACATCGGTGAAATCAATATAAAATCGGTGAAATCTTCAACAATATGGCAACTGATAAAAAAATAAGCGAACTCCCTGTAGCCACCTCCATCAACGCATCGGATATTTCGGTGCTGGTTGATAGTGGTACCGACTATCAATACACGTTTACCCTGCTGCTACAGTTTTTGGAGGCCAACCTCACCACGGGCGCCAAAATCTCGTTCGGCACAACACTACCGCAAAACACCACCGGCGGCAACGGAGATGTCTTTGTAAATACTGCGGCAGGATCATTCGCGCAGAAAGTTTCCGGCACCTGGACCATTGTTTACACCATCTCGGCCGCAAACGGCGCCGATGGCACCACGCTCTATGGCTCAGGAGTTCCGGGAACTTCCATCGGTAAAAATTCTGACAGTTATATCGATACCCACACCGGCATCTTTTATCAAAAAACTGCAGGGGCCTGGTCGCAAGTTTTTTCAATGGCGACCGGGCCCCAGGGGCCGCAGGGCACCCCGGGCACAAACGGCACAAACGGGACCAATGGCAACACTATCCTTTTCGGCACTACCGATCCCTCAAACACTTCAACGGGTGTTAATGGTAATTTTTACATCAATACCACCAGCTATTTGCTTTTTGGCCCAAAAACGGGCAGTGTTTGGGGAACCGGTTTATCATTATTAGGTATCGGCGTTCCTGGCGCCGGTACCACTGGCCAGGTGCTGGCGAAATTTGATAATACCGATTATAACACTATCTGGCAGGACAACTCCTTCGCCAATCTTTCCGGGCTGCCAGCAGACAATACCAACCTGGCATCGGCCCTTGCTGCGAAACAAAATTCGCTTGGCTTTACGCCCGAAAATGCTACCAATAAAGCACAGCCAAACGGCTACCCCAGCCTGGACAGCAGCGGCAGAGTGCCATCAGCGCAATTGCCCGCTTATGTTGATGAAGTACAGGAGTTTGCAAACCTGGCTGCTTTTCCCGGCACCGGCGCTACCAACATCATCTACATTGCACAGGATACCAACTACGAATACCGCTGGAGTGGCTCGACATATATACAGCTCGTTGCCTCGCCCGGCAGCACGGATGCCGTACCCGAGGGAACTACCAACCTTTATTTTACCGTAGCCCGTGTTTTGGCGGCCGTGTTAACCGGCATCAGCTTCGGCACCGTGTCGGCAATTACTGCAACCGACAGCATCTTAACCGCTTTCGGCAAGCTGCAGGCGCAGATCACGTCGCTTACCGGCAAAGTGATGCCTACGGGCGGAACAACCGGCCAGGTGCTAGCCAAAAACTCTAATACCAGCTACGATGCCGGGTGGATCAATCCACCGTCGGGTGGTTCCACCGCCATTTCGTACAACTTTTACCAATCAACGTTATAAAAAGGTTAAGGGCGAAAGGAAAAATCACTAATTCACTAATTCAACAATTCACTAATTAATTATGACCAGTTCATCAAATACCACCTCATTTGCCACTTTAACGCAAAGCTACCCAGCGGTTAATATCGCATCCGGTACGGCCGCCAATACCGTTACCCAGGTAACAACCGGCGGCACCAACGCCAGCGTTATAACCGACCTGATTTTCCGCAACCTGGGCAGTTCCGCAGTAAACTTTGATGTATATGTGGGGTCAACATCTACCGCGCAAAACAAAATAGTACAGGTACAAGTACCAGCTAATGCGGGCAATAATGGTACAACTGCGGCAGGCTCGCTGGCTGCCATGGCACCACAGTTATTTGACCTTGACCTGGCCGGCAACCGGGTAATGACCCTGGAAAGCGGCGTAGCGATCTCGGTAGCAAACACCGCGCTCACTTCCGCCGCAGTTTATGTAATGGCTAAACAAAGAAATTTCTGATCATGTACGAAGTCTCCGTTATTTCAACAGCACCCTTTGGATTGTTCATGGCCCGTAAGGCAAATGCGTGGTATTCTATGGCTGATGGAAATTGGAGTAATCCCAATACATGGATGTCGAATGCATTAGACAGGAAACTTATTTTAATCCCTCAACTTGGCGACACCGTTTATATAAATCACATTATCACCATGGACAGCAATATTGCGGTGAATAATATGTATATCTCTGGCAAACTTCAGGGGGCTGCTCTTTCTGCTTACTCCATTACAATAAACGGTGATCTGCAAGTTAGCGGAAGCGGATATTTGGACCTTTCTTTACAATCCAACAATTTAATTTTAAACGGATACAATAATCTTGTTCCAGCTGCCAACTTCAACGCCGGAAGCTTTTCGACGGTTATCTACAATGGGAGTATGGACCAATTCCTATTAAATATTCCATATCATAACTTGACCACTCAAAACGGGAAAAAATATCAGGTTACAGATATTACTATTGGCGGCAATTTCAGTCAGCAGAGTAATTACGAGGTTGGAGCTTATAATTTAACAGTTAACGGAACATCGACAATAGGCACAGTTGGACAATTCCTCTTTTCAAAAAACTCATCTACAGGTAGCATTTTATTTGTTGGAAATGTAGATTTTGAAGGCAATACAGATTTAGGTATTGGGAATACTAACGTCGAATTCAGAGGCGGTTTTCAGGTCCACACTTTCCAATTTATTACAGGATCGGGCACATTTACCTTTTCAACTAATAATCAAACTGCCAATTTCTCTGCGTATTTAGGCGGTTCCTGGAGTGCTAATATAGTTATTAGTGGAGCAATGACCTTAACATGGGCAGGTAACTCATCTGTTCCAGTAAATGGTACGATAGACGGTACTTTATCAGGATCCACACTAAACAACACCGGAATTTTGTATTTAGGAAATAGTGCGACGCCTATGAGTACCGGGGTGTTTAACTATGCCTCAACTTCTACATCTACATTAGGGTACATGTTCAATGGAGCTTTAACCCTTCCTTATTCTTCTTACGCCGGGTTAGTCATATCCGGTACAGGAACAAAAAAACTCGGCTCAAATACCACCCTTTCGTACAATATGACAAATAACGGAGTATTTGATTGTAATGGTAATAATCTTTCAGTGGCGGGTACATTTACTAATAACGGTGATTTTTTCACCACTTCTTTTTCAAGTATACTCTTCACTGGTTTTGCAGAGATCGGTACTGGTATTACAACCGGGTTTGATTTACGAACAGGGAATGCTAATATAGAGTTCACGGGTGGAATGGATATACATGCCTCTGCTTGCTATACGGGAACCGGGATATGGAAATTTTCAACTAATAGCCAATTCGTAAGTTTCTCAGCCTTTAACGGTGGGCTATCAGCTTGTGAGTATTTAATAAGTGGGGCTATAACGGTAACATTTACCAGCGGAGGTAGTATCATAACCAATACCGGAATATTAAATGGCGATAGTGCTTCCTCTGTATTTATCAACAATGGGACTTTCTTTTATGCAAATACACAGGAGCCCATGCAGACCGGGAAATTGTACTGCAATCAAGCGACAAACACATTTGTATATGGAGCGACCGGCGCTCAGAATATCACAACTCCATCTGATACTACGTCACCGGGTTATAAGAATCTGACTTTAAATGGATCGGGGGTCAAAACGCTTTTAGGAAATGTATCGGTAAAAGGGACTTATACCCTAACGTCACCAGCCACGCTCAATTCAAACGGCTTCGCACTTACTAATCCATAAAGATGGTAAGAAGAAGATATTATCGTTGATTACGGTTATATTTTGTAAGGCTATATGTATTACCTTTTCAATTTCCCTGTGTTTAGCATTCAAGAAACCCACGGTTTCACATTTATTCAGGCCGTCTTGTAACTGTGTGATTTTAGCCCGCTGTTTTAAATTCATCTTAGTTGGCGGGGAGGAAATACAGCGCAATATCACAAATGATGTTTATAGCTGCTGTGGAAACTAAGGTTGCCCAAAATTTCATAATACTAGATAGAAACTCTTAATTAAAATCAAAGTAACACATATGAAAACTTCACCCCTATTCTCCCTAAACCTGGCCGACCTCGGCAAAGGCTTGCTCGTTTCAGCCGGCGGCGCCGCGATCACTGCTCTTGAAAGCGCCATCCGTGCCGGTTCTTTTTCGTTCGATTGGAAAACGATCGGCGGCGTTGCTGTTGCTGCAGGCTTGTCCTATCTCGGCAAAAACTTTTTTACCCCGGCAAAAATGATTACGCCTGCTGAATAGTTAAACCGATTTGTGGTCGCTCCCGGCCTTCTCCCAAACCTTTTCAAATTAACCAATCAATTAACTAATCACCAGCCAGACATATGACAGCGCTTGAACACCGGGAACTAAAAGGAATCACCATAAAAAACCTGGCAGTTACCATCATGGGTACCGCCAGCATTGTCGCTTCGGTAATGACGACCTACTTCGGCCTGCGCAGTGATATCCGCGATATAAGCACAACGCAAAAAACGGAAGAACGCATTTACAACATGCGCATCAAAATGCTTGAAGATCAAATGGTAGTGCTGCAACTGGAAGTGGACGAGATCAAATTCGGAAAGGCGGGGCCGCTTAACAGCAAACCCCCGCGGTCAAATTATCCTGCACTGCTCATTTCCGCAAAAACGCAGTCGGGCCGTTAGTTCACCCAAACTATTGCAATCAATTGCTTAAAATTAAAGTGATGTAAACATTCTCGCCTGTTTTTAATATTTATTCCATTTAATTTTGCCGGAAAGTTTTATATTTGCATCCCTGTTTAAACGCTTGTTCAAACAGAAATGCCCGGATGGCGAAATTGGTAAACGTTGCGGTCTCAGAAGCCGTTGAGAATTGTCTCTTGAGAGTTCGAGTCTCTCTTCGGGCACAT
>OLLK01000169.1_pt1 | contig 34740 bp, 36 predicted proteins | sample 1604531 | NCBI WGS metagenome assembly OLLK01 (sample SAMEA104055722, study PRJEB20765) | soil metagenome | isolation source: soil | reverse complement strand
AATATTTAAATAATATTAACATGGAATTATGTTAAGTTGTGTTAACCCTGTTGCTTGTTTAATTTGTAAGTGCGGGAAAAACGAAAAGCCACAAAGCGCTTTTCTTGAGGCCGTTGTGCCGCTGGTCCGAAGGACTTCGGAGGGGTTTAAAAACTATTCTTTAAATGCCCCCAATTACTTCTATTAACCTAACAAGCTGAAAATTATTTTAATGCGTTTACCCTGATTATTACATCAAAAAACCTGCATTATAATAGGGCCGCGACTTTAGTGGAGGGGCGGCTGCCGTGTTAAACCGTTCTTTTATTTTTGCAACACCACCACGTTGTTGCCGTCCTGCTGCACGTAAACTTGCGCACCATCAAAAGTGACATAGTTGATCACGAGGGAGGGACAGCACGTTCCATTAGCGTGGGTATAGACAGAATGAATAGTTTGCATGAAGAAGAAATCCCGGATCGCCGCATCAATCCTTATCCGCACAAATCTTCCCTTCGCCGCGGCATTTATCGCAAACTTCATAATTAGGTATGGTGCTGGTATGCTCGCCTGAAACGCTTGCAATTTCGGTGTGCCGGTTTCCATAGCTGTCGATCGAGTAGGTTCCGGGCACGGTGTACGAATATTTGGTCACTATTGGCCTGCTGAAATATTTAGCCCCGTTGCATTTGGGGCATACCACAAAGTTTTTGCAGGGTTTGTCGCCCGGCAAATCGCCAAAAACAATGATGGCGCCGCGTGGCAAATTGGCGGGCAGGGTGTAAACTGGCTCGGGAGGAATAACTTTGCCATGGTCGAGCCGGACGGCGGTGCCGGCAGGGTTATAATACAGGCCGTCAAACATTTCACCCTTGTTATCCCATGTTCCCGTAAACCTGTACCCATTGTTAAACCTGTAGGTGCCGTCCACAATGCCATTTGCATTAAAATTTCCTTCCAGCACATCACCATTTGCAAATTCCATTTTCCCTTTTCCCTGGCGCTGCTCTTCGACAAAATTGCCTGTATAAACATTCCCGCTCGGGAATTTATAGGTACCAAATCCTGTTTCGCAATCGCCATTAATGCAGCCTGCGTTAGTTCCTTTTATTTCCTTCCAGTCGGCGGCATTAACTTTAGCCGGCCCCGCAGATTTTACCCCTTTGCTGTAAAGCACGTTTTCGGTTTTGCCCGTTTTATAAGTAATTACGCCCTGCCCATCCTCTACACCATTACTGAATGATCCGGTGTAGGTGTAATCATCGTATTTCATCGATCCCTGGCCATTTGCCTTCCCGTCTTTAAACTCGCCGGTGTAAACGCACCATCCAAAATCATACACGCCTTTGCCGTTGGTACAATCGCCGCTTTTGCATTGTGCGCCCGCAAGCTTAATGGTAAACAGTAAGGCAATTACAAAAAATAACTTTAGCATGTTGATCAGTTTTTGGTGCCCAATTCTTTTGCCTTTTGATTATCAGCTTCGCTCTGTGCCGTGTCGCCCTTAAACTTGTAAACAGCCGAGCGCAGGGAATAAAATTGGTAGTTATCAGGGAAGAGCTTTAGCCCGTCATTTAGGGCAGCTATCGCGTCATCGTAACGTTCGAGGTTGCTGTAGGCGGTAGCTTTTATCAGGTAACCGTCAGGGTTTACGCTATCCATTGCAATTACTTTCTCGGCGGCGGCCAGGCCCTCGGTGTTTTTATCGGCGCCTAATAAAATTTTGCCATAAACCGTGTAGTAACTGGCAACCTTATTATTTAGGGCGATAGCTTTTTCGATATTTTGCTGTGCAGGCGGATAATTGCGCTGTTTTTGGTAAAGCTTTGCCATCTCGTAATAGGCATCGTCAAAATTCGCATCGATGCTTATGGCCTGGTTATAGTCGGCCATCGCCTTATCGGCTTCGCCCGTCCCTGCATAAACAATACCCCGGTTAACCAAAGCATATTTTTGGTTTTTATTCAGTTCGATAGCTTTTGAATAATCTGCCAGGGCTTCGTCGTTTTTGCCCAGTTTATGATAAGTTGCGCCCCGCATGTTATACGCTTCATCATTATCAGGTACCATTTCTACAAACTTGTTATAGTCGGCAAGTGCATTGTCATATCGGCTTATGGATGCAAAATCCTCGGCACGGCTTAAGTAGGCAAAGGGGTAGTCGGGTTTTAGTTGGATGGCTTTGCTATAGGCGCCAATGGCCATTTGTACTTTATTTTGGTCGTCGAGCGCATCTCCTTTAACAGCGTATAGAATAAATATATCGTCGTGCTTAGCAATTGTTGCATCCATTATGGTAATTGCTTCGTCATCCCGGCTAAGGGCCATGGCTGCTTTTGCCCTGGTGATGGCCAGGTCTATGTTATCCGGTGCAATGGCAAGTCCGCGGGTAGCGGCATCATAGCCCTGCTGTGCTTTGCCGCTGCGCAAGTACAGTTGGCTGAGCACATTAACGGCATTTACATTGTGGGCGTCGTCGGCAATAATTTTTTCGAACGCAGCAATAGCCTCTGGGTATTTATTTTGTTTGGCAAGATCAAGTGCAGCCTGCTCGGCCGGCGACTGGCAAAATGCTGTAGCCGATATGATGAGGCAGGTGATGGCGATAAGTACTTTTTTCATGATTGATTAGTTTTTGCGAGTGATTGAATGCTAAAGCAAATGTGCCCGTAGTGATTTGGAAACGAAATACTGCATATGTAGTATTTGGCCCACGCGCTGAGAACGGTTGAGCGTTATATTTTTTTGTCCTGCGTTTCTCGCAACTTAATCTATCTTTGGCCACAAAATTTACAAGCATAAACAATGGCAAAGGCATCTGAAATTAAAGTGGGCAACATATTGCGTTTTAACGGCGAACTGGTAACCGTTACCGAAGTGCTGCACCGCACACCGGGCAAAGGCGGGGCGTTTTACCTGGATAAGTTCCGCAATATTAAAACCGGCCGCATTGTAGAGGCCCGTTTAGCCACTGACGAGCAGGTGGAGATTTGCCGGGTAGAGACAAGTGATTTTCAATACCTGTACGCCGAAGGCGATTATATGGTGATTATGGACAATACCACTTACGATCAGCATAATATACCTAAAGCATTATTTGGCCCGTCGGCAAGGTTCCTGAAGGAAGGGATGAATGTGATCGTTTCGTTCGAAAGCGAAGAGCCCATTATGGCGCAGGCACCCAACTTTGTGGAACTGGAAGTTACCTATGCCGAGCCGGCTGTTAAGGGCGACACCTCATCGGGCGCATTGAAAGCTGCTACAACCGAAAATGGCATTGAAATAAAAGTACCGCTTTTTGTAAACCAGGGCGACCGGGTAAAAGTGGATACCCGTACCGGGGAGTACGTGGAGCGGGTGAAATAAAACTCCCTTGTTGTTTCAAACAAAGAAAGAGTGAAGCTGTCAAAAAGCTTTCTGAGAGGCGAAATGTTATTCATCCTGGTAAATTACCAGGGGTATTAAACACTATTTATTTTATATAATCGCCCGCAGCATTATTTGCCGTTTGGGCAATAAGCAAGTACATCGACCAAACGCCGGGCAGCGCCATTAACTTGCTGCCGGTAGCCTCAGTTGCCATCATATTTTATAAATTGATCACCACCGGGCCTGCTTACAGGCGCCGGGGTTTCAGGCCGTAAGCACCAAATTAAACGTGCGGCGTATTAATTATTTATAACATCCGTATAAAATAGCACACACATTTTAAGGTTTAAGGTAAGAGAAGCTGTTAGAATTTGTTTGGCACAGTTGTTAGGCCGTTTGATGCATAAAACTAAAAAACAAACTCATGAGATCACTTCTTTACATTGTGGCAGTTATCCTGATCATAGGGTGGGCTGTCGGGTTTTTCGCTTACTCAGCAGGCGGAATCATTCACGTATTATTAATTATTGCAGTAATTGCTATTGTATTGGGCCTGATCAGGGGCGATACGACGGTAGTGTAACGCATGTGTTGAAATAGTGTTAAAGGCTGCCGATGGGCTGCCTTTTTTCATTTTACGGGGAGTTTGAATGCAGGAGCTAAAGTTACTTACGGCTAACATGGCCGATGCTGCGGGTCAGTGCGTCTTTCAAAAAGCGTTCAATTAATGAACAAAAATGAACGCTTTTTGGCGAAGGCGAATTTTTTTCGATGCTGTTTGTACCCGTTTCGTACCTGTTTTGATCGCTATTTCACGGTGTTTAGCAACGCCCCGCAGCCCATTCGAAGCTGTTTTGAATTTGTAGAAATGCTGCCGGACGGCTTGAAATTATTGTATCTGCGGCCGCGCCGTTGAATCCCGCCGCCTTTTTATTTTTGCAATACCACCAGTTTCACACCATCGGAATGATTATAAACCACGGTTCCATCATACGAAATGGAATTGACAAGCAAAAAAGGACAGCAGCCACTGGTTACCCCGGTATTGAATAGAATAGTATCCGTCGGCAGGTTAGCTATTTTCATCACCACTGTGTCGATCATAACCGCTTTGCGCTGGGTAGGCACTACGTATACCACAAAACTTTGTGTGGCCGTATCAGTCCGGAAATAGACGCTGTCGGGCTTACCATTAAGGATATGGTGTATAGACAATTGGCTTAGTTGGTATTGAGGAGTGGTACCATAAAACAGGTTATTGCCTGTGGTTTTACTTACCAGCTGGAAATTGAGATTGGGGAGCACTTCTGCATACTCGGGACATGGTCCGCATTTATTGGAGCCAGGCATCGTGGTGCAACTCTGCAAAAAAAAGGCAATCGCTACAATGCCGGTGAAGGTATAATAAAGAGATCTCATAGCCATAAATTGAATGTACCGTTAATATAACTCTAATACGTTTAAAATATTGGCATTGTAACAGGGAGGGATGGGTTTTTAACGGTTTGTTTTGTGGCTTAGTGTAACGATTCTTCAGGGCATATGCCGGATAGCTCAGCGCTGATCCCTGGAAAATCATCTCATTTGGCGTTCAAAAGTGTTCAAAAATGAACGCTTTTTGCCATTTTAACATTAAAGTAACACTTCACAATTTAATCATAGATGGTTTTATTATCATTGAATTAAACACCTAACTATGAAGTGCCAAAAATGTTCAGGTGTTCAAAAATGAACACCCTTTAATAGTACGCTGCAGCGCTTGTAGTGTAATTTCGGGATAGTGTGTAATTACTTTATCCGCCTGTATTTTTTCAGCAATTCAATCACTTTATCATGCGGCAGGGCATAAGCGGTATTGTCGTTTACCCCTTTCATGGTATCGGCCGCCACCATAGCGTTAATAATAGCTTCTTCAACAGCCTGCACTGTGCCTTCAAACAGCGGGTTGATCTGGTCATTAGGGAATTGCTTAACACTAACCACTTTTGTGCGGTTAAATGCCGCCTCATTTGCCGTTGAAAAGGCGATAAATATATCTCCTGAGCCGTTTTCGCCCCGGCCGCCAACTTTACCCACACCAAGTGCGATGCGCTGTGCCATGCGTTTAAGCTGGTGCGGCAGTAACGGGGCATCAGTGGCCAGTACTACGATGATGGAGCCATCGCCCTCTTCATATTTGCTTTGCGCCAGTTTATGTATCTCGTAGTTGAGCGTGTCCTTGAGTTCAATGCCCACGGGCACACCATCGATGGTGAGGTTCTTCTTCCTGCCGAAATTGGATTGTACCAGCACCCCGATGGTATAGGTTGAGTCGCCGATTTTTATCAGTCTCGACGCAGTGCCGGTGCCGCCTTTAAAGCCCAGGCAGCACATACCGGTGCCGCCGCCAACGTTTCCTTCCTTTACCATCCCGGTTTTCGCGCCGTCAAGCGCCTCAAAGGCATTGCTTTCCTTTACGTGGAAACCATATATGTCGTTCATTACACCATCCCATGTTTCTGCAACCAGTGGGTAAGTATACCAGCCGTCTTCTTTGATCCAGTTTTTCTTTACAAACCACTTTAGCATGGCGTCCCTGCAAACACCTACGCTGTTGGTATTGGTGATGAGGATAGGGGTCTCCAAAAAGCCTGATTCTGTAACCCAGGTGGTGCCGGTCATCTCGCCGTTGCCGTTCAGGGTATACCAGTTGGCATAAACGGGTATGCTGGATTGCCCGCGCGGTAAAATTGCCGTAACACCAGTGCGCACCGGGCCTTTACCGATAATATTTTTACCCTCGCCTTCAATTATGGTACTAAACCCCACCTGTACGCCCTTAACATCAGTTATTGCGTTATACTTGCCGGGAGTGCCTTCAAATGGGATACCGATATCCCTTGCCCTGGGTTTTTGTGCCTGTGCCATGGATTGCATAGTTAGTAAAATTACTGGGATAAGGAGAGCCTTCATGGAAGTTGTAGAGTTATTGAGTTATTGAATTATTGAGTTGGGGAATAAAACCTTTCTCGTCCGCCATAGCTTCAGCGGCGGCGGATCAACCTAAAGAGATGCATCCGCAATGTTCAGCGCATCGCTGATAATAGCAAGGCCTTCATCAATTTCAGCTTTGCTAACACACAGCGGCGGTGCTATAAAGATAAAGCCCCAGCGTATAAAAGTGTACATGCCCAGTTCCTTTATTTTTGCGGCAACCTTGTTCATTACCACCATCTCATCGGGTTTGGCGTTAAATGGCGCCATGGGCTCTTTGGTTTCGCGGTTTTTGACCAGTTCGAGGCAGCCCAACAAGCCGGTATTGCGCCAGTCGCCGATGGAGGGGTGTTTTTGTCTCAGCAACTGCACCTGCTCATTCATATATTCGCCCATTGCCACTGTATTTTCGATCAGCTTTTCGTCTTCATAAACTTTCAGCGTCTCCAAAGCGGCCGCGCAGCAAACCGGGTGGGCCGAATAGGTGAGACCCAGGGGCAGCATGGCATCATCGTATTTGGCCGCGATCTTATCCGACACCATCAGGCAGCCAAACGGTAGATACCCGGCAGTAAGGCCTTTGGCCATGGCTACCATATCCGGCACGATATCATGATTCTGAAAACCGAACCATTTGCCTGTGCGGCCAAAGCCACTCATCACTTCGTCAATGATCAATAAAATACCATGTTTATCGCAGATATGTCGCACCGCTTTCAGGTAGCCTTCGGGATATTTAAAACAGCCTGATGAGCCGGATTCTCCTTCTAAAAGAATCGCTGCAATATTGCCCGGTCCTTCATAGGCGATCATTCTTTCCAGGTTGCCGACCGCATCACTAAGTAAGCTTTCCGGGCTATGCTGCCAGCGATAGGCGTAAGGGATGTCAATATGGATAAAATTAGGCGCCTGCTGGGCATCGGCAGGTAATTTACGCGGGTCGCCCCCGGCAGACATTACACCATAAGTAGAACCATGATATGACTGGTACCGGGCGATGATCTTGTGCCTGCCGGTATAAAGCCGCGCCAGCTTGATGGCGTTTTCAATCGATGTGGCGCCGCAGAGGGTAAAAAATGCCTTGTTAAGGTCGCCCGGGAATAATTCAGCCAGCTTTTTGCCCAGGTCGCCACGGGCTTTCGTAACACAGCTTGGCGTTACATATGTAACTTCCTGCATTTGCCGTACCACCGCTTCGGTAATGCGCTGGTTACCATGGCCGATATTGACATTCATCAGCCCGGATGAAAAATCGATATAGCGCTTGCCGTCGTAATCGTACAGGTAAACGCCTTCGGCCCTTTTTACGGCAATTGGGTCGATGCCTTTTTGTTTGCTCCAGGAGAATAAGGTATAATCCAGGTTGTCCCGGATGATGTCAACCCCCTCTAAATCTCCCCCTGAAGAGGGAGACTTTCTTGCTTCATTTATCACTAAATCCATTATTGATCATAATAAGTGTTTATACTCAACTTCTGTTCCCCCTTTAGGGGGTCGGGGTTAACTCATCCAGTTCACCCCAGCCTCTGCGTTCCATTTTGTGGTGGTCTTTTTCAACTTCGTCCAAAACTCTATCGAGCTTTTCCCTGTAATATCGCCTACACCAAACTTACTTTCATTCCATCCGCCAAAAGAAAAAGGTTCACGAGGTACCGGTACCCCAATGTTTACGCCGATCATACCTGCGCTGGCTTTATCCATCACATATTTAGCCGCCCCGCCGTTCTGCGTAAATACGCTGGCCGCGTTGCCGTATGGGTTTGCGTTTTCAATGGCCAGGGCCTCATCCAGGGTTTTGGTGCGCATGATGGAGATCACCGGGCCAAATATTTCTTCCCTGGCCACAGCCATATCCGGTGTGACGTAATCTATCACCGTAGGGCCTACATAAGTGCCATTCTCTTTGCCGGGCACTGTTACATTCCGGCCGTCGACCAAAATTTTTGCTCCCTGTTGTTCAGCTTCGGTAATATAACGTTCTATTCTATCCTTCGACGCCTGGTTGATCACCGATCCAAGGTTTTCGCCGGGCACCAGTTTCATGGCTTCAATACATATTTTATCGATGATATGGTCGACCGGCCCTACACCTACCATCGCTGAGGCCGCCATACACCTTTGCCCGGCACAACCGCTCATGGAGGCGGTGATGTTTTGGGCCGTCATATCTGGTGTTGCGTCTGGAAGTACCAGTAAATGGTTTTTCGCACCACCCAAAGCCAGGCAGCGTTTTAAGTTTTGCGTAGCCCGGCGATAAACGGCCTGCGCTGCCTTAGTCGAACCTACAAATGATATGGCTTCGATGCCAGGATGATCACAAATAGCATTTACGATCTCCACATCGCCATGCACAATATTAAAAACGCCATCAGGAAGGCCTGCTTCTTTTAACAGTTTGGCAATACGGCCTATACTTAGCGGCACTTTTTCGGATGGCTTGATGATCATGCAGTTGCCTAAAGCAATAGCGTTTGGGATGGTCCAGTTTGGCACCATCGTGGGGAAGTTAAACGGTACGATGGAGGCCACAACGCCCAAGGGCACTTTTTCGGCGCGGCATTCAACACCTTTGCTAACCTCTAATATTTCACCGGTTACCAGTTGAGGTAACGAGCATGCAAATTCGGTTAGTTCGATGCACTTTTCAATCTCGGCAATGGATTCACCCAATGTTTTGCCGTTTTCTTCGCTGCCCAGCGCCGCAAGTTCCTGAAGATGCTTTCCTAATAAGAATTTATAGCGGTAAAATACCTGTACGCGATCTTTTATAGGTGTTTTGCTCCACGCAGGGAAAGCATTTTTGGCAGCCAGGACTGCTTCGCCCAAGTCTGCACTCGTTGAGCAGGGTAATTCGGCCAGAAATGTGCCATCGACGGGTGAAATAATCTCCAGTATCCGCTCCGATTCAATGGTAATAAACTCACCATTAATAAAATTTTTTATCCGCCCGTATTTCATATCGATCAAAATTAATGCATAATTTTTATATTTTAACATAGTATTCTGCAAATTATTTATTTTTGTGACGTATATTCTGTAGATTATTTTATTCAAATGGAGAAGAGCAAGCCTGACAGCACCCTTGACGATATTGATTTCGCCATTATAAACTTCATGCAGAATGATGGCCGGACATCCTTTACGGTGATCGCCGAAAAATTGAATGTATCCATTGGCACGGTCAGGACGCGTTTTAACCGCCTTTTGGATGAGAAAGTGATCACGATAGTTGGCCGTGTCGATCCGGGTAAAGTTGGCTTTGCGTCGTATGCGCACGTGGCCGTTTACGTTCGGCCGGCAGCGCTGAAAGAAAGTGTGGCGCAAAAAATTGCTTCGATGCCGGAAGTAAGTTTCCTGGCGGGAACCTTTGGCGATTACGACCTGGAGGTTGACGTGATGTGCCGCGATAATGATCACCTGGTCGATTTTGTGAACAAGATATCGGTGATAGAAGGCGTTTATCAAACCAAAACAACCATATACTTTAAGGTATATAAATATGCCCAGCCTGATTTGGGTTTGCTGGGTAAATAAATCACGGGCATGTCAAACAAAGAACTGTCTAAGTATATTATTTAGTTAAATCGCTTATCTTTACCATAGTTTTTTGTCTGTTGGATAAAAAATAGACTGCAAACCTGCTAAATCCAATTTTATGAAAATTAAAACTAAACTGCTGCTGGGGTTCGGCCTGTTATTTGTGGTCGTGGTGTTTTTTGGCATCGTTTCCATCTATTATATTGAAGACATTTCCGAATATTCAAAAACCACTGTAAAGAACAACTACGAAACGTTAACCTTTACCCGCGATATGCGCGCCGTGCTGGATGAAAATGATTTGCCCTTATCCGCATCTGCAGCCACCGCATTTGGTAATTCATTAAAAAAACAGGAGAACAACATTACCGAGCCGGGTGAAAAAGAAGCTACCGCAGGTGTGCGGGCAGCGTTTGGGCAGATTGTTGATCCGGGATCCCCTTTAACCGCAAAGCAGCAGGCCGAGAGAACTGCCCGCCTGCAATTGAAAACCATCGAGGGCCTGAATATGAAAGCCATCGAGCAAAAAAATGATTATATCCATACAACGGTGTCAAAGGCGACTTTTTTGCTAGGCGGTATTGTGTTTATCACCTTTTTGATCCTGTTTGTTTTCATTATTAATTTCCCCGGGTTTATACTTAACCCGCTTAACAAGTTTATTGATGGTGTGCACCAGATCCGACAGAAAAACTATGACGCAAGACTGGAATTTCAAACCGGCGATGAGTTTGCCGCCCTGGCCGTCGAGTTTAATGCCATGGCAACTGAGTTAAGCGAAATGGAAAATAGCAGCCTCACCCAAGTCATATCATGCGAAAATCAGCTTAAAATAGTAGTGGAGGAAATGCCCGCCGGGGTGATCGGGCTGAACGAAAAGCAGCAAATCATTTTTGTGAACAGCGAAGCGCGGAGCATTTTGAAAATAGGTGACAAACTGGTTAACGGGCTACCGGTACATGATGTAGTTAAAGGCAGCCTGCTTAAAACTATTTTGGAAAGCAAGCCAGGCGAGGACGGCATAAAACTTTCAACCGGCACGGTGCATTACGAGGTTAAGAAATTTGAGATCGTAGTGCCAAATTTAAAACCAAAGTTTGATACTTTACAATTTGCTGGATATACTGCGGGTATGATCTATATTTTAAAACCCATGGAGCAAACAAAACCGGACACGGTGAAAGCGGGGTAGTTCATTTATATTTCGCAAACCACCCGTTCTATACTAACACTTCCCCCTATTCTGCGTTATACTTTAACCGCGGGCAACTGCCTGCCGGTTAAATACGTAAGTATAAATAAAAATATATGCCCTTTATAGCAGCAGCATCCACCATAGATTTCCCCTTCAAAATAACACAACAAGAGGCGAAAGCCCAGGCACTCGAAATGTTTTCCGCTAATTTTCCCGAAGCTGAGCGCCTGATCTTCGCTTTCGACAATACTGAGATCAACCAGCGCAATTTGTGCAAACCGCTTGATTACTACCGCAATGCCAACTCCTTCGAGGAACGCAATAATGATTATATCCGAACGGCCCTGGAATGGTCGGTACGGGCGATAAAGGATTGCGTTGTTAAAGCTGGAATTGATAAGGATGATATTACCGACCTGATATTTGTATCGACAACCGGCCTGGCCACCCCCAGCCTTGACGGGTTGATCATAAACGACTTAAGGCTTAACCCACACGTAAACCGTTTGCCAGCATTTGGCCTTGGCTGCGGTGGAGGCGTGTCCGGAATGGCGAAGGCCCATACGCTGGCGAAAGCCAACCCGGATGCCGTTGTGCTGCTAGTGGCTGTTGAACTTTGCTCACTAACGCTCATCAAAAGCGATTACAGTAAAAGTAATTTTATTGGTTCGAGCCTGTTCTCGGATGGGGTGGCCACCTGTATTATTAAAGGAGATAATCATAAAAACGATACCGGCATCAACTACGTGGCATCAAGCAGCAAGTTGTATTATGATACGCTCGATGTGATGGGCTGGGATTTCCAGGATACTGGCTTCAAGGTGCTGTTTTCAAAAGATATCCCCGCATTTATAAGGGAGCACATCAATAACGATATCGAGGAATTCCTTCACAAACAAGGGCTTACGCTAAGCGATATAAAAAATTTCGTATTCCACCCGGGCGGTCGCAAGGTGCTTGAGGCTTATGAAGGGGCCTTAGGGCTTACAAATGGTTCGCTGAAAAAAACCAGGGCCGCAATGGCCGAATGTGGTAATATGTCGAGTGCATCCGTGCTGTATGTGCTGGAGAAATTTATGAGCGAAGGATTCAAAGATGGTTATGCCCTGATGCTGGCCATGGGGCCGGGATTTTCGAGCGAGATGGTACTTTTGGAGGTTAAAGGTGAAAGGTAAAAGGCGAAAGGTAGTTTTAATCCTTAATTTTTTCAACATGCGAATTCAGCCTTTTACCTTTCGCCTTTTACCTTTGACCTAAAAAAAATGTATTTCATAGTCTTCATCACTTTCTTCATCCTGCAGCGGATCTCAGAACTGGTAATAGCCCGGCGTAATGAAAAATGGCTGCTTTCGCAAGGTGCCATCCAGTATGGGAAGGAACATTATCCATTCATGATCGCCCTGCACACACTTTTTATCGGAGCAATAATCGGCGAATTTGTGCTGCGACGCCAACCAGCCATTGACTGGCTCTTTTTAGTGATATACCTCTTGGTATTATCCTTCAAATTTTGGGCGCTATCTTCCCTGGGGAAATATTGGAATACCAAAATATACCGCATTCCTGGCGTTTATCCGGTTAAAAAAGGGCCCTACAAATTTTTAAAACATCCCAACTACATGGAAGTGGTTTGCGAAGTAGCTGTTATACCACTGGTTTTTCATTTGTATTATACGGCTATCATTTTTACAATATTGAATGCCATTATGCTTTGGGTGAGAATAAGCGCGGAGAATAAGGTGTGGGCAGATTAAGTTCGAAAGTCGGAAAGTCCGGAAGTCCGAAAGAAGGTGTACGGCCACTTTTATTATGACCCTAGCCAAATCCGGCCAGCACGTATTCATCTTTCGGACTTTCCGACTTCCGGACTTTCGGACTCAATTCAAAATCTCGTCTATAATTCCAAAGTCCTTTGCCTCCGGCGAGGTCATCCAAAAATCACGGTCGCAAACGTCATGAACTTTTTGGTATTCCTGGTGGCAGTGTTTCACGTAGATATCGTACAACTCTTTTTTTACTTTCAAAATTTCCCTGGCGGTGATCTCAATATCTGCCGCCTGGCCCTGTACGCCGCCCAGCGGCTGGTGCAGCATTACTCGCGAGTGATTTAGCGCCGCCCGCTTCCCCTTTGCGCCCGCGCAAAGTATGATGGATGCAAATGACGCGGATAATCCCGTGCAGATAGTGGCCACGTCCGGTGTGATCAACTGCATGGTATCGTAAATGCCGAAGCCGGCATAAACCGAGCCGCCGGGAGAGTTGATATAGATCTGGATATCGCGTTTAGGGTCGACAGATTGCAGGAAAAGCAGCTGCGCCTGGATGATATTGGCCACATGATCATCGATTGCCGTTCCGAGGAAAATGACGCGGTCCATCATTAGCCGGGAGAATACATCTATTTGCGAAATGTTGAGCTGGCGCTCTTCCATAATATAGGGGGTCATGCCCATTCTAAAGGCAGCGGCCCCGGTGTGCGAAACGTATTGATCTACTAAAGTTGAGTCAATACGAAGGTGCTTCACGGCATAGCCGCGAAATTCATTTTGGTAAGTCATTTTTTTGGTTGATTAAGTTAGACCCAATAGCTATCGGGTGAGTTGGATTAAGTTGATTAAGTTGTCAAATCCACTCAGTTCTATTGTTTAAAAAAGCTCAATATTTTTTGCGTGAAGTTTATATGTTCCGGCTGGTTGAACAACTTTTGGTGCGCCAATTCAATTTCTGCCTTTAATTGTTTTCGGCTGTATTGTCGTACTATGGCATGTGTCTTTTTTTGCCAAACAATTTGATCGGATAACGCCGGATCGATGATCAGCATCGCGTCAAACAGCAAGGCATCTTCAACCGGGTTATTATTAAAAATATAGCCGTCGATCAGTTTGATCTCATTCAACGAAGTCCTCATAAGCCAGGTGTTTTTCTTTAATAGTTTCCCTTACTTTTTCCATACACTTATATTTTTGCACTGTTGCTGATCTTTCGCCGGAATAGCCAAACAAGTCGGCGATTGATTTTACGGGCAGGTTATCATAATAGAACGCTTTTAGCAGGTCCATGCATTTTTGCCCTGCCGTTTCCAGGTAGTGCATCAGTTTGTTTTCGGAGGGTTGCATTTCCTCCTCTTCAATAATATCCCACTGCGTGTCCAGGGAAGTGAGCAGGGCGTTTTCTCGGGACTTTTTTGCCCACAGGTGTTTGGAGATGCCCACCAGGTAGGCTTGTTCGCCGGTTTGCAAGGTGAACCCGCCCTGAACTGATTTTTCATAAAAGATGACCAGTGCATCCTGGAAAACGTCCTTTGCCTCGTTGAAAGAACCGCCCATTTTGCTCACATACCTGGCCACCGGCGGGAATGCTTTTTTATACAGCGATATAAAAGCCCGTTCCCGCTCAGCCGCCACGGATCCAAAATTATTTTGATGTGCCATAAGCCTGCTTTTATTAACAAGTGTAATAAAGTAACAAAATATCACCCGGAATTTTGTTTTTTATTTTTGGGGAGACACAGCTAACTCGAATGAGCGCATTTTTTTTGGCAATTGTCTTTTTGTATATTTGAATTATTATGCAAACAACATATCGCCTAAAAGCAAAGGAAATAAGTTCGACCTTTATCAAGTCGGTAAAGACTTTATTCGCTGGGCAGGAGGTTGAAATAACTGTTAAATCTGTGGCGCCAATTCACAATGAATTTTCTGCCGGGCAAAAAAAGCTCCTCGAAATGGTCAAAGACAATCGTCAGAACGCGCCGATAATTGCTCTTGACGTTGATGTGAAAATTTAAATCTCTATTTTCTAAATTTGATTAAATTTCAAAAATAAAGATTGATTGCTTTATTGAGTTTTTTGAGCATTTTGAAATAATGAGTCGAATAGCAAGTCATTTTGTTTGTTTTTTTCCTGTAATGAAATTTCAAGTTTCATTAGGTCAGAAAGAACGCGTGCTTCTAAAGAATGCTTTTGTAACCACTTAAAAATATCTGGGTTTTCGAGAGCTTCGGAGATTGACATTTCTTCTTTTATTAACCCAACATCATTCTCGTTTTGGTCTTCCAACGAATATGTTAATTTATTATCAATCGTCTCGTCGAATCTTGTGCTAATATTATAAAGTTTAAGAATAAGCCTAGTTATTTGTAAGTCTTGTCGTTTTCTAGACAAGTTATCCTTTGGGTCTTCGCTGACAAATAAGCTTGCACGATTTCTTAAAATGTTCACTCGATCGAAATATAACTCAGCGAACTTTTTAAATACATCGCCTGTTACCTTACCAACAAAGCCGATGCTTGTTTTAAATTCTGATAAAAAAGGCATTATAAGTTTTTCTTCAATCAACCTTGGATTCATTCCATAAGTCAATTGAAGCGTCAAATCAGTGTCAGCTTTCTTAGAAAATTCTGCTATTAGCTGGACTTGACTCGTTTCATTTGCAGATACTAGATAGCACGCTGCAAAATATTCCTGAAAAGATCGATGGGTATATTCATACATTGTACCGTCTTGCAAAAGCATACAAAATGCTCTTAGCAAATCCGTTATTAGATTTTTTAAGTTACATTCACAATCAGCTAATTTCATTGCTTTCGTCAGTTGGTCTTTCAATTCAAAATCAGTGAAAGAGGTTTGAGCTTTCAAGTAGGTGATTATTGAAAATGCCGCCAAAATATCTTTCCCTTTATTTATTGGCAACTCGGTTAGTGTTGGTCGAGTGAATGATTTGGCCGCATCGTGTCGATAGTACAGAGCTTCAAATGCTAAGGAATAAAAATTATGTAATTCAGACGGGATAAAAGCACTGTCTCGATAGGTTATGAGCATTATGGACAGTAATAGGGGATTTTCAAAAAATGATCTATGTGAATCAAAGAGGCTTTTTTGCAATTCGGTAATAAATTTCGTTTTTATTTCCTCATCATAATAAAGCCGTTCAATTAAGCTTATTGCTTTTTCCAGAGTTAATGGTTGGGTACGCAATTCTAAAAAGCTTGACCAAGATATAAACTCCTGACCAGGTCGTGATGTAATTATAAAATGGCATTTAGAATAAAGCTGGCAAATATTCTCCATTTCATTACCTATTATGTGCGAATAAACACTTGAAAGTTCGTCAAATCCATCCAATAGAAATAAAAAGTTTCCCCTTGTGAACGCTTGATCCAGATATTCTTCACCTAACTCAACTTTATGAAGTTGGAGCATTTTACAAATGTATACCATCAATCCGGTTTGGGCTTGTTCGACATTTCGCAATTCAACGAATATGGGAATGAGCTTGGTGGTTTCGAGTGCATTTAATAGAAGATGTTTTAAAAATGTTGATTTTCCCGATCCACCTGTACCTGTAATAATTATTGGTTTTCTAAAGGCTAACAAATCGAATACATCGGGGCTTCCTAAATTCGTGCGATCATTGATGAGATCAATCGGCTCGTAAAAGAGCTTAATTGGTTGAGGAGTATCTCTGTAGATTATTGTCTTAGTGCTAGAATACTTTCTCTCAATTCCATGAATATACTCCGAAAAAGTATGACTTAATCTTGCTTTTATACGGTTAGCTTTATCGGCAATAAACTTATTTGATGCTTCTAAAAGGTTATCAATGTTTTCTGTAATTATTGCCGCAATTAGCTTATTGGTGTCTAGGTCTTCCATGATATTAAGGCTTTAGCTTTGCTAAAATTACAAATTACTAATTTGAAAACAAGTGCGTTGGGGTTATTTCGAAGATTCATTTATTCAGTAATGTCGATCACATCGGTCTTCCGCCCATTCCACCAAGTCGCCAGCGACGACCCACTTATATTCATCACCGGCCCAAACACAGCAGGCGCCAGGCCGATGGTGGTAAGGCCACCCATCAATAAAGCCAGGTCAGATGCCAGGCCGCTGTTTTGCATACCCACCTCGAGTGATATGGTGCGGCATTCTTTTTCTTTAAAACCAAGCAAGCGGCTGATCCAATAACCGAGCGTGTAGCCGGAAACATTCTGAATAAGCTCTACCACGATGAGGAGCAGCCCCACTTTTAACAGGCTGTCCCTGCCTGCTGAGATGATGATCAGGATGATAATACCGATAGAAAGCATGGATAGCAGCGGCATTAGTTTATCGAGCCACTTTAACCTGCCTTTTACCAGATAATCAAATAGTAAACCTGCAGCTATTGGGATGATAACCACTTTGGAGGTATTCCACATCATGTCCCAAAAAATAATATGGACAAATTTGCCGGCCAGCAGTTGCATCAGCAACGGAGTTAAAAACGGGGCTAGCAGGTTTGAAACAGCCGTAACCGTGATGGAAAGCGCCAAGTTTGCTTTGGCGATGTACGACATCACATTTGAGGCCAGGCCGCTTGGGCAGCAGCCCACCAGGATGATGCCGGCTGCGATTTCCTTTGGAAAGTCAAACACGGAAGCGAGCGTAAAACCAATGATCGGCATAACTGTATAATGGCAAACCACGCCAACGGCGACCGCTTTTGGCATTTTTATCACATTGGCCAGGTCCTTTATGCTCAATTCGCAGCCCATGCCAAACATAATGATCTGTAAAAGCGGGGTGATGAGACCCGAAAGCTTAAAGCTGCCAAAATGAGTAAAGTACTGCGGATAATACATAGCGGCGCTCACCACGGCAAATATCATTACGGTAAACGTAAAGCCCTTTAATTTGGGGTTGCCTTTAAACTCAATCGCCAGCGAAACGAATAACAGCATTAACACCCAGCCGCCACAACTGGCGTAGACCGTTAAACTTAAGATGATGAAGCCCAGCAACAGCGCAAAGCTGATGCCATAGCGCTTAATCAATGTCATATTGCTTTTTCAGGTAATTGATCAGGTGGCGGGTATATTTTAAATGATCTTCCAGCATGTTTTTATAGCCGTTTAAGCCAATCTCCATTTCTAAAAGGCCGTTGTAGTAGCTGTATATTTTCTCCCTGTCGTTGGTAATGAGCACAGGGGTGGATGTGGGATGTTGTTTGAAATTATGGCCGGCGTTTAAATCGAGTATCGCATCCGCACGGTCGCGGGCTTTTATAATTGAGCCCAAAACGTCGGTAAACTCATCGTCCAGGTCTTTTACTTTTGATTCATAAGATGCTATGCTGTCGGGCACATCTTTGTTCCGGATCAGCCGGTAGCCTCCAGCATTGCGTAGCTGGGTAAGCGTTATGTCATCATCCCTAAAATTATTGGCATAAAAAAGGTACCTGAAGGTGTACGTAAAGAGGGAGTCCTGTACCGGAAGTTGCGATAACTTATCTTTCGATACTTTTCGCAGTGTGTCAATCCCTTTATTTTGCGTGTTGGTTTCTGATATAGCTTGTTTCAGGCGTAGTGTATCAACCGACAGGTTTTTTACAAACCCCTCGATATATTCACCTTCTTTTGAGGTGTCCGAAAAATGCTCACGGATATTCTCAGCAATAAAGCCCATCGTTACAGCTAAAAATATCATCAAAAACTCAAGGATATATTCCTTAAAACGCTTTTTCTCGCCATGCGGCAACTCCGGGTGGTGATGTACTTCCATTTGTTATCAATTAGTGAGTTGGTGAATTAGTGAATTAGTGATTTAAGATTTTTAATCAAACCAAAGCCCGCGCAATCAATCACAGATTGAGAAGGATTAGCCTGATTTCACTGATTTTTTATTTTGTTTACAATTATAATCTGTGAAATCATCTAAATCAGTATAAAATCTGTGATACCAAAGCTATAAAATTTAAGAAAATATAGATTGACGTCTGTAAATTCCTGCCAAATTATTTAATATTGCAGTTCACCTAATATAATTATGAGCAAGTTTTTTACGAATTTGAATTGGCGGTTGATCATTATCCAACTGGTATCCCTTTGGTTTTTTTTCTATGCTTTTCAAACCCTTGCATTTTTAAAAGACCGTGCCTTTGCCGATCCACTGCTGAATAGCATCATAAAAGCAAGCCAAAAGCCCAGATATGCAATGGATAAAACCTTTATCGAGCAAATTGGCAACATCGGCCTTGTGCTTGCCTATGTGCTTTGGTGGTTTGTGGCCTCAAGGCGGGGCTGGCATTGGATAAATGGCGTTATCGCTTTTATTATTGCATTTGCGCTGGGTACCTATAATTGGTTAGGCTGGGATCATCTTTCAACTGTATTTCTTGCACCGGGCAGGTTGTTCCAGCGGACCTCCATGTGGAATTTCCTGCTTAGCGGCGGTATTATGCTGGCCATCGGCCTGTTTTTACTCTTCTGGAAAAAAATCCAGTTGTTTATCGACAGGGGAAGCTATGTCGATAAAAAAGCAATTGAGGCGGATAAAAAGAAGAGAAGGATTAGCTAGTCAACTATAGAATGAAACGGCCGACGATAGAAGTTTAAAACTTTCAGTTGAACGCGGAAAGGTTATCTTGTTTATTTGCCTTTAAACTATCAAATTCAACAATTGCTGAAGTTCGTTAGGAGCTATATCTTGCTTTTCGCTCTTATCATAAATAGTCAGCAAATAAACGGCAGTTTCCGAAATCTGGATGTATGTAATGACCCTGGCGCCGCCGGACTTACCCTTTCGTTTGGAAGCTATTGAAAGGCGAAGTTTAAAGCAATTGTTTCCCAGGGAAGAGCCCTGTTCGGGTGTATCCTTTAAGTTTTTTACTAATTCCGGGTATTCGGTTTTGAGAGACGGATATTTTTTTGTCAGGCGTTTTAACTCCCTTTCAAACCTCGGGGTAACTTTAACCTTATAGCTCATCGAAAAGATCTTCGGCGTTGCGCGCTTTTAATTTTCCGGCTTTGATTAGGTTCAATTCGTCAACGGCCTCTTTTAAATCCCCAAGTACCTTGGCTTTATAAGGCGTAAGCTCTTTTGCTTTAACATACGAAAGACCTTTTAACACTTCCATTAAATGATGCGCCTTGTTATCTTTTATATCCAATAGTACTTTCATTCAAAAAATTTAATCAAAGTTAAGGAAAAAATAAAAACTAAATCCGACAAAAAAAGGCCGCATTATGTGCAGCCCTCCTAAAAATTTAAAAAAAATAACTATTTCAGCAACTCCGCCTTAACAGTCTCCAATATTTTAAACGATGCCGCCGAATCTGGCGCCTCAGCATATACTCTTAACACCGGCTCCGTACCTGATGCCCGTATCATCACCCAGGTACCGTCTTCAAAAAAGAATTTGAAGCCGTCCAGGTCTTCTGTTGTCACCACATTCAGATGGCCGAAGCTTTTGATACCCGATTTGCAATTCGAAACAATGCGCTGTTTGATCTCTTCGGTAACATGCAGGTCATATCGTTCAACTGCGAATTTGCCTACCACGTCATAAATTTCCTGCACCAGGTCGCTCAGGCTGCGGCCGGTTTTGGCCATCGACTCCCAGATCATCAAACCGATCCAGATACCGTCGCGCTCGGGGATATGGCCATTAACGGCAATACCGCCCGATTCTTCGCCGCCCACCATAAAAGGTTTGCCCGAATTTACGATCAGGTCGCAAATGTATTTAAAGCCGATCTTGGTAACCGTGTTGTTTAAACCATAAGCGTCGCAGAGTTTCTGAATTTTGCTGGTGCACGAGAAGGTGGAGTAAACCTCGCCCCGCTCACCCTTTACTTTGTACATGTAATGGATCAGCAGCAGCAGGATATGGTGCGAATCGACAAAATTTCCGTCCTGGTCATACAAGCCGATACGGTCGGCATCGCCATCGGTAACCAGGCCCGAAGCGATCTCGCCTTCGGATAATTTGATGATTTCCTCAAATTCCTTCAGGTTGCGTTGTATCGGCTCAGGTGCTTGCCCGTCAAAACCGGGGTTGGCATCGCAGTGCAGAAAGGTAATATCGGGGAACAACCTGCGCATCACATTTTGCCCGGCGCCATACATCGCATCATAGGCCCAAACCAGCCCGCTATCGCGAATAGCCGGTATGTCAAAGCTTTTTTCGGCATGTTCAACGTACATGTCTTCCAGGTCGATAAACTCGATGAGGCCGTCTTTTTCGTAATCTTTAATTGATTTCAGAGTAAGATCTATCGTGTCGGGGATGATCGATTCAACCGCTTCGATATCATCGGGTGTAGCGGGGCCGCCGTAAAATGCCTTTATCTTATATCCGTTGTATGACGGCGGGTTATGACTGGCCGTAATAATGATCCCTGCCGATGCTCCTTTGCGAACGGTGCCGAGCGAGATCATCGGTGTAGAAATAAACGAATTGGATGCCCGGTACACCTTTACACCTTGTGATGCCAGCACACATGCCGTAACATCTGCAAACATCGGCCCTGCAAAACGGGGGTCGCACCCGACTACAGCTGATGGCTTTTCGAAAGCTTTGTTTAGCCATAGTGCAGTGGCGTAGGCTACGCGTTTTACGTTTTCGACAGTATAATCGTCGGCGATGATGGCTCGCCAGCCGTCGGTACCAAATTTAATTTTATTCATATTTAGATATAAGTGGTTTAAATCCTATTTTTAGCGCCTCAAAATTGATACAAGAATATCAATCATTTGTGGTAAATGTAAAGAAAAAATGAAAGTTTTAAAATTTGGCGGTACATCAGTGGGAAGTCCCGAAAGGATGAAAAAACTGCTGGATATTATTGACCCGGCCGAAAGGCAAATTGTAGTGTTGTCGGCTGTGTCAGGAACGACAAATAGTTTGGTTGAAATTGGACAGGCGTACCTTTCAGGTGATAAGAAAAAGGCTGCTGAATTAATTAAGATACTTAAAGATAAATACGAAGTTTTTATAAAGGAGCTTTATGCTAAACCCGAATACCTGGAACAAGGCAGAGAAGTAATTGATTATCATTTTGGTTTATTGAGCCACTTGGCGAACGATTTGTTCACCAGCATCGAAGAAAAAGTTATACTGGCCCAGGGCGAACTGCTATCAACAACTTTATACCATGTTTACCTGAAAGAGATCGGTATGCCTTCAGTATTGCTGCCTGCGCTTGATTTTATGAAGATAGATGAGGACAATGAACCGATCGTCGATTATATAACCAATCATTTAACCCCGCTGTTGGAGGCACATCCCGCTAATAAGCTGTTTATTACACAGGGATATGTTTGCCGTAACAGTTTTGGGGAAATTGATAACCTGCGCCGCGGCGGCAGCGACTATACCGCATCGCTCATCGGCGCCGGTATCCGCAGCGAAGAAGTGCAGATATGGACAGATATCGACGGCATGCACAATAACGATCCCCGGATTGTTAAAGGCACAACGCCAATCGCCCAATTGAGCTTTGACGAAGCGGCTGAGCTGGCTTATTTCGGCGCCAAGATATTGCACCCTCAAAGCGTTTTCCCGGCACAGAAATACCGCATCCCGGTGCGGCTGCTCAATACCATGGATCCGAAAGCACCCGGAACGCTCATCACCAACTCGAGCGAAAAGGACCGCATCAAATCTATCGCCGCAAAGGATGGAATCACCGCAATAAAGATACAATCCAGCCGGATGCTGCTGGCCTACGGTTTCCTGCGCCGGGTGTTCGAGGTTTTTGAGCGGTATAAAACATCGATCGATATGATCACTACCTCCGAAGTCGCAGTTTCGCTGACGATTGATGACACCACTTATTTGGATGATGTGATCAAAGAGCTGGAAGCTTTCGGCTCGGTGGAACTCGATAAAAATCAAACGATCATTTGTGTGGTAGGTGATTTTGGCGCCGAGAAACATGGTTATGCAGCAAGGGTACTGGAAGCGGTGAAGCATATTCCGTTGAGGATGATCTCCTATGGCGGCAGCGAAAATAATATGTCGCTATTGATAAGTACGGAAGATAAGACAGAGACTTTAAGAAGCCTGCATAACAGGCTATTTTGATTTCGGAATTCGCATTTTCGATTTCGGATTTGTTTTAATGTAGGTCGCGGCTGCTTGCCTTGACAAATAAAAAAGGAATAATGTTCAATACTAACACCATAGAGCGCTTTAAATCATTAGATACGCCATTCTACTATTACGACCTCAACATCCTGTGTGATACTTTGGAGGCCTGCACCAATGCGTCGGCAAAATATGGCTTCCATGTGCACTATGCCATGAAGGCCAATTTTAACCCTAGGGTGCTGGATATGATACAGTCGTACGGCATCGGGGCCGATTGCGTAAGCGGCAATGAGGTAAAGGCAGCAATTGACCATGGTTTTGGAAAGGAAAGGATTGTTTTTGCGGGTGTAGGTAAATCGGATAAGGAGATCAACCTGGCGCTTGACGCGGATATTTTTTGTTTTAATGCGGAGTCGGTACAGGAGCTTTTTATTATTAACGATCTCGCGGCAGCAAAAAATAAGACAGCAAGTATAGCAATACGCATAAACCCCAATGTGGATGCACACACGCACCACTTTATTACCACCGGGCTTGATGAAAACAAATTCGGTATCAACAGCTGGCAACTGGCTGAGGTGGTGGACGCATTGCGAAAATGCCCGAACGTTAAATTCCTGGGCATACATTTCCATATTGGATCACAGATCACTGACATGGAAGTGTATAAGAACCTGTGTACGCGAATAAACGAAATGCAGGATTGGTTTACCGACCATGGGTTTGAACCGAAAATTTTAAACACCGGCGGCGGACTGGGGGTTGATTATCATAACCCGGATACCAATAACATCGCCGACTTTGAAAGCTATTTTAAGGTTTTTAAGGACTTTTTAAATGTAAGACCCGGGCAAGAGGTTCATTTTGAGTTGGGCCGTGCACTTGTGGCACAATGCTCCGCATTGATTTCAAGGGTGCTGTATGTGAAAAATGGGCAGAAGAAGAACTTCCTGGTGCTGGATGCAGGTATGACGGAACTCATTCGCCCGATGCTGTACCAGGCGTATCACCAAATAGAGAGATTAGAGGTTAGAGATCAGAGATTAGGAGAAGCGGGGGAACAAAATTCAGAGACCGGCAACGCCCAACTGCAAACTGCCGCCAGCCCACTGCCAACTGTCCACTACGATATCGTCGGCCCGATTTGTGAAAGCACGGATTGCTTCCAAAAAGATGTGGAAATGCCGGAGTCCTATCGCGGCGATTTGATCGCCATACGCACTACCGGGGCTTATGGCGAAGTAATGGCGTCAGGGTACAACCTGAGGGATAGGGTAGGGAGTGTATATTCGGAATAACCCGATGAGGGTTACTTCAAGCTGACGACCGTCAACTGGAGCATCGTTCGGACTTTCGGACTTCCCGACTTTCGGATTTCCCTAAATCTTCACCCCGAATCGTATAAAAATATTTTGCCCGGCTTCAAACGTTCCGAAAAACTGTTTGAACGTGATAAAGTAACTGGCCTTGGGATAGATGTTGCGAAATAGTTTGGCCTCGGCGGTTTGGTCGGTGTAATAGGTATCCTCAAGCCTGTTATGACCCAAAGTGGTCCCTAAATAAACTCTGATGCCATGCTGAACGCTGGGGTTATTTACATTATGAAATAATACTTCGGAGGTTAATCCGATTGAAAAAAGCTCGGTTCTCGGATCTACGTAGTAATTCGGCTGTGATAGCACAGATTGCCTGAAATTGGCGTAATCGCCGAATTCATGGCTATACGCCATTTCCATTCCTATAAATCTGAAATCGGTACGCCCTGAATTTATAAAAAAGTTAGCCGAAGCTCTTCCGCCAACGGCGCCGAAGAATTTGTCGGTAAAATAATTTGGCTGTCCTTGTTGGATGGCGCCATTTTCGTAATCGCCAAAAACGCCAAAGGCCCCATATGCCAGGTTAAAATTATTAAAAACATAGCCGCGGCTTAAATTTACCTGTCCGCTCACTACGAGGTCACTTAAATTTGAATTGAGATAGGTGTTTAGCCCCGCAGAAGCATAGGTCCGCGACTTAACTGAATCAAAGGAAGCTGGTTTTGGCTGATAGGCGATATCCTGGTGATAAAGCGCAGGGGAATATACCTTTGAACACGACGCGAAAAATATCGCCGCCGCAAATACGGTTAAAAGTTGTTTCAGGTTCATATATTAGGCGAATTTAGATAATAGTACGCTATTATCTGGCACACTGTAACAAAAGCGATAATAATTTATCCTGTATGAAAAAAGCGATCGTAGTTGGCGCTACCTCGGGCATCGGCAAGGAACTTGCCGTCATTCTTTCCGAAAACGGCTATAAAGTGGGCATTACGGGCCGCCGGGATCAGTTATTGCTCAACTTGCAAGCCACGAGGCCGGAAAGCTTTGCGGTGGTTTGCTTTGATGTTACGGACATTGAAAATGTACCTGGTTATTTACAAAAACTTACGGATGAAATCGGGGGGCTTGATTTGCTGGTATTAAGCTCAGGCACCGGCAAGATCAATCCAACGCTCGATACAGCTATCGAGCAGCAAACCAACGATGTTAATGTCAGCGGTTTTACAGCTGTCGCCAACTGGGCCTTTAATTATTTTGATCGGCAAGGGTATGGCCACTTTGCGGCGATCACGTCGGTAGCGGCCATCAGGGGCAGCCGGCATGCCCCGGCATACAATGCTTCAAAGGCCTACCAGGTAAATTACCTGGAGGGTTTAAGGCAAAGGGCCTTCAACTTAAAGAAATCCATCCAAATTACTGACATACGCCCGGGATTTGTAGACACCGCTATGGCCGCCGGCGACGTGTTCTGGATGGCACCGGTTGATAAAGCTGCAAAGCAAATCTATCAGGCTATTAAAAATAGGAGGAATGTGGTTTACGTGACCCACCGCTGGCGGGCAGTTGCTTTTTTGCTGCGGCTAATTCCCGGATTTTTACTTAAGCGCTTGTAAAAGCCAATAAATATTTACAATTTAGGTGTTCAACCCAAAACATAATGCCATGAACCCTAAAGTTTTACTGCGAATTTCGGCTGTGTCCATATTTATTAATGCAGCTTTTCACGTTTATACGCATTTGCAATGGAAGTCACTGGCCGATCCTGCATCGGCTGCTTTGGTAAACCAGTTGCCTGCAGCAAAAATTTCGCTTATGGGAGCAAACCACAGCCTGGCCGAATATTTTGATGGCTATGGCTACGTTATAGCCATATTCCTGGTGCTGGTGGGTGCGTTGCTTTGGGCCCTGAGCGATATTTCTGAAAAATTTCCTGCACCCAGCCTCAAACTGCTCATTCCGCTGGTACTTTTCCTGATTGTGCTGTTTTTTTATACACTGATCCTGTTTATCCCGGTTGAAGCGGTGTTTAGCGCCATTGCCAGCGCCCTGTGTACCCGTGCAATTGTTCTTTTGCATGGCGGGCATTTAGATTTTCACTTAAATAAAACAGAAGAATAAGTCCGTTCGCATAAAAGAATGCTTGTCTGATGTTATTGCGAAATATTTTATTTTCAATAATTATTGAAAGTTTGATAAATTATTTATATTTGACCATGTTTTAGAAAAGCGATTTTTAACATGGAAAAGTATACATCAACCCTTCAGCTGCTTATTCGCCTGGCCGGCCTGGCACAAGTAGTGTTGGCCATAGGGAGCCTGGCTGTTCCGAAGGTTTTAAAATGGCGGCAAGAATTGGCCAAAACCGCACCGCTCATCAAACAAATGTTTTGGGTTTACGCGGGGTATATTTTTGTCATCAATTTATGCTTCGGGCTGGTGTCAATATGCTGTACCGGCGATTTAATAAACGGTTCCCGGCTCGCCATGCTGCTTACCGGGTTTATCGCTGTATATTGGGTGTCGAGAGTGCTGATTCAGTTTTTTTATTTCGATCGGAACAATTTCCCCACCGGGGGCTGGCACAAAACCGGCGAACTGTTGCTGGTGCTGGTATTTGTTTTTACAAGCCTGGTTTACAGCTTGGCCGTTTATTATAACTTTCAACTCCCGGGATGAACCACTTGATCAACGACATCATCTTCCTCTGGATTATCAACCTGGTAATGGTTATCGCCGGCTTTTTTATCGTCAGGCAAAAAGCAATCCTGATCGCCTGGCTGCTGTTTGTTGCGAGCATAGCGATGGTGTTTTTGATATTTAGGAACGAGCACCCGGTTATAAAAATGCTGGCGATCATCGCCGTCACTTTTACCGCGATGAAAATTGTAGTGGTGCCGCTGGAGTATGCCGGCAAACAATTCAACCTTACTTTTAAACAATGGGGCATGTTCGCCGGTGGCTGGGCAGGCATGCGGGCGCAGCCATTTGCTACCCTGGGCGGCAAGGCATTACCCGGAGCGGGGCAAATGATTCGGTTTGGAATAAGCCGGTTGATCCTTGGCGCCCTGCTGATATTGGGTGCGCATGGATTAGTCCGGCTACAGCTAAATGCCGAAATAACCCACATACTAGTGAGCGTTATATTGCTTACCGGCCTTAGCCTTATCCTGCATTTTGGTGTGTTAAGCATCAGCGCCGGTATGTGGCGGCTTTCAGGCGCAAATACCTATTTATTATTCAGGCAGCCTGCAAAGGCCTTCAGCCTCACCGATTTTTGGGGCAAACGCTGGAATTTAGCATTTAGCGAAATGACCGCCATTTCCATCTTCCGCCCCTTGCGAAATAGAACGGGGAAGGCTGCAGCCCTGATGATCGCTTTCATTTTCTCAGGCATCCTGCATGAACTGGCCCTGAGTTTACCGGTAAACAGCGGCTATGGGCTGCCTACTTTGTACTTTGTTTTGCACGGAGGCCTTGTTTTGCTGGAAAAGTGGTTTAAGGACCACAACCTGAACTTTCTAGAAAACAAACTGATCGCGAAAGTTTGGCTGTTCTTTTGGCTGGTAATTCCTGCCCCGCTATTATTTCACACAGAGTTCATCAGGCAGATTGTATGGCCGCTGGCCGGGTTAAAATTTCATTAAGCAGCCAAATCAACTTTAATTGCAATCGGTCAGCCCATAAAATGTAAAAACAACAATTATCCTTTTATTAGTACCAACAAATGCTTTAATTTACGGTCACGTTTAGCAATTTATAAACCAGTTCCCAAAATGAGCAGCGACCAGTTTGTTATCGGTGTCGACTACGGCACCGATTCGGTTAGATCAGTAATTGTTGATGCCAGTAATGGGCGTGAACTGGCTTCTTCGGTATTTATGTACCCCCGCTGGCAACAGGGCTTATATTGCGATGCCGGACAAAACCAGTTCAGGCAACACCCGCTGGATTATGTTGAGGGGCTGGAATTCACGATCAAAGATTGTATCAAAAAGGCCGGCGGCGCTTCTGTCGCGCCAGCAATAAAAGCTATTTCTATCGATACAACGGGTTCAACGCCGGTTGCAGTAAATGAACAGGGCACACCACTTGCTTTAGTACAAGGTTTTGAAAATAACCCTAACGGCATGTTTGTTTTGTGGAAAGATCACACGTCGGTTAAAGAAGCTGCAGAGATAAACCAGCATGCCGCAAAGTTTGATACTAATTACCTGCAATATGTGGGTGGTATTTATTCTTCGGAATGGTTTTGGGCCAAGCTGCTGCATATTTTAAGGGTCGATGAAAAAATAAGGCCGGCCTGTTATTCCTGGGTGGAGCATTGCGACTGGATCCCTTTCATGCTTACGGGCGGCAAGCATATAAAGGATATGAAGCGGGGCAGATGCTCAGCAGGGCACAAAGCCTTATGGGCAGCCGAATATGGCGGCTTACCGCCGGATGCGTTTTTCGCTTCCCTCGATCCGCTTTTAAAAGGATTCAGGGCAAGGTTATTTGAAGATACCTACACATCTGATGTACCAGCCGGGAACTTAAGTGCCGAGTGGGCAGAACGGTTAGGATTGGCTACAGATGTTGTGATCGGTGTAGGCGCTTTCGACGCTCACATGGGTGCCGTCGGCGGGCAGATCGAGCCCTATCATCTCAGCAAGGTGATGGGCACTTCCACCTGTGATATGCTGGTGGCACCAACGGCCGACCTGCAGGGCAAACTGATCAGAGGCATTTGCGGACAAGTGGATGGTTCAGTAATCCCGGGTATGCTGGGGCTTGAAGCAGGTCAATCCGCCTTTGGCGATACCTATGCCTGGTTTAAAAACCTGTTGTCATGGCCGCTTAATGAATTGCTTAGCCAATCGACGCTGATTGACACCCAAACTGCCGAAGCTCTAAAAACCGAACTGGCAGCAAAGATCATCCCCGAATTGAGCCGGCAGGCAGCACTTTTACCCTTGGATGAAAATGCAGAACTTTCTGTCGACTGGCTGAATGGCCGCCGCACACCGGATGCCAACCAGGAACTCAAAAGCGCCATTGCAGGTTTGAGTTTAGGGAGTGATGCCCCAAGAATATTTAGGGCACTCGCTGAAAGCACCTGTTTTGGCGCGAAAAGTATCGTCGACAGGTTTAACAGCGAGGGCGTACCGGTAAAAGGGTTGATCGGTATAGGCGGCGTGGCTAAAAAATCGCCCTATATTATGCAGATGATGGCCGATGTTTTACAGATGCCAATCCGTATACACCAGTTTGAACATACTTGTGCGCTTGGCGCGGCCATGTTTGCGGCCACCGCGGCGGGAATTTATCCAAAAGTGGAGGACGCAATGGCAGCAATGGGCGGTGGTTTTGATGTGGAATATCAGCCTGTTCGGCAAAACGCTGATTTGTATGCAGCGCGGTATAAAAAATATATGCTACTAGGGAAATTTGTGGAGAACCCCCAGATTTGACAATCCCGTACATACGGGGTTGTCAAATCTTATCGTTTAATTAAAATGAGCAAATACGATCATATCCAAAAACAGGCTTATAAAGCCAACATGGAGCTACCGCGGCTAAACCTGGTGATCTTCACTTTCGGTAATGTAAGCGCGGCGGACCGTGACCTCGGTGTATTTGCTATCAAACCAAGCGGCGTGCCCTACGATGAACTTTCACCAGAGAAGATGGTGATCGTTGATTTTGACGGGGAAGTAGTTAAAGGTAAACTGCGGCCCTCGTCCGACACTAAGACACATGCGGTGTTGTACAAGGAATGGCCTGAAATAGGAGGGATATGCCATACCCATTCCACCTACGCTACCGCCTGGGCGCAATCACAGCGATGTATCCCGATTTATGGCACTACACACGCAGACCACAAAACGGTCGATATCCCCTGTGCCCCACCCATGCACGACGAGATGATCCAGGGCGATTACGAATACCAAACCGGCTACCAGATCATCAATCACCTCGAAGAGCAGGGATTAAGCTACCACGAAGTGGAAATGATACTGGTGGGCAACCATGCCCCTTTCAGTTGGGGAAAATCAGCCGAAAAAGCAGTTTATAACAGCGCTGTGCTCGAATCCATTGCACAAATGGCTTATTTAACGGAGCAGATCAACCCAAAAGCCGCAAGGCTGAAAGAGTCGCTGATCAAAAAACATTATGAGCGAAAGCACGGACCGGATTCGTATTATGGACAATGAAGTCCGCCGTCGCTAAAGCTATGGCGGAAGAAGAAGGTGAAAGGCCAAAGGTAAAAGGCAGAAGCAACTTGCGGACTTTCCGGATTTTCGGACTAAAACTCAATAACTCAATAATTCAATAACTCAAAACTAACAATGATAAATCTAAAAGAATTCGAAGTCTGGTTCGTTACCGGGAGCCAGCATTTATATGGACAAGAAACGTTATTGAAAGTTGCTGAACATTCGGAGCAGATCGCAAAGTCGTTTGACGCTAATGGGCAGATCCCGGTGAGGGTAGTTTTTAAGCCGACGGTAAAATCGACGGAAGAGATATATAACGTTTGCCAGGAAGCCAATACTTCTAAAAACTGCATTGGCATCATCGCCTGGATGCATACCTTTTCGCCGGCCAAGATGTGGATAGGGGGACTGAAGATACTGCAAAAACCATTGATGCACCTGCACACCCAGTTTAACCGTGATATCCCCTGGGACAGCATCGACATGGATTTTATGAACCTGAACCAAAGCGCCCACGGCGACCGGGAGTTCGGCTTTATCATGTCGCGCATGCGGTTGAACCGTAAGGTGATCGTTGGCCATTGGGAGGATAGGGCCGTGTTGGGCCAGATCGGGGCCTGGTGCCGGGTGGCTGCCGGCTGGCACGACTGGCAGGGCGCCCGTTTTGTGCGTTTTGGTGATAACATGCGTTTTGTAGCCGTTACCGATGGTGATAAAGTGGAAGCGGAACTTAAATTCGGCTATTCGGTAAACACGCATGGCGTTGGCGATTTGGTAAAGGTCATCAATGAGATCAGTGACGCCGAAACCGATAAGCTGATTGCCGAATATGAAGAAAAGTATGCTGTGGTTGATTCGCTACACAAAGGCGGTGCGCATTACAGTTCGATGCAGGCAGCCGCACGGATAGAGCTTGGCCTGGCTGCGTTTTTAAGAGACGGCAATTACAAGGGCTATACCGATACTTTTGAAGACCTCCACGGCCTGCTGCAGCTTCCGGGCATCGCCTCACAGCGCCTGATGGGCCAGGGTTATGGCTTCGGTGCAGAAGGCGACTGGAAAACCGCAGCTTTGGTGCGCGCCATGAAAGTAATGGGCAGCGGCCTTGCCGGCGGCAATTCCTTTATGGAAGATTACACCTATCATTTCGACCCTAAAAACCAAATGGTACTCGGCTCGCATATGCTGGAGATCTGCGAATCCATAGCTGATGGCAAACCCAAATGCGAGATACATCCCCTTGGCATCGGCGGCAAAGCCGACCCTGTTCGCCTGGTGTTTAATGTGGCCGGCGGGCCTTCGCTTAATGCTTCCATGATCGACATGGGTAACCGCTTCCGGCTGCTGGTGAACGAAGTTGAAGGCGTAGCGCCTGAACATGATCTGCCTAAACTGCCTGTAGCACGGGTGTTATGGAAACCTTACCCGGACATGCAAACCGGCTGCGCCGCGTGGATACTGGCGGGTGGCGCTCATCATACCTGCTATAGCCAAAATATCAGCTCAGAACAATTAGCCGACTTGGCCGAGATGGCCGGTATTGAATATGTGTTGATCGGAAAAGACACCAAACTGCACCAGCTGAAGAAAGAGTTGCAGTGGAGCGAGGTTTATTATCGCTGATGTGCGGATTTTGGATGTGCAGATGTGCACTTTCAGATGTGCAGATGTGCGCGTGTATCCGGTTGATGCCTTTCGGTTAAAAATTTACCAGGCCTTTTATAAACTGATCATTAAAGTCCGGCGCAAAATGGATAACGTTTTGCATTTGGGCAAACTCTGTTGGCTGATGGGTGGTAGTGATAATTACTGCGTTCATACCCGCATTCGCAGCGGTTTCGGCGCCTTTGGGCACATCTTCAAATACCAGGCAGTCGGTTGGCGGTACGCCCAGTAATTCTGCGGCCTTTAAAAATGTTTCGGGGTTGGGTTTGCTAAAAGTGACATCATCAGCGCTAACGATAGCGCTGAAATAACGCCGGATGTTTAAATTATCCAGCACAAAATCGATATTAATAGGTATTGCTGCCGTCCCGATGGCCATGGGGATGCCTTGCTGGTAAGCTTGCGCCAAAAACTCATGCAGGCCGGCAATCAATTTAAGGTGCGGCAAAAACTCCCGCTGGTATTTCTTTTCTTTTTCGATGGATATCTGGTTCATTTCGTCGGCAGTAAACCGTCCTGCGCCAAACATGCGTACCAGCACCTCCTGGTTTTTGCCATACATCTGCGGCTTTACTTCCTCCATGGTAAAATTCCCGCCAAGTTCATTGTTCAGCAGGTTGTGCCAGGCTTTTGCATGGTAAGGCATATCATTTACCATGGTGCCGTTCAAATCGAAAATAAAAGCCCTCATTCAGTAGCTGGTTAATCCCGCAATAATAAGCAACGCCACACTTAGCTATAACAAGTGTGGATAAAAATCTTATTTTTTTAAATCTAAGCTGTAACGACTAACGTAATTCAATCGTAATTGCATATGATAGATAATAATAGTTTGTTGGCCCCGCACTACCATGAAAGACATTAAGATGTGGCTAAAAAATTAAGGACACGGCGATGGAGTGATAAGTGTGATTAATTTCTTTTTAGCGAAAGCCCGTTAGCTTAGTAAGCTTTGGGCTTTTTTTGTTTTGAAGAAGTCCGGAAGTCCGAAAGTCGGAAAGTCCGCAAGATGATTGGCGGCTTGGTGAAGTTGCCACTTTCTATCTTTCGGACTTCCCGACTTTCGGACTTCCGGTCTTTCGGACTCAACCACTTGCTATACCGAATATTATCCCTAACTTAGCGCCCTTAATAAATAAAATAATGCAAGAAGGAACAGTTAAATTTTTTAATGCAACCAAAGGTTTTGGTTTTATTACACCTAATGGTGGTGGCCAGGACGTATTTGTGCACACATCAGGCCTGATCGATGAGATCCGCGAAAACGACAAAGTTGAATTTGAAGTTGAGAACGGCAGAAAAGGCGTTAACGCGGTAAATGTAAAAGTTGTTTAATTATAGTATTTAAACATTAACGTTACCAGCGCCTGCTCCCCAAAAGAGCAGGCGCTTTTTTTTATTTAGATTGAAGAACAAACTTTATTAAAACAAAAAGCCTGGTGATGGCATTGTTATTGTAAGGATGTAACCATCTACAAAAAAACAAAACCATGAAAGATACAAGCAGAATTATAGCAGCGTTACTAATAGGCGCTGCGGCGGGTGCAGCTTTAGGATTATTGCTGGCGCCCGAAAAAGGCGAAACTTTACGCGAAGGTATAGCCGACACTATTAATGATCTGGTCGACAGTGCTAAAGACGCCATGATGTCCAGGGCGAATGACATTAAGGAATACGGCAGCGGATTGTACGGCAAGGCCAAATCAAAATTTGAAGGCAGTGTAAGCGACCTTAATGATCATAAGGACGCAATTGTTGAAAATGCCCGCGCGAAGGGACGCGAACTGAAAGATCAGGCACAAAGCAAAATAAACGAAGGTAAAGCGCACATAAAAAACGGCTCGAACGAAGTTAACGACGCTGTTCAAAAAGCGTAATCAAAAATCTTCCCAATAAAAAAACCCGGCAAATAACCGGGTTTTTTTATGTAGAGATGCGATACTTCGCGTCTCCCACTGACAGGTAGCCAACATTGTGGCGTGGTGTTTATGTGAATGCATTCAAGGGCATGGTGTATCGCGTCGATGCCAAACACTGTCTATTTTGCAGGCCACACATTGTTGCTTACGTCGGCATCCATAAATGTCCCGCCGTCAATTTTTATTGATTTAATGGTCTTTTTTGTTTTGATATGAACAACCATATGTTTTTGGTTGCGTTCCCAAACGGCAGGTGTTTGATGGAAACTGTCATCCTTTTTATCAGCATCGGTATAGATCACATCAAAGGAACTGCATAACCGCCGATGTTTTGAATGGACAGATCGTAACCATCAGCCACCTTTTTTACTGATTCCAGTTTCAGGTCGATATAGCCGTTAGTGAAAAACCAGGTCCTGGGCCTGTGCCATGGTTAGCAGCAGGAACGATTGCGCGATTAATGTGGTCGATTTGTACATTTTGATGAAGGTTTACCGGCAAAGTAAATACAAAATATTCAAAACAGGCGTTAACAACCGCCAAATTGGTCGATTTTTAAACGCTTACTCCCTAATATTCAACGCTTTGATTTTGAAAAATCCCAATTGCAACTTATTTGCAAAAAAATCAATTTACTATTTGCAGTAAAATAAATATTTTTTTACTTTGCAGCAGTTATTTTAATAGGGGTATTAAATAACTAATTTGTAGCCACCTGCCTTCGGGCGGG
>OLLK01000308.1_pt1 | contig 36316 bp, 11 predicted proteins | sample 1604531 | NCBI WGS metagenome assembly OLLK01 (sample SAMEA104055722, study PRJEB20765) | soil metagenome | isolation source: soil | reverse complement strand
GAGCACAAAGCGGTTAATGAATATGATTTTAGTGCTTTCATAGTGCTCCTTGTGAACTTAGTGGTTTTTTAAAGTGTTTTAACCACAAAGGACACAAAGGTTTTCACAAAGAGCACAAAGTGGTTAGTGAATATGATTTTAGTGCTTTCTTAGTGCCCATTGTGAGCTTAGTGGTTTATTTTAAAAGGGTTGAGCCCGAATATTGAATAAGAATTTAATTTATGATGAAGATCGCCTTAGCCCAGCTTAACTACCATATCGGCAATTTTGAATCGAATACATCCAAAATAATCGACCATATAAAAATAGCCCGTAACCATGGCGCCGACCTGGTGGTGTTTGCGGAATTGTGTGTGTCAGGCTATCCTTCGCGCGACTTTTTGGAGTTTGATGAATTTATCGAACTGTGCGAGGCATCGGCACAAAAAATAGCCGCCGAATGCATTGATATTGCCTGCATCATCGGCCTGCCAACGCCCAATCACAATCCCGAAGGAAAGGAGCTGCATAATACCGCCTACTTTATTGAAAATGGCGCAGTTAAAGCAGTGGCCCACAAAGCGCTGCTGCCCAATTATGATATTTTTGACGAATACCGCTACTTTGAACCATCCCGTGAGTTTAGTTGCATTGATTTTAAGGGCCATAAAATTGCGCTGACCATTTGCGAAGACCTGTGGAACACCATTGAAAACCCGCTGTACATTACCCGGCCGATGGACATCCTTATAAAGGAAAACCCGGACGTGATGATCAATATTGCAGCTTCGCCGTTTGCCTATAACCATGATGAGGAGCGTATTGAGATTTTAAGCGATAATGCAAAGCATTATAACCTGCCGCTGCTGTACGTAAATAACGTGGGCGCCCAAACCGAACTCATTTTTGATGGTGGTTCGCTGGTGTTTGACAATGCCGGAAAGATGATAGACGAGATGCCTTATTTTGAGGAAAGTATGGCCTATTACGATCTTGATAAAAATGGGAATGTGAGTTTTCAGCATAAGTCGACCATGCGCCACGAAAGGCAGAGCGACATTGAACAGATTCACAATGCCATTGTCCTTGGGATACGTGATTATTTTTATAAATCGGGTTTTAAACAAGCTATTTTGGGTTTGTCGGGCGGCATCGACTCGGCGGTGGTATGCGCGCTGGCAGCGGAGGCATTGGGGCCGCAAAATGTAATGGCGGTTTTATTGCCGTCACGCTTTTCAAGCGATCACTCCATAAAAGATGCGGAAGATCTGGTAAAAAACCTGGGCTGTATGCACGAAATTGTGCCGATAAAACACATTACGGAAGCATTTGAGTCAACGCTTGAACCGCAATTTAAAGGCCTGCCCTTCAATATTGCCGAAGAGAATATACAATCGCGCAGCCGGGCGGTCGTGCTGATGGCCATGTGCAACAAATTCGGCTATATTTTGTTAAACACATCAAACAAAAGCGAGGCTGCTGTGGGTTACGGGACCTTATATGGCGATATGTGCGGCGGTATATCCGTTATCGGCGATGTATACAAAACACAGGTTTTTGACCTGGCGAGATATATTAACCGGAACGGCGAGATCATACCGGAAAATTCCATCAGTAAACCACCATCCGCTGAGTTAAGGCCGAATCAAAAGGATACGGACTCGCTGCCTGAATATGATGTTTTGGACAAGATACTGGCCGAATACATCGAAGGAAGGTCATCTTCGGCAGCCATTATAAAAATGGGCTTTGATGAAAAAACGGTGAGGAGGGTGATAAAGCTGACCAACCTGGCCGAGCATAAAAGATACCAGACACCGCCCATACTGCGGGTATCGCCAAAGGCGTTTGGTATGGGCAGGAGGATGCCGATAGTTGGAAAATATTTGTCGTAACTTCAGTTACGAATTTTAATTGTATTTCGTACGGTCAGGGTGGAGGGAAAATTTAGAAATAGCTCCGATTTTTTAATCTGGCGGCTAAACCTTTTGATGATCATTTAGTCTAAAAAATAACTCGAGGGATTATATCATGAAAAAATTAATTGTTTTGGCTTGTGCGGTGGTTTTGCTGTCGGGCCTTTCAGCATGTACCAGTTATAATTATTATCAGGCTGGCATAAATAAAACCAATATGAGCGGCTACCACACCTTCGCGTGGATGCCCCCTTCAAAATCAGGAAATAGGGCAATGGGCGACATGGCCGATATGAAGGTTAAAGAAGCAACGACTAACGCCCTGGTAGCAAAGGGCCTTCAAATTAATCAGCAGCACCCTGATCTGATCGTTAATTATACCCGCATAGTGGGCACTGGTTCGTATACTACTTACTATACCCCGTATTATGGCGGTTATGCCGGTTGGGGACTTGGCTGGGGCTGGGGTTGGTATCGTCCATGGTACGCTTATGGCGCACCATTCGGCTACTACGGCAGTGTAACCTATGCAGACAAGGGTCATTATAAAGAGGGAACTTTAATAATAGACCTTGTTGATCCACGTACACGCAAAATTGTGTGGAGAGGCTTCGGTGTTGGCGAAATACATCACAATCCGCAAAAAGACGTCGAAGACCTGCCAAAGGTTGTCGACGGTATACTTGATCAATTACAAACATTACCGCCGCCGCCAATGCGCGCCCGTCAATCTTAATAGGAATTTGATAATTATAGCCTGAAAAGGAATACTTTCAAGTCAAAAGTCTTTAGTCGGAAGACAAAAGTCGGATTTTTACTCTTTTCTTTACTTAGGATTTAAGACTTTCGACTTCGGACTAAACGTCAATTTAGGAGAGACACGACAATATAGGATCCCTTCTGTTTTTTACAGGAGGGATTTTTGTTTCCGGCTGAGATGGATAAAAGCAAAAACAACGGCAGCCGCAGCTAATACAAACACCCAGGTGTCGAGCGGGCAAACTGCGTCAGGGTCGGTACCGCCACAGGGCTCACCTGGCTGTGCATACAGTACAGCACAGTTAAGGGTTAATAAAAATAATACTCCTAAAAATTTTCTAACTCGCATACTCCCTGTGTTGATGGTCCCTCATTACAAATGTACATATTATTTAAATATTTTATTATTAATGCATGGGACTCCGCAAGTTATAAAAAATAGTTAAAAAAGTATCATGTTTCCGCCACAGGCAACGCAAACGCTTTTAAAACCCATTTGTGTCGTTACCGGCTGGTGTTGAGCGCGGTAGTTAACTGCGTTTCGAAGAAGTTTCCATATCTATTTAAGAACGTGTCCATTGTTTTGCCGGTTTTCAGCTGTAAGTGTTCAAAAAATACTCAAAAAATGGACATATTTTGCCGAGTGCCGAATCAAAAGTTGCTGAAAAACAGTGGTTTAATGTGTGGTTTAGACGCCGGTCGTGTGTAAATATTGAACACTTGAACCCGGTTTAAATGCGCTTAAGCGTGCTTTAATCCAGGCTAATCACTAACCTGTTTTTACAATTTAACGAAGGTGCTTTCGCCCACAAGGCTGTTATCTTTAGAGTTGACCACTTTGACCACATAAGTACCCGGCGTAAGACTATTTACATCAGTTTGCCAGTTTTGCGTGGTGGTTGTTGCTTTTGTAACCAGCACTCCCAGGATGTTCACGATCTGTATATTGTAAGCCAATTTAGCTGATGCGATATTTTGAACAGCCATACCCGACCCCGTGCTGTTAAAACCTGGCGCTATGTTTAAGTTCAATGTGGTTTTGGCCGGGTTAGGGTATAAAATTACCCCGCTTTTAACCAGGTTGCCAGCGGTGTTCCCATACATGAGTGTTACAGCCTTTGAATAAGTGATCGTTCCGTTCAGATCGGTCATCTGCAGGCGGTACAAATTTGCGCCGTTAACGGGGTTTTTATCCAGGAAATCGTAAATCCCCTGGCCGCTTGAAGCAAATCCGCCCAGTACATTATAAGTTACGCCGCCATCTGTGCTTCTTTCAATCGCAAAATTGGTATAGTTCTGTTCGTTTTCGGTAGCCCAAACGGACTGGGCGCCGTTAACCTCTTTTGTTGCGTTAAACTGCAGCAGGTGAACCATCAATGCGGGATTTTGGCGGATAACGAGGGTGAAGCGATTGCCGCCATAACTATTGGTATCGGTAGTGATGTCGAATATGTATGTTGTGTTGTTCCTGATATCCAGTGAATCCTTTTTGTAATTATCCATCAGCCACACGTCGTAAATGGCCGGTATAGCTTTAAAGTCGGTCCGCTGCAGCGTGTATGTGCCGTAATTGCTGGCGTTAACAAACAATTTGATCACCTGGCTAAGGGACTTTTTTGGGAATGGAAGCCATTTGACAGCCGTCTTGACGCTGTCGCTGCTGATGCTGGCCAAAGTTTGAAGGGAGCCGGAGCCTTTTACAAATTTAGCGTCCAGTTGTTGGTCATAAGCAGTGGACGTATTTGAATTAAAACCAACCACCATGTCGACAGCGTTAGCGGTGTCCGTGATCAAATTCAGCCTTAAATAACTGTCATAGGCGCCCTGCGCAGTAGCAGCATGCAAAGCAACGCGACGATCCATCAGTAAATTGCCACTTGCTACCTGTGTGCTTGTTTTTGCCGCTTCCTGGAAAGTAAGGGTCGGTGATACAGCGGTCGCCTGCACAAAAAAGCCCTGCCCGGTCGGAATGATATTGCTTGCATTACCTGTTGCAATATGGGTTAAAGCATTATAGGTGTCATACGCTTTTGAATGCGGATTAAATATCCATACAGTAGGCGCAATATTTACCCCATAAATGGCGGCAGCTGAGCTCGAATTGCTGAAAGTGCTCCAGTCGATTGAACTGGCGTAAGGATTGCCGACAAGGTTAAAGCCCCTCACGGCATAGTTTGTAGTTGAGGCAGTACCCGATCCGCTATAGCCAAGCGTAACACCACCGGAATTATACCAGCTCTTGACAAGTATTGGCCCCTGGTTAAGCGTTCCTGTTGTGCTTAAAGTAACTGCAGAAGGGGAGGTATAAGTGGTCACTGTTTCAGCTGCGAGGCTTGTGGTGGCCCTGTTTCCTCTGAAGAAGAACATAACGCCTGTGCCGGCAGGAAGATTGTACGCAGTGGAGCCGTTGTTCAGGTAATAATTATAACTGGGTGAATTGTTTATGGCGCTGATCCCCCAAAAATTTCCGCTGGTAAATGTGGTATTTGACGGGACCATATCTTCCCGGTATAAATAGATGGTCGGGTTTCCGGTTTTGTCAAAGCCCCCGCCGGCGGTACCGGTAAGGTAAATGCCGGTTTGCAGGTAATTAAGGCTATATACATTTAATGAAGCCGTAGGCGATGCGTTATAAACCGGCGAAGATAATAACCGGTAGCTACGGTAGCCGCTTCCGCCGGAGATATAGCGCTCTACAGTGACATTTCCGGATACCGAGTAGGTGCTCGGTATAGCTGCTACGCTTGCTGCCTGGGTCGAAGAGCATTTTAAGGTAAGTGCTGCAGGTGAAGATCCGACTGTCAGGTTGCCTTTTGTAAGCGTTATTACGTCATAAATATCCACCGGCCCGCTGTTAATGGTAACCGTGCCGCCGGCTGAGTTGTTAACCTTCATGTCAGCCAGTGAAGCAGTGTTGGTAGTATTTGTACCTGTATAGCTCTGTGCCGCAACAGATCCGTTCCATGTAATGCCGGACGAGAGATTGCCGCCATATAAAATACCGTCGCCCGAAGTGCTTGCGTTGTTGACAATATCGCAGCCCACACTAAGTGTAAAACCGTTTAAAGTCAATGTGGCTGTAGCTCCTAACGTTACATTGTAGGCACTTTCATTCGCTGTTAGTACCGGGTATTTGGCTAAGCCGGTAGGGATCACTAAATTAGATGTGCTGCTGAAAAGTGGTAAATGGTCCCAGTTTCCGGCAGTAGTTGGATTGGTGGTTCCGGCGGCGCCACTCCAGGTGTACGTGATCACATTTCCGGGTGCAGTCACGTTTATAGTTGATTGACAGCCGGTGGCGTTAGTAACCGTGAGCACGTAGGTTCCCGCAATAGCGTTTGCTATCGGTACCGTTGGGTTTTGCGAACTTGACGTAAACCCGCTGCCGGCTGGGCCAACCCAGGAATAGGTTGCACCTGCAACAGTGTTTGCGGTAAGTGATAATGTATTGCCTGAGCAAAAGGCTCCGCTTCCGGCGCCATACAGAACATTAACCTGTGCCGCAGTTAGCTCGGAACTTTCAACGGCGATATCATCAAGTGCTCCGTTAAAATAAGTTGCCGCAGCAGTTGCGGGAGCATTTGTCCAGCCGGTTATCGCATCGAACCCGATTCGCCAGTATCCGCCGAGCGAAAGTACGGCGTTCATGGCCGGATTTGAGGCGGCCAGGGCGCCGTCTACATACATATTGCTCCCGTTGGTGGTTGAAAAAGTTGCTACCACGTGGTGCCAGTTGCCATCATTATATGCTGTGATGGTATTTATAGTGGATTTTACCGCTAATGGCGCTACTCCAAAATAAAGCTCGCCGTTGGTGCCCATATAGATCACACGGTCGACGCTTAAGCTGCTGCCCGTTTGGGAGCTGCCAAAGCCGACGAGGTAACCGCCGGCAGTGCTGGTTTTAAACCAAACGCTGATAGAAAAAGCAGATGGGCCGGGCAATGCGATATTTGTGCCTGTTGATATGTATTGGGTGCTGCTTGCGACAAAATTCATGGCGTTACCCGAAGTGCTGTAACGATCGGTGGTGGATGTCGGTGCGCCATGTGTTGTGGCGGTGTTGCTGCTGCCTGAAAGGTCGGTAGTGCTGCCACCGGTAAACCCATACGAAAAGTAACTGCCACTGGTGGGGGCGGATGAAATTATCGGGTCGGCGCTTATAGTCCCAACTACAGCTGTCCGCGCTGCGCATAATACGCCGCCTTGTGTATAATCAACATAAAAAGTAGTAGTTGAGTTAATGCTTGGGTTGTATGTTGCACCAGTCGATAAAGATGTGCCCCCCGAAGCAGCAGCATACCAGTTATAAGTGCCACCAGCCGGAAGCCCTCCCGAAGCCGAAAGGTTAACCGTACCCACACCGCAATTAAAGTCAGGGGTGCCTGTAGGGCCGATGGGTCTAACAGTTATGGTTTCTGTAGTATAACCTGTACCCAATCCATTATGGGCGGCAATAGTATAAACTGTTGTCGGTAATGTCGCCGTTGGGGTTCCCGAAATTACTCCTGTTGTTGTGTTAAAGCTCATGCCTGCTGGCAACGGTAAGTCTATTGAGTAGCCTGCAGTAGGAACTTCCAAAACATCTGACCCACTACTATTGGCAATATAAATATCCCCAAAAGGGTCAATAACCATACTCCGCGGGCTGCTTAAACCTGTGAGGAAAGTGCTGGTAACTCCTGCGGGCGTGATTTTTATTATACTATTTGCGCCTAAATCAGCAAGGTAAACATTACCGGCGGCATCTATAATAAGGTTACGCGGGTTACTAAACCCCGAAGCAAAAACAGTTTTTGTTAGTGTACCGCTTGCTATCTTGATGATATTATTTGTAGGGCTAAATTCCGATACATATACATCTCCTGTAGCATTATTTATGGTAATACCATAAGAGTTTGTAAGGCCGCTTGCATAAACAGTTGCAACGGTTGCGCCAGGGGCTATTTTGTAAACATCTCCGCTGGATTGGTCGGCTGCATAAATATTACCGGCGGCATCAATGGCCATACCATCGGGTATACTCATGCCTGGTCCGGTTATTTGCGTAATAACACCGGCCGGTGTTATTTTATAAATAGTGCCGCTTCCCTGGTCGGCCTGATAAATATTACCGGAGGCATCAACAACTATATCTTTAGGGCCATTTGTGGCCACAGTGTGTGTAGTTAATAACACACCCGCAGGTGAGTATACATAAACAAGGCCGCCTGAAAAATTATTTGTTATTATGTCGCCCGTTGTAGGGTCGTACGAAATGCCATAGGGTTGCCCTGGAAGTGCAGCAAACGTCCCCAGCGATCCGGCAACAACAGCGCCGCCGGTATTGGTAGGGGTTAACGAGGTTATAGCTGTATTAACCGTATAAACGTTGGTTGCCGGAGTATAACTAATAACCGGCGCCTGTGCGTATAAGCGGGTTAAGAATAGTCCGGATACGGCGAGTATTGACAGTAAGCGAGATCTCATGACAATTAAGGTGCTGTGATATTCCTAGTGTACTGTGTACATTAAAATGCATCCTTGTACGCAATTGTATAAGGAAAGTTACAACATCACTCAAATTGTTGTTTTAACATCAATAATCAGCATCCGAACCAGGGGGCGCGGGATGAGATCCGGCGGGTTTTTTAAGTCTTCATAACAATGCGATTCGTTTTAAACTACAACTTAACGAAGGTACTTTCGCCTACCACGCTGTTGTTAGTCCTGTTTATTACTTGTATCATATAGGTTCCGGGTGTCATGCTGCTGACATCAGTCTGCCATGTTTGCTGGTTAACGTTGGCTTTCCTTACTACGGATCCTAAAACATTGGTGATTTGAATATTATAAGAGGCTGATGCTAATGTATTGCTGATGGCAATTGTTGAGCTTCCAGCGGGGCTAAAGCCGGTCTTTATCGATAAGTTCAGCATAGCTTTTGCAGGATTTGGATACACGGTGATCCCGGTTTTTGCCAGGGTACTCGCATTCCCATACATGATTGTAACTGAATTCGAATAAATGATGGCGCCATTCAAGTCGGTGATCTGCAAGCGGTACAAATTGGCGCCGCTTTGCGGGTTTTTGTCTAAGAAACTGTAGGTGCCCTGGCCGGCCGCAGGATCGCCGCCCAAAACATTCCAGGTTGCGCCGCCATCGTTGCTGCGCTGAACGGTAAAGTGTGTATAGTTCTGTTCGTTTTCAGTAGTCCAGTCAATTTGCGACCAATTCTGCATTTTTTGACCTGAAAAGCTAAGCAAATGAACTGCTAATGCAGCGCTTTGGCGTATAACCAATTGGAAGCGATTACGACCGTAGCTGTTGGTATCAGTGGTAATATCGAATACATACGAAGGATTATGTTTTATATCCAACGAATCTTTGTTGAATTTATCCATAAGCCAAACATCGTAGATCTGCGGAATTGCTTCCAGTTCGGTCATGTTTATGGTGTAAGTGCCGTACGCTTTTGCGCCAACAAATAGTGGTATGATTGTTTGGGGGGCAGTCGGCATTGGCATTTTATTAATACCCAGCATAACACTGTCCGCCGAGAAACTCCGTAGACTTACCTGTCCGGTTCCAGTTCTATAAGGGGCATCCTCATCAGCAACAAATTTTGAAGAGCTTTGCGAATCAAAACCGATATAGGTATCATCTGTGTTCACGGTATCTTTTGACAATTGTAACCTTATATGTGGATTGATATTGCCCTGGTTTATTGTTGCCAGACCTCTCTGCGTATCCATAAACAAGTTCAACCCGGTCAACTGAGTAGAGGTTTTTGCCGATTCATTAAACATCAACTGGGCATTTGCGGCGTTTGCCAGCACAAAAAATCCTTCTCCGCTAACAATCGTTCTTTTTCCGTGATTAGTGTAGATACCGCCTTTTTGGTAAATATCGTAGTTATTAGTTACCGGGTTCAGCTCGTAAACAGTTATGCCGATTTTGCTGCCATAAATGCCTGAGGTTGTTGATGTGGTGTTATATGATTCCCAATCAATCGAGCTGGCATAGGGATTTCCAACGAGATTAAAACCACGTACAGCATAGTTGGTGGCTGTGCCTGTCCCTGTATAACCCAGGTTGGCAGATGCTGGCGTATACCAGTCGCTAACAGTTATTTGCCCCTGGTTCAATGTGCCTGATGCTGTCATGGTTACGGCTACGGGGGTGGTATAAGTAGTTGTAGTTTCAGTAGCAAGAGCAGCTGAAGCCCTGTTGCCTCTGAAAAAGAAAATGTAACCGTTTCCCGAAGGTATATTGTAAGCGGTTGAGCCGCCATTGAAATAATAATTATAGGCCGTTGCGTTGTTTATTGCGCTAATTCCCCAAAAATTACCAGTTGTAAAACCCACATTGCTTGGGGTCTGATCCTCACGGAATAAATAGATAGTCGGATTTCCGGTTTTATCGAATCCTCCGCCCGCAGTGCCGGTGAGATACATGCTATTCTGCAGATAATTTATGCTGTATACATTATTTGAGCCTACTGTTGCGGCGTAAACCGGTGAGGATGCTAACCGGTATCCGCGGTAGCCGGCGCCCCCATCTACATATCGCTGAACGTTTACAGTGCCTGTTATGCTTGGGCCCGATGGTATTGCAGCCACAGTAGCCGAATTAGTATTGGTTGACAGCAAGGTTAAATTACCACCCGCGTTTAATATCGTAAGCGGGCTGGATCCGCTCATAGTCAACGTTCCTGTTGCGGCAATATAAAATTTGCCACTCACCATGGTTTTACTACCGGCCCCGCTAAAGGTAGCTTTATACATTTTGGTACCGCTGCCGCCACCTCCTATAAGTGCCTGGGTGGTGCCGTTAAAATTGAGGATTTGACTGTTAAGAGCAAGGTAATCGCCGGCGTCATTTGCCATTGAATTGGTAAAATCACCTGCGATATACAGGTTTCCAGACTCGGGCGTGGTTACACCTGTACCCGAAAACAGGATACTTTGATAGCTTACACCTGTAGGTAAACCGGTGATGCTTTTATCGGTATAAATAGTTTGCGATGCCCCGGAATAATTTACAGTCGCTCCGGCGTTAACAAAGTTCATTGTATTTGTGCCGGTTGAAGATATGCCCGAAAACGCGGATGTAGCGCTTAACTGCAGCGTGCCGGTAGTAGTTGGAACTATCCCCAAAGTGGATGTGCTGGTTGATGTATTCGAAGTTTCAAGTATCCCGGTAAGGTTTGTGCTGCCGCCGGTTACATTAAAGGTTGAATTGTAAAGGGAGGGTCCGCTGTTTGAAGAAGTAAGCGAGATGTTTCCGGAAATATTTAAATTGGTAACTGATGAAGTCATAGTGGCGTTATATGAACTGCCCAGGGCGGTGTTCGCAATAACCAATGCGCTATCGGCATTCAATGTGCCGGCACCCGACAATGAACAGGTATAGCCCAGGCCTGCGCTTGCATCGCTTTGGTAAGTCATGGCGCCCAATACATTTAGCGTAGCGCCGCTGTTTACCACCACACCCGGGGACTTGCCGCCCAGATTACCAAATGCTATCGAACCCACGTTGACCGTGCCGGATGCTGTAAGGACATTAGGGAAGTAGTTGAAAGTTCGGTTAACCCCAATGAGCGCCTTGTTGGCGCTTGTAGGCACAACATTGCCAAGCCAGTTCGAGGCAGTATTCCAATCGGTGCTGGTTACTCCTACCCAGTCGTATGAAACTATGCAGGAAAGTGTCACCGTGGTTGTTCCGCTGCCGGTAATATTATAAGCAGTAATGGTATAAGTAGTTACCGGGAAAGCAGAAGTAGGCGTGCCGGTAATCTGCCCGGTTGTAGTATTAAAACTTAATCCTGGCGGCAAGGGAGCGTTAATGTGGTAGCCACCCAGTGAAAGATATTCCTTTACGGTATTGTTTGTAAAATCCGACACATATAAATTACCGCTGGCATCGGCAACAAAGCCCTCTACGTCTGTAAACCCGGTTAAAGTATTAAGTAATACGCCATTGCTACTGTAAATTTTTACTGAATTATTATGCGAGTCGGCCACAAAAACGTTTCCTGATGGGTCAACCGATATCGCTAGCGGGTCGTTATAACCACTGCTAAATGTCCCCAGGTATGCACCTGTTGCGTCATAATAGGTTACATAACCCTGGTTAGTCCCGGTAAGATTGTTGCCACGGTTTAATACGTAAATAATCCCCGAAGCCTGGTCGACAGCAACGCCGTCAGATTCATTCATATTTGTGTTCGGGAGCGTTTGTAATAAAGCGCCGGCTGTGCTGTATTTTGTTACTGAACTGGTGTAAGGCGAAGTATAAACATAAGTGGCGATATAGAGATTATTCGATGCGTCGATACTGATACCCAGGGGGTGGCTAAGGCCCGTAATAATAGTGCTTTGATAAACGCCGGCGGAATTAAACTTATAAATTGCACCGTTGCCAGTATCTTCTACGTAGCTGTTGCCGAATGAATCAAAAACGATACCTTCAGGGTGAGAGTAGGTTGCCGACGCGTTGTCAAAGGTGCCGATATAGGTATTGCTTGAATTCCACTCGCTAACAGTTTTGTTATTATAGTTGGCAACATAGATATTACCCGATGCATCAATGGTCATCAAACTTGGGCCGGCCAGTGTGCCGCCGGTAAGCGTTATGCCGGTTGAAGCGTAAGAATAGCCGGTTACTGCACCACCCGTATTGGTTGGCGTTAATGTACTTATTGCCGTACCTACTGTGTAAACATTTGTTGATGGTGTATAGCTGATGATAGGCGCAGCCGGGCTAACAGTTATAATTAAATTTGTGGTGCTGGTACCTTGTGTGTTTGTACCCACAATGGTAAAAGTAGTAGTAGGGAAAACTACGGTTGGCGTGCCCGAAAGTACACCTGTTGTTGTGTTGAATGATAAACCGGTTGGCAAAGTTCCCCCGCTTATGGCATAACTGGCTACTGCACCACCGGTGCTAACTGGTACTGCCGGTGTAATTGTTGATCCTACTGAGTAAGTTACCGTTCCTGGTGAATAAGTAATTGATGGGGGAGTAGAAGTAACAGTAAGCGTTACCGTTGCACTCGAACTCCCGTTTACGTTTGTGGCGGTAACAGTAACAGCAGTTGCGCCCGTTACGGCAGTCGGCGTTCCTGTAATAGCGCCAGTTGATGTGTTAAATGATAATCCGGCAGGAAGTGAACCGCTTATTGAATAACTCGAAGCTGCCCCGCCGGTGTTTGTTGGTATTAACGATGAAATCGGCGTTCCCTTTGTATAAGTATAGGCGGCCGGGGAATAACTAATTGATGGCGCTTTTGGATTAACGGTTAATGTAACCGTTGTACTTGAGCTCCCGACAAAGTTAGTGGCCGTAATGGTATAAGTTGTTATAGCCGATGTTGCGGTGGGTGTTCCGGAAATTACACCGGTTGAAGTATTAAATGACAATCCTGCCGGTAACGTAGCGCTTATTGAAAAACTGGATGCGGCGCCTCCTGTGTTTGAAGGTGTCAACGTGGAAATCGCTGTGCCAACGGTGTAAATGTTGGTTGATGGCGAATAACTGATTATTGGAGCTGCCGGGTTTACACATGATATAGTTACAGTTGTGGTGCTTGTACCACCATCGTTATCGCCCGAAATAGTATAAGTAGTAACGGGTGATACCGCTGTGGGTGTTCCGGAAATCGTACCGAAATACGTATCGAACACTAAACCGGCAGGCAGTGCAGGGCCAATAGCAAAACTGGTATCCGAACCGCCAGTATTGGTGGGCGTTAAGGTGCTGATTGCCGATCCCACAAAATAAACATTAGTTGATGGCGAATAGCTGATGTTTGGCGCGTATGGGGTTACGGTAAGCGTGAGTGTTGTACTTGAGCTTCCACCGGGATTGGTAGCCGTGATGGTGTAAGTGGTAATATTAGACGGAACACTTGGTGTGCCCGAGATTTTACCGGTTGCAGTATTGAATGTTAAACCGGTTGGCAGAGCCGGGCCTATAGAATAACTGGATACGGTTCCGCCGGTGCTAACGGGTGTTATCGCTGCAATGGCTGCGCCTTGCGGATAAACGTGAGATGATGGCGAATAAGCTATAATAGGAAGCTGTTGTAAAACGGTTATGCTTACTGTTGTGTTTGCCGATCCGGTTGAATTGGTGGCAGTAATGGTATAAGTAGCAGTAGCAGACAGCGCAGTGGGCGTTCCGGAAATAACACCGGTAGCGGTGTTAAAAGATAATCCTGCCGGTAACGCCGGGCTTATGGCATAGCTGGCGGCGGCTCCGCCTGTATTGGTCGGCGTTAATGAGGCGATCGCAGTTCCAACGTTATAAGTGTTGCTGGAAGGCGTGTAGCTAATTACCGGCAGCCCCAGTTTAATGTTTATGTTAAGCACCGCAGTGGCCGTTACACCCCCGGTATAATTTGCGGTGATGGTATAGTTTGCTGCAGCCGTTACAGATGTAGGCGTGCCGGTAATTTGTCCGTTGCTGGTGTTAAGTGTTAAACCTGCAGGCAACGCACCTGAAAAGCTCACCGGGCTGCCTGTTACTGTTGGCGTTAAAGTGCTTATTGCAACAGTTGTAAAGAACGTAAATGGCGAACCGGTATAACTGATCGTTGGCGCCGATACGGTTATGCTAATGGAAGTGCTCGCTATAACTCCACCGCCGTAGTTCGCCGTAATGGTATAAACAGTAGCTCCTGACACCGTGGTCGGTGTTCCGGTTATATCTCCCGTTGAAGTATTTAAGGTTAAACCTGCAGGTAAGGCTCCGGAATAACTGGTAGGATTGCCACCCACTTCGGTAGTACTTAATGTGGTTATTGCCGTGCCGGTATAAAACGTGAATGGCGAGCCGGTATAACTTATCGTAGAGGCTAAAACAGTTATATTTATTGTCGTGGTAGCGGTTATACTGCCCGCATAATTAGCAGTAATGGTGTAAGTAGTGGCAGCCGCTGCAACTGTTGGTGTGCCTGATAATATGCCCGTGGTTGTGCTGAAAACTAAGCCGGTGGAAACAGCCGGGCTGATGGCATAACTGGTTGGCGCCCCAGTATTAGTGGGCGTCAAAGAAGTAATTGCCAGCGCCGTATAATAAGTAAATGGCGAACCTGTATAACTAATATTTTGCCGGGTTACGGTAATAGTATAAGTTCGGCTGGTAAAGCCAACCGCTGATACAACGATTGTAATAGTATTTGAACCTGCGCTTAAAGCTATCGGCAAAGAGCCTAAACCACTAACCGTTATAATGCCATTTACTGTTATAACAGCTCCCAGGGTGGCGGAGCTTGGCGTAACCGTCATTGAAGCAGTTGAGCTGTTTTCAGATGAGGTATATCCGGTGGTAAAGCTGCTGAAAGCAGGGGAAAGTGTGCCTGCACTTAACGTTAGTGCACTTAAACTTGCAGTAGCGGCCATGGCTTTGCCTGATGAGAGTACTAAAACGACGCCTGCCAGGTACAATAGTAGTTTTCTTTTCATAATGCCAGTTTTTTAAGACCCGAATTTTCAGTCAGCAGGGATTTGCCGGGGGAGTTACACTCTGTCAAAGAGGGTAAACAAAAAGGGTTTAACCGAATAGTCACAAACATTTCGCTCCTTTTCCCGGCGACATTGTTAATCTTTTGACTATTGTCAATTTGATTTATAATGCTACCTGAAAACTTTTTTATCAATTAGGGTTGTATCAAATTATTGTCAGGAATCGACTAATTTCGTTTTGAATGATATTGAGCAAAAAGTCCCGGACTAGTAATTTAATGATGTGTTATACGGTTTAATAAATATAATTGTTGCGACATGCGTTTTTTTGGCGCATATAATCAATTATTTTTGAGTTATTAAGTTTATCAATAGTTAAATATTAAAAATATAATAACTATTAATAAATATTACAGCGGATGTGATGGTGTAATGTTTTAATATGCTGATTGTTACGGAAAGCAAGTAGGGTTTAATAATCGGGTGTGCGATCACAATTGATGGACTTAAATCCTGTTCAAGCCTTCAGGTTTTTGGATGATCAGCCAATGAGCTACTATGGAAAGCGCTCTTTTTTAGTTATTTAGAATTTGAATTTACCTCCAAGCTGTTGCGTTTTGAGGTATTTCGCGAGCGTTGGATTCGCTAAAAGTTTATTTTTTTGCCTGGGAGCCGATTTACAGTTTTATAAATGTTGCCTGCCCCACAACACTGTTATCCTTTTTATTAACAACCTGTATTACATAAGTGCCCGGCATCAGTTCGCTTACGTCCGTTTGCCAGTTTTGCTGACTGGCAGTGGCTGTTCTTACTACTGAACCCGATACATTTGCAATTTGTATACTGTAGGACGGTGTTACGATGCCCGCTTCCGAAGCAGCGCTAAAACCCGCTGGAATGCTTACATTAAGCGTGGTTTTTGCCGGATTGGGATAAACTATGATCCCGGTTTTAACTAATGAAGTTGAATGGCCGTACATCAGCGTAACAACATTTGAGTAACTGATACCCCCGTTCAGATCGGTGATTTGCAGGCGGTACATATTCGCTCCGTTAGCGGGATGTTTGTCCAAAAAGCTGTAGGTTCCCTGTGTGCTTGAGGCAACGCCATCAATGGTGCTATATGTAGTCCCTCCATCGGTGCTTCTCTGTATAACAAAGTTGGTATAATTGTATTCGTTCTCGGTTACCCAAACTACCTGCGAGCCGCCGGTGATCTTCGCCGCAGTAAAATTCAGCAAGTGAACCATCAACGCCGGATCCTGCCTGACAAGCACCTGGAATCGGTTGCTCCCGTAGCTTGCAGTGTCTGCCAGATCGACATCAAAAATATAGTTTGCGTTACTTTTTATGTCCAGCGAGTCCTTTTTATACCTGTCCATTAACCATATTTGATACAAAGCCGGGATTTCTTTTAAATCGGTGCGCTGCAAAGTATATTGGCCGGTAGCAGTAGCCCAAACTTTTAACCTGATTACCCGGTTTTCATTGCCTTTTGGCAGGGGCACCCATTTGGCGGCAGCTTGAACGCTGTCGCTGCTGATGGCTGATAACGACTCAGGGTTCCCCATCCCGGCTACGAATTTTGAATCTTCAGCTGCGTTAAACTTTGTCGAAGAGGCAGAATTGAAGCCAATCACCATATCATTATAATTAACCGAGTCGGTCACCATTTTTAACCGCATAAAGCTGTTATAAGCGCCTTGCGTTAATGTGTTCAACGGGCCGCTTTTGTCCATCAGCAAATTGCTCCCGGTGGGTTGGGTGCTGGTTTTAGCAGCCTCCTGGAAGGTTAGCGATGGCGATGCTGCTGTTGCCAATACAAAAAAGCCCTGCCCGCTTGCAATTATTTTACTGGCATTCCCTGTCGCGACATTTGTGAGCGCGTTATAAGTAGCGTAGTTTTTCGTACCCGGATCAAACGTCCATATCGTCGGGGCAATGTTTAAGCCATAAATAGCCGCCGCAGATGACGAGTTACTAAAGGTGCTCCAATCTATTGAACTGGCATAAGGATTACCCACCAGGTTAAATCCGCGTACCGGGTAGTTTCCGGTAGTTCCTGAACCGCTGTAAGCCAATGTGGCAAACGATGGGTTGTACCAGCAATGTACTACTATCGGCCCCTGGTTAAGTGTGCCGGACGTGCTGAGCGTAACGGTTACCGGCACATAAGTGGTCGTGGTCTCCGTTGTTACGGTTGCTGATGCTTTGTTCCCCCTAAAGAAAAACATCAAACCGTTGCCGGCAGGGATATTGTAAGCCGTAGTGCCGCCGTTCAGGTAGTAGTTATAAGTCGGCGAATTGTTGATGGCGCTGATACCCCAAAAATTGCCGCTGGTAAAGGTGGCGTTAGATGGCGTTTGGTCTTCCCGGTACAAATACAAGGTTGGATTTCCGGTCTTATCAAATCCGCCCCCGGCACTGCCGGTAAGGTACATGCCATTTTGCAGGTAATTTATGCTGTAGATATTATTTGAACTGACTGTTGCATTGTAAACAGGCGAAGATAATAATCTATATGTCCGATACCCCGCCCCGCCGGTCACATATCGCTCACAGGTCACCGTTCCGGTTATGGAATACCCGCTGGCAATAGCGGGCACGCAGGCAGTTTGCGTGGTCGTACTTTTCAATGTAAGCGCGGCCGGCGATGATCCTACTACCAGGTTACCCTTGGTAATGGTAAGTGTTTTATAAATATCCACCGGGCCGCCGCTAATGGTAACGGTACCGCCAACGGAGTTGTTAATGGTCATGCTGCCTAATGTTGCAGTGTTGGTTGTGGACGAACCGGTGTATGTTTGAGATGAAGATGATCCGTTCCAGGTTAATCCTGAATTTGTACTGCTGCCATAAAGTATCTGGCCGGTTGAGCTGTTATAAATGTTGCAGCCAACGCTCAGCGTGTGCCCGTTTAAGTTTAATGATGCCCCGCTGGCAATAGTCAGTCCGTACAAACTTTCATCAGCGGTGAGCGATGGGTAGTTGGTCAGTCCCGAGGGAATGATGAGGTATGCGCTCCCATCAAAAGCAGGCAGCTGACTGGTGGTGCCGGCGGTAGTGTTGTTCCAGTTGGTGGCAATGGTTGGGTCTGTACTGGTGGTCCCGGTCCAGGTATACGTAAGCGCTCCCGAGATTAAGGCTGCATTAGTGCTGTTTGTTGAAGTTGAACCCACCGTGGTAAACGATGTCGGGCTGCCTTGATCAACGTATTCTGCTTTTATCCAGTCGGCGCTCTTGGCTACGTTCGAAACGCGGGCTTCGTCAATAGTTCCATTAAAATAATATTGAGCGCCACCTTCTCCCACCCCTATATAATAAGCTGTAGTTGAGGAGGGGTTGGTGGTGGTACTTAGTACGCCGTATTGCGCACCGTCAACGTAGGTGCTTAACGATGATCCGTTATAAACTCCCTGTATGTAGTGCCAGGCCCCACTGGCGAGCGTCGGCGCTGCGGGAGTCGAACCCCTGTCATAGGATGCGCCAGATTCGCTTTCAGGAATGTTAGTGGTAAATACCCCAAGCTTATATCCACCTGTACTACCGCCTGCCGCGCCCTGGTTGGTCATTATCTTTTGGTCAACCCCCGTTGCTGCCAGTTTTACCCATGCCGAAATGGTAAAAGTGCCGGTAAGGGATATCGGGCTGAATGTGATTTTGGTGGAAGAACCGTTGAATGAATAAGCATTGCCAATTTTTCCTGTCACCAGGTTTGCGGAAGTCATGTTGCTTGCAGTTCCCGTATTAGCCGATGAGGTACCATCACTCACCGACCCGGTGTAGCTGGTTTCATTAAAATGGAAAACGCCCTTATAGTCACTTCCCCAGGTGTTGTTATAAAATGCGGTATTGTGGGTAGTAGGCGGTGTTTTTGATCCGTAATAAAACTCAATGGTTTTGTTTGATGCATAAGTGAGCGTTGGTATCTGCACCCAAACCAGCAATGTCCCTGTAGTTTGGTTATAACTTTCAATTTGATAATTCAATTCGGCCGAAGTGGACGGGTCGTAGAAAGCAAAATCATAGTTAGGGCCGTTTGGAAAATATACTTTATCGGCACAAGCGCTGGATATGATCAGGTTGTTATCCTGGATACTCAATAAAGCCGGGAAGTTGGTGAGGTTGGAGGTAATGCCCAGCGACGTGGTATTTAACGTAATTGGGTCACTAAATGCATAGTTTCCGTATGAGCCTACCGTAACATTTTGAGTTGATGTTGATGAACAGCCGCTCGAGTTGGTTACCGTCAGAGTAACTACTTTGGTGCCGGCTGATGACCAATTTACCGTATACGGACCGACGCCGGATCCTGAGGCTATTGTTCCGCCGTTGAAATCCCAGGTATAGGTTGACGAGGCTGAATAAGTTCCGGAATAGGTTATCGTTGCGTTGGCCCCGATGCTAACTGACGAAGTTGCCGTAAAAGCCGAGGTCGGTGCGGCATTGACAACAGCAGTAACGCTGATGGTTGACGGGCAGCCGGACGATGGTGTAACCGTACAGGTATAGGTCCCGGCCATGGCAGATGTCGTGTTGGTGGAAACGGTAGGATTTTGCGAGCTTGAAGAAAAACTATTCGGCCCGGTCCATGAATAGGTTGCCCCGGCTACCGTGTTGACAGATAGTGATAAAGTGCTGCCTGCGCAAACAGGTGAATTAACGCTGGCGCCATATAAAGTGGCCACCTGCGATGCACTTATAGCCGTATTATAAACCGCTATATCGTCCAGTGAGCCTGTAAAGTACAGGTCAGTGGGCGCATTTGACCATCCCGACAGGTTATTATAGCCCACTCGCCAATAACCCACACCCGTGTACGTTTCAGCGGTGGTCATTGTGGCGCTCGATGCAACTAAAGAACCGTCGACATACAAACAACTGCCACTGGTTGTTGAGCAGGTCGCTACTGCGTGGTGCCAGCTGCCGTCGTCATAGGCACTTGTAGAAGTTATCACATTCGCTACACCGGATGAGGTGGTATAAATGCCGAAGTAAAGTAAGCCCGAATCGTCCATATAAATATGCCGGTCGTATTGACCCGCCAGGCCGGTTTGCGAGGCACTGTATCCTACCAGCACCCCACCGGCCGAACTTGTCTTGAACCAAACGCTGATCGAAAAATTTTGTGGTCCCGGGACAGGTTCGCCGGTTGCGGTAGAGATATATTGGCTGGAGCCATTAAAATTGTAAGCGTGGTTTGTAACATTATACCGGTCGACAGTTAGCGAAGCTGCTCCCTGTACCGTTCCGTTATTGCTATTTCCAGATGCATCGTTGGCGTTGCCCGAGAACGGGTACGACAGGTACAAACCGCTTGTAGGGCTGGTCGGCGCAGTTGAAATGACGGCCTGGGCACTTAATGTTACTGCGGTGCCGGCGCTTCGCGCACCTTCAACGGACGAATAGGTATACGATGCGTAATAGGTGCCAGATATAGTTGGCGTATAAGTTGAACCTGTTGCAAGAGCGGTGCCACCGGAAGAGACATTGTACCAATTATAAATGCCGCCTGATGGGAGTGCGCCGGACGCGGTCAATATCACCGAGCCCTGGCAGCCTGTCCCGCCACCCGATACCGTTGGGGTAGTAGGATTAACAACAAAAGTTCCGCTGGCCGTGGAATTTGAACCGCCGTTGTGCTCGGTGTTTGTCAGCGTAAAGGCATAGCTGCCGGCGATCGTTGAAGATGAGTAAGTTATTTTTAATGTAAAGGAGGATGTAGTGGCGGGGCTATATGCACCCGTACCAGCTGTGTATGTGCCTGCGTTTGGTGTGAAAGTGACAGTTACACCTGCTGGCGTGGTGCCCCATGACAAAAGCAAATTGTCGTTAGACTGGACGCCGGTTACGCTGGTTGAAGACAATGTGACCGTATAGGTAACGTTCCCGCTGGAACCATAAGTTGGCGTCGAGGATTGCGACCCTAAAGTGACACCCGTAACCCGTATACGGTTTGCAAATGCAGGGTTATGAAAAAATAAAATAAAAGAGAACAGTGTACAGCATTTAAGTACAAACCTGGTTATTCGAGTCCTGCTCATTAATTAAATAATTTTTTAAAAAACGTTGTCTTTTTCTCGCAAAGTGTCCGGTAATCAACGGTTTTTAGCCGTTTAATTACTTTAAAGTAACAACGATTTCGTCAAACAATAATTTATAAAATATCCCTATTGGGTTAATAACCAGCGCTTTGAAGCAATAATTGTACAAGGTGCGGTTTAATTTGCCTATCTACAACCCACGGGAATGACTCTAAATAACTAAGATTTGTCAACTTGACATGTTAGTTGTTATTAACATTTTAACATTAGGGCAGCAGGTGCGATAAATTTGTAGTTATACAAATCAACGGAAACGTAAAAAAATTGCTGCTAAATAGAGGAAATTAAAGTACTTATTAATTTTGGAGGAAATGCGTTGTTATAGTTTTATGAAGCTGCTTTGGCCCACTACGCTATTGTCGCTTTTATTTACAACCTGTATTACATAGGTCCCGGGCATCAGCGCACTAACATCGGTTTGCCAGCTTTGCTGGTTGGTGGTTGTTTGTTTGATCACCGATCCCAAAATATTTGAAATCTGGATTTGATAGGATGCTGACGATAGATCGCTATTGATGCCGGCTGTGCTGAATCCCTGCCCGATGTTAAGGTTAAGTGTTGTTTTTGCCGGGTTGGGGTAAACAACGATGCCTGTTTTAGCCAGGGTGTTTGAACTGCCGTACATAATGGTTATTACATTTGAATAGGTGATTGCCCCGTTCAAATCAGTTATCTTCAATTTGTACATATTGGCGCCGTTAACAGGGCTACTATCCAAAAAACTGTATGTACTTTGTGCGTTTGATGTCAGTCCGTCGATAATATTGTATGTTTTGCCGCCGTCTGTACTCCGTTCAACGGCGAAGTTTGTATAGTTCGCTTCGTTTTCGGTCATCCACACAATTTGCGACCCGTTCACAATTTTCAAAGCTGAAAAGTCCAGCAGATGAACCATCAATGCAGGGTTCTGGCGGATTACCAGCGCGAAACGATTATCACTGTTACTTGCGGTGTCCGCCGCATTAATATCGAGAATGTAAGTGTTGTTATTCTTGATGTCCAGGGAATCTTTTTTGTACTTGTCCATCAGCCAAATTTCATACAGGGCAGGGATTTGTTTAAGTTCGGTACGAGATATGGTGTATTGTCCGGTTGCGGGTGCATAAACATGCAGCCTGATCTGCTGGCTCTGTTTACCATTGGGAAAGGGTACCCATTTTACGGCGGCTTTAATACTGTCGCTGCTGATGGCTGCTATTGACTCATCACTACCCATCCCCGAAAAATACTTCGAATCTTCCAAGGGGTTATACTTGTCCGAAGATGAGGCATTAAACCCTACCACAACATCACTATAATTGACGCTATCGGTGATCATCTTCAGGCGGATGAAGCTATTGTAGCCACCCTGTTTCAATGTACTTAGGTTGGAACGCTTGTCCATAAGCAGTGCGCTCCCGGTAGCCTGGGTGCTGCTTTTTGCCGTTTCCTGGAAAGTTAATGTGGGCGAAGCTAAGGTCGCCTGCACAAAAAAGCCCTGGCCGCTGGCAATTATCTTGCCGCCGTTGCCGGTAGCAATGTTGGTGAAAGCGTTATAAGTGGCATAATTTTTTGTACTGGGGTCAAAGGTCCAAATAGTTGGGCCAACATTAAGGCCGTAAATGGGCGCCGTTGATACGGTATTACTAAATGTGCTCCAGTCGATCGAACTGGCATAAGGATTACCCATCAGGTTGAAGCCTCTAACTGAAAAATTTCCGCCAACGCCAGAACCTGAATAGCCAATCGTTCCGGGCCCTGGGGCATACCAGCTACGCGAAACCACCGTGCCCTGGTTGAGCGTACCGGTTGTGCTTAAAGTAACCGCTACAGGCGTTGTATAAGTAGTGAGTGTCTCGGCGGCCAACGTTGCCGACGCCCGATTACCCCTAAAGAAGAACATCATGCCGTTTCCTACAGGAATATTGTAGTTAGTTGCTACTCCATTTAAGTAATAATTATATGTTGGGGCGTTATTGATAGCGCTGATGCCCCAAAAGTTTCCGCTGGTAAATGTAGCGTTCGACGGCGTTTGATCTTCGCGGTACAGGTACAGTGTGGGGTTACCGGTTTTGTCGAAGCCGCCCCCCGCAGTACCGGTGAGGTACATGCCTGTTTGCAGGTAATTAACGCTGTAAATATTGTATGTACTGGCAATCGTCGCTACATAAACCGGCGAGGAAATGAGCCGGTAAGTGCGATGTCCGCTACCGCCGGTTATATAACGTTGAACGTTTACATTGCCTGTAATGGAATTACCTGCGGGGATTTGTGCCACTATGGCTGAGCCCGAAGCATCTGAATTTAGCGTCAGCAGTCCGCCTGCTGCAAGTGTTGCGCTTCCGCCACTCATGGTCAATGTGCCGGTGCTTGCAACATAAGCTGTGCCTGATGCTATTGTTTTGGTTCCCGACCCGCTGAACTGGACTTTATAAAACGTTGTCCCCGTTCCGTTACCGCCGGCAATGCTCTGTGCCGCGCCGCTGAAAATTACCGTCGGCGAACTGAGATCAATATAATCTGTAGCATCGTTGAGGGTGAGCGAATTGGTGAAACTACCGGTTACCGTAAGGTTGCTTGATGAAGCGGTTTTGATAGCCGACCCGGAAAAAGAAATATTGGTATAACTTACGCCACCCGCAAGCCCGGTGATAGCTGCGGACGTATAAACTGTTTGTGCCGAAGTGCCGGAGTATTGTATGGTTGCACCTGCGCCGTTAAACGTTACTGTATTAGCGCCGGTTGCCGACAAGCCTGAAAGCGCAGCTGCCCCCGATAGTTGCAATGTGGCATTAGCCACACTTAGCGTCGAGGTGCTGCTTGTTCCGTTAGATGTTTGAACGCTGCCGGCTAGTGCTGCTGTGCCCCCTGTAACGTTGAAGGTAGCATTATAAGCTTTTGCAGCCGTGTAGGTGGAAGTGAGACTTATATTTCCACTGAGGTTTAAATTGGTAATTGACGATGTAATCGTCTGGCTATAAGTAGTCCCTGTTGCTGTATTGGCATTTATCACAATGCTTTGTGCGCTAATAGTCCCCAGGCCGGATAAGGTTGCGGTATAGTTTTTAACGGACGAGTTTGCGTCGCTTTGGTAAGTTACAAATCCATTAACCGTTAAAGTGATACCGGTGTTTACCGAAATTGCGGGCGCTAATGAGCCGGTCTCTCCCATTTGAATAGTCCCAACGGTTGTCGACGTGTTAACTATTGGCGTCCTGGTCAGGGTATAGGTTGCTGAAACGCCTATCCGCGCCAGATCTGTTGCACCCGGAACAACGCCACCGGCCCAATTGCTACCGACATTCCAGTTAGTGCTGGTGGTACCTTTCCAATCAATTATGCCGCTGTAGCAAGAGATGACGACGGTAGTTGTGCTGCTGCCTGAACTGTTGGTGCCGGTAATGGTATAGGTTGTGGCTGCGCTGGCTACTGTAGGAGTTCCGGAAATAATTCCCGTGGCAGAAGCAAAGCTTAGTCCTGCCGGCAGCGCCGGAGAAATAGTGTAGCCGTTGTTTGCCGGGAATTTAGTCAATGTATTTGCGCTATAACTGGAAACGAAAAGATCGCCACCGGCGTTTACTGCCAGACCTTCCGGATCGGTTACGTTCTTGGTGCTTTGAAGTGTTCCTGCAGAGTTATAAATGTCGACAAGGTTGTTACCTGAATCACCCACATAAATATTGCTTGAGGCGTCAACTGCCAGGGCCCATGGTCCGTTGAATCCGCTGGCAAAGATTGATTGATAGGTTCCGGCGGAATTATATTTGGTAACGTTACTTGTTCCCTGGTTTAGCACATATATGTTGCCTGATGCATCTACTTTAACATCTACCGGTGTGCTTACGCTGGTTGTAATAGTTAGCAGTAATGCGCCGGCGCTGGAGTATTTACGTATCTGGTTAGCGGTGGTATTGGCAACATATACATTCCCGGATGCATCAATGCCAACGCCGTAGGGCCTGCTAAGGCCGCTTACAAAGGTGCTTTGTACGCCACCTGCGGTTATTTTAACTATCGCATTGGCAAATGGATCCGCTACATAACCGGTGCCGGCGGCGTCAAAAACCACACCATCCGGGTCCGTGTAACCAGCACCGAGTGTACCAACATAGGTCAGACTCGAATTATAATAGGTTACCGTTGGCCCGCCGTATTGGGTTACATAAACATCACCATTCACGGGATTAACGCCCATGCCGCTGGGACCCGAAACGCTGGCTGATGATGATGCCGTTGAAATGGCACCGCCGGTATTTGTTGGTGTGAGCACTGTAATGGCTACTCCTACCTGGTAGGAATTTGTGGATGGAGTGTAACTAATAATGGGGGCCTGTGCCGCAACTCTTTCACTAAAAAATATAATTCCTGTTAGGAAAAAAATAAACCTTGCGCTTGCCTTAACCATGATGCCCTGTTTGAGTCTGTTGTTAATAATCTAATCATCTCAAGCGCAGTTTATCAGCTATTAACTTTTATAGCTGTAAGCCCAGATAGCACAACTCAATGCTATGCACGTTATAATATGCGTCGAACTCTCCAAATAACAACTTTTTTTATAGTCATAAAGGGGGTTGTTACCAACATATTAACAATTTAATAAGCTTTAATATTTCTGTAAACCAAAGTATAACCGCAAATGGGTGTACACATTAAGACAAAATAATAAGCTACGCGAGGCTTTATACGAAATGATACTGCGAATGTTTCAGTTATTCACTCAAAAAATATAGAAACATCATTCCCATAAGTTGTAGAAACGAAAAACTACAGCCTATTAATTTAATATGTATTAAAAATAAGTTTCAATTAATTTTTTTTTAAAAAATATCACTTGGCATAATTTGTAGTTAATTTTAATGGATTGTTGACTGTTCCGGGGATTATTAATAATCGGAATGCCATTTTCTAAGTGCAATACAACACAAATAGAAATTTGTCAGTAAATTCGCTATTACCATGAATTTGCAACAAATAACATTTGGCAACGGCTGCTTTTGGTGCACCGAAGCCATATTTCAATCTGTAAAAGGTGTTAAAAGTGTAGTGTCGGGTTATATGGGCGGGCAGGTTAAAAACCCAACCTACAGGGAAGTATGCACCGGTAAAACCGGGCACGCCGAGGTACTGCATATCGAATATGATGCCGAGGAAGTTTCGTTAGATGAACTATTGCTGATATTCTTTAAAACTCACGACCCGACTACGCTAAACCGGCAGGGGAATGATGTTGGCACACAATACCGGTCGGCTATATTTTATTATGATGATGTGCAGAAGCAACAGGCGGAAGCAATGATCAAAAGACTTACCGATGAAAAGGTATACTCAAAACCGATAGTAACCGAAATTACGCAGGCCGGCGAGTTTTACCAGGCCGAAGACTATCACCAGGATTATTTTAATAACAATCCGCATAACCCTTATTGCGCTGTTGTAATTCAGCCGAAGCTGCACAAATTCGCGAAGGAGTTTGGGGAAAAGATGAAGGCTTAACTAACAGGCCCGGATTTAAATTAGTTTAAAGCAAGGGTGCTGCTTACCTGCAAAAACTGTACTGCCTTTTAATATCAAAGTTTTACAAAAGTACTGCGGCCCACCAGCTTATTGTTGCTGTTATTTATAACCGTAATGATATAGGTGCCGGCTGTCAGGTTTGAAACATTGTCCTGCCAGCTGCCAGTTGACGACACCGCTGATTTAATGATCTTGCCCGATATATTTACAATCCTGATATTGTACGTGCCTGTATTATTAATTGGACTTGCTGCCAGTGTTGCTGTGCTTTGAGTTACAAGGTTACCGACGGAATTGTCGGGTTGATTAATGCTTATGTTAAGCATCCCGCTGGTGGGGTTCGGAAAAATACTCAACGGATTTGTAACAGAGGGAGCGTTAACCGAATAAAGCAAGGTAACCACATTTGAATAGGTTGTCGCGCCAATCGCGTCTGTCACTTTCAATCTGTATTCATCTGAAGCTGCGGGCGGGGCGCTGTCAGTGAAGCTATAAGTGCCTAGGCTGTTTGATCGCACGCTGTCAACTACGCTAAAAGTTGAGCCATCATCGCTGCTTCTTTCTACTTCGAAATACGTATCATTTCCTTCATTTTGGGTGCTCCAGTTCATTTCAGCGCCTGCGGGCGCTTTGGTCGCGTTAAAATTAACCAGCTTAAAGGCAGGAGGCGCGGTCGTGGTCTGACGGACAACCACCTCAAACCGCCAGGCACCGAAAGTTGCGGTATCACTTTTGTTTATGGTAAAGGCGTAGTTTGAATCAACCCTCAGATCGATCGAATCCTTTTTATAATTATCTACCAGCCAAAACTGGTAACTTTTTGGTAAAGAATCGAGTTCGGTCCTTTTCAGGGTTATCGGGCCACTGCTTTGCGCTTCCACATCAAGCCTGATCACATCGGGTGTTTGTTTGGGCAGGGGAAGCAAGTTTATTGATAACCTGACGCCATCGCTGGAAATGCAGGAAAGACCCTCGGCCGCATTAATGCCAGGCAGATATCTCGAATCTTCGTTAAAATCATAAATTGCCGATGCGCCTGAATTAAAGCCGATTGCAATATCATCATAATTATCCTGGTCGATATATAATTTGAGGCGCAGTAGTTTGGTTATACTATCAAGCGTAGCTGACCGGTTTGCTGCAGCAGGTTTTGCGGGTCCGGTATGATGTTGAGTGGATTTAAACGCCGGCACGGTTTCAGCGATATCGGTTTTAACGGAACCCACATGTTTGTGAGCCATCAGCTTGCTGCCTTGTCCCGTTACGGCCGGGTGGTGCAGGTGTGCAGTTATCTCGGCACCTGAATTTTTAATTGCAGGAAATACCCCAAAAACCACAATACATAGAAGTAGTCGTGTTTTCAATTTAAATCAATAATTTATCAAACCACTTAACAGGTTAGCAAACAACGTGCTAAGGGGGTATGAAGCTAGTAAAATATGTGGATAAATATGATTTGGATATTAATAATACCGAAAACTTTCTTTTATTGATTGGTGTATTAATCAATAATAAAAATAATTTCTCTATAGATTATGTTTGTCGCAGTAAATTGGCCTGGGAAGGGATGCCATTTTGTTATTTTAGCAAACCTATGAACATCTGTTGAGGAACCGAGGGGTTATAAATTTACAGTTTGGGGAACTGCAGGCCCAAAGCCGCCCCGAAAATCTCAAATATACCTGTGGCGCGCGTTGCGCGGCGTGCCTGCCGTTTTATGGCTGCCCAAACTATATTTTTATGAAAGTGCCTGAACCTACCACCTTTCCGTCAGCCTTGCTAACCACACTGATCACATAAGTGCCCGGCGATAAGTCGCCCACGTTTTGCTGCCAGCTGGGCTGCGCTGTTGATGCCGTTTTTACAATTGTACCCTTCATGTTAACAATCTTCACATCATAGGCGGCGCTGGTGCCGGTGGTAAAGCTTAAACCCGGATTCAGCGAATTGCTCAGCAGGCCTGAAACACCGGTGATCGCGCTGATATTGTTACTTCGACTGCTTTGGTCGATAGCGAGGTTAATCAGATTACTTGCGGGGTTTGGGTATATCCTGATGTTGCTGGCCACAATGCCGGTTGTATTAGCGTACATTAATGTTACCACATTTGAGTAGCTGATGGTTCCGTTAATGTCGACGATTTTTAGCCGGTAGGAGTTAGCCCCCAGAACCGGGTTTTTATCCAAAAAGTTATAAGTGCCCTGTGCACTGGCAGCAACACCCTGGAGCACGGAATAGTTGGCGCCGCCATCGGTACTTCTTTCTAATGTAAAATTGGTATAGTTTTCTTCGTTTTCTGTGGTCCAAACTACCTGTGCGCCGGCGGTCGCTTTTGTAGCGCCAAAACTAAGCAGATGTACCATTAGTGCCGGATTTTGGCGAATTACCAGTTCGAAGCGGTTGTCGCCATAGGTGGTGGTATCACTTGTATTAACATCAAACACATAGGTTGAATTGTTCCTGATGTCCAATGAATCCTTCTTTAATTTATCCATCAGCCAGATATCATAAACCTTTGGAATGCCGTTGAGCTGGGTTTTTTGAAAGGTGTAAGTGCCGGTATAGGCAGCGTCAACACTAAGCCTGATGGTGTGCTGGTTGATACCCGGCAGCGGCAGCGAGTTTATCGACAATTTGGCGCTATCGTCCGAAAAACTGGATAAGCCTTCGGGAGCGTTACTGCCGCGGATATAGAGTGCGTCCTCGTTATTGCTGAACCTGGCCGAAGCAGATGAGTTAAAAACAAAGGCGATATCGTCATAGTTAAGGCTGTCGATCATCAGCTTTAAGCGCATGGTCTGGTTCCCTGCCGCCTGCGACGCCGGCGTACCCATCAGCAAACTGGTGCCCGTGAGCTGGTTGGTAGCTTTTGCCGATTCGGTAAAAGTTAATGTTTGGTTCACTACCGGCGAACCTGGCGCCAAAGCCTGCACGAAAAAGCCCTGCCCGCTCATAATGTATCTGCTGGCACTACCCGTTGCGGTACCGCCGGCCGATGATGTAGCTATAAAAGTATCGTATTGGTTGGTTTGGGGGTTGAGCACCCAAATGGTTGGGGCTACCGTGGTGCTTCGGGTGATGCCGGTATTTGAATAAGCCGTGCACCAGTCGATGGTGGAAGGGTAGGGGTTTCCCACCATGTTGAAGCCGCGGACCGCATGGTTGGTGCCCAACCCCGATCCGGTATAAGCCAGTGTTGTTGTGGTTGGTGTGTACCAGTCTTCAACCGTTACCGACTGCTGATTAATGCTGCCGGTGGAGGTTAATGTTGCATTGTCAGGGAAGATATAAGGGGAAACTGTCCTGGTTGACCAACTGGTTGCAGGACCCCTGTAAAAGAAAAACACACCGCTGCCAACAGGAATGCTATAAGTACCGCCGTCGCTGCAGGTAATGGTACCCGTTGTACTTGAATTGGTAATATTTGTTATGCCGATAAAATTACCGCTTACAAAAGATGCGCCGGAAGGCGTATAGCTTTCCCGGTACAGATAAATAGAAGGGTTGCCCTGGCTGGTACTGCCGCCGGTACAGCCGGTAATAAACGCATTAGTTAAGCTGCTTGCGGTCGTGGTTTGGCCGGCTGTTGCGCCAACGATATAATTAAGCCCAAAAACATTGTTGCCGCTCACCTGCGTGGTGTTGTGTACAGGTGAAGAAATGATACGATAGTTACGCTCCACCCAACGTTTTTTAACGTTATCGTACGTGTTACTGCCCTGGAAGTAGCGTTGAACATTAAAAGATCCGTTGCATGATGAACCGGAAGGTATTTGATAAATAGTGGCCGAGCTATTGGCATCAGAAGCCAGCGTAAAGGTACACGATGCACATGCTGCATCATTATTCACCTGGCAGTTGCTGCAGGAAGCATCAAATTTGATGATGGAGCCTGATGCAAGATTAAAGCTTCCGTTATAAGTGGTTGGGCCTATGACGGCGGATGTGTTTTTAATATCGCCCCGGGTTGATGCTACCGTAATTGTACAGACCGAGGAAGTGCCTGAACCTGCATTAAAAGTACCATAATTATACAAGGTATTGTCTGAAGCTCCCGATATCATCGATATGGAATTCGCGCCGGTTGTGGCGTTAACCGTCCCATAGTTATAAAATTCCTCGTTGTTAGCGGCGGTGTAGGAGATCAGGGAGGCATTCATGTTGAGGACGCCCGTCGGATTATTTGTGATGGAGCATGGGTTAACATCTAAATAAAGCGAAGACGTTGTAAGATTAAACGTACCGCTATTTACCAGGGAACTTGAAGTGCCCTGCAGGTAAATCAAAGAACCGGTGCTGTTAAACGTACCGCCACTTTCGTTATAAATTTGAGATGTTGAGCCTGTATATAATTGAGATACGGTTAAAGTAAATGTTCCCCAATTAAATATGCCGTTTCCGCTGTTTGACGCCAATGTAATAATTGCACTCGTAAATGATACCTTGGTGGTGGCATCAGTAGCTGATCCGCAGGTCAAAAAATCGCCGTTCTGAAAAGTCATGGATGCGATAGAAACAACGCCGGAGCCAAGGAAAGTTAAAGTTGATGAGTTTGTCCCAAGAGCAACTGCGGTATTAATGGTTAAAGCGAATCCTGCGGTATTAACCGTCAGCAAAGTTGTTCCGGAAGTCTCCTTCAAGCTGGCAATGGTAATTGCGCTGGTTAACTTTACGGTAAATGTACCGCCATTGGTAAATTGTGCAATGTCAGTTGTTCCTATGCTTCCGGGATAGCCTAAAGCCACGCCCCAATTTGCAGGAGTTGTCCATTTTCCGCCATCGCTTGCGCCGCCAGTCCATGAATAGGTTGTGGCGAACGCACTACAGTTTAAAAATAATAGGATGAATGTCCCAAAAATGATCTTTAAAAATCCGCGAACGAATTTGTTTCCGGGCTTACCTGCCACAGTCCTACCGGATAAACAAGGTATTATATTTCTTTCCAACAGTATAAATATGTTATCGGTAACTGCGTTTGCGTAACAGTACCGTTGTAAATCGCTTTTTCGCAAAAGTTGGCTTTAAACACAACAGTTATCCACATGTGTTTTCCACATGCTGTTGATAAGCGGGTATTTTAAGCTACCTTGTTTAATAATTAACTATTAAACAGTGAGCTTTATACGAAATGAAAAAATAAAAGTTTCGCGATTTTTTGAGAAAACCACTGATTAATAACAACTTACAGGAATAAAATTTACAGAGAAGTATAACCCTAAAATTTAACTACTGGGAAAGTAATTTTCAGATAAATGCGCTTTATTTCATAGATTTTAACCATTAGAGAACGTTATACAGGTGCGCAATATCTATTGGTTGAAAAAAAATGTGGAAAAACATGATTTTGGTAAAAATGACTATCTTTCCCGTGCTATGATTAAACGCCGGACGGCACTTTTCCCCCTTATATTTCTGCTGTGTTTTATTGGTAAAACATTCGGCCAGCAGGTACTGGTTACTGAGGCAAAGAAAAAAGAGCTGAATGACCTTTCGCTCCAAAATCAAAACCGCTATTTACTTGATCATCAAAAAGCCCTCGACCTGGCAAAAATTTATGGCTGGCCGGTAATCCGGAAAACCAAACAGGGCGGCCTGGTTTTGTTACAAGGGGTGGATAGTAAAGGCCGGCCGGTTTACCTGGCGACTTTTGATAACGTTATTGCCGCAGCAACTACCCAAACCAATACCGTTCAACCCGGCGGGGACCTCGGCTTAACACTATCAGGCTCGAGCACATTTTTGAAGGATAAGCTGGCGATTTGGGATGGCGGCGAAGTGTACAAAGCTCACCAGGAATTTGCCGGTAAAACCATCACGCTTGAGGACCTGGTGTCCTACATTGACCACGCTACCCATGTGGCAGGCACCATGATGGCAAAAGGCGTATACGCCCCGGCGAAGGGCATGGCTTTTAACGCCGCTACCTTACATTCCTATTATTTTGACAATGACATCAGTAAAATGAGTTCGGCTGCGTCGGGCCTTTTACTCTCAAACCATTCGTACGGCGATGAAGCAGGGTGGAACTTTAATGATATCCAGAATCGCTGGGAATGGTTTGGCTTGCCAGGAGATACGGTCGACTATAGTTTTGGTTTTTATGGCTCGCGCACACAGCAATGGGACCAAATCGCTTATAGCGCGCCCTATTATCTGATTGTTGAGTCATCCGGTAATGCACGTGGTTATCCCGGCCCGGCGGTGGGGCAGGACTATTATGGCTATGCCAGCAGCTCAAACCTTACAATGGTCGACAAAGGCCCCCGGCCGGCGACTATCAGCAGTAATAACGCGTACGAGACGATCAGCACCACGGGAAATGCAAAAAACATCCTGACAGTAGGCGCAATTAATCCAGTGCCTTACGGCCCGACTGGCGGGGAGCAAATTTCAGGTGCATTTTTCAGCAGCTGGGGCCCCACAAATGATGGCCGCATAAAACCTGATATAGTAGGCGATGGGGTAAACGTAACATCAAGCGGATCGGCCAGTCCTGATAATTATATTACTTTATCCGGCACCTCCATGTCGGCGCCAAATGTAACCGGTTCGCTGTATTTGCTGCAGGAGTATTATGCAGAAAAACATAGTGGCAGTTTTATGCGGGCTGCTACTTTAAAAGGCCTGGCCTGTCATACTGCGCTTGATGCCGGAAACGCGGGCCCCGACTATATATACGGCTGGGGAGTACTGGATATGAAAGCTGCCGCACTTGCCATAAAAAATAACGGTATAAAAAGCCTGATTAAAGAAGACACGCTTAACCAGGGCCAGGCACAAACTTTTAATGTTGTGGCTTCGGGAAACGGCTTGTTATCAGCTACGATATCATGGACGGACCCGCCGGGAACTGCAACGCCCGACGGAACAGTGGAAAGCCCAAACCCAAAACTGGTTAATGACCTGGATATCCGTATCAGCGACGGAACTACCACTTACTATCCATGGGTGTTAAACCCGGCAAAGCCGTCTGCGCCCGCGACAACGGGTAATAACGTGCTGGATAATATTGAACAGGTTTTGATTCCCGGTACCGTTCCGGGCAGATCGTATACGATAACAGTCACCCACAAGGGAACTTTGAATGGTGGTTCGCAGGACTATTCGCTTATCGCAACCGGGATTGGCGGCGCTGCATATTGCGCTTCGGCGCCCTTATCAAGCGCCGATTCACGGATCAATAACTTTAAACTTTCAGGCATAAACAATACACCGTCCGGGGGATGTACAACTTATTCGGACTATACCGGGTTAACCGTTCAATTGATCCAGGGAATGACTTATCCTTTAAGCATTACATTGGGCACCTGCGGCAATAATTTTAACAAGGCCGCTAAAGTTTATGTCGACTGGAATGAAGACGGCGTGTTTGAAGCAAATGAGCTGGTCGCAACCACCAATGTAATTGCCGGGACCGGCACATTTACTACTAACATAACAGTCCCCTCTACAGTTGTGCCTAAAACCTACACCCGGCTACGGGTTGTTTTGGAGGAAACGAGCGACACTTCTGTTATAAAACCCTGTGGCACTTACGCCAAAGGCGAAACGCAGGATTATCGCGTATTATTTGATCAAACTGGCTCCGATGCAGGCATAACAGCTATTAATTTACCAACGGCCTCAGGCGCCTGTGCCGGGCCCTCGCAGATCGCGGTAACCATTAAGAACTTTGGAGGAACTAATATTAGCAATATCCCGATTATAGTCACTGTTGCGGGCCCCAGCCAAACCACCACGTTAAACCAAACTTACACGGCCACGCTGGCGCCTAACGAGCAGGAGCAGTTTATTTTGAACGGAACGGTTAATTTGGTTGCCGGAGATACCTACACCATCACCGCGGCGACCAATCTTGCCGGCGACCCAATAAGTGCAAACAACCAGGCATCGGCCACGGTAACGGTGAGCGCATCGCCAACACCAAGCGACCTGCTGGCTTACTACTGCGTTAACAACAAGAATTACCAACTACTGGGGGCCGGTGACGGCGAACTGCTTTGGTATCAAAACCAAACAGATAGCATCCCCTTCGCTTTCGGATCAGGAGCCGTTACCAGCCTTGCGCCGGTGAACAATACCTATTACGCAGGATTGAATGATTTTAGCGGAACTATCGGCCCGCCAACAAAATATACCTTCGGGGGCGGTGGGTATAACCAGTTCACGCCGTTTGTAAATGTAAGCACCCGCATACCCATCGTTATTAAAAGTGCACGCCTGTATATCGGTAATTCAGGGAAAATTACGTTTAATGTGGCCAGCGCCAACGGGGAGATAGTATCTAGCACCACTATCAATGCGATTGCAACCCGGTCGGTACCCGGCCCTGGCCCGCAGGCAGACGACCCCGGCGACCAGGGCGCTATTTATCCCTTAAACTTACTTTTGCCGCAGCCGGGGGCCTATACCATCAGCGCCGTTTACGACAGTACCGCAACGTTGTACCGCAGTAATGTAGGGGTAAACGGCTATCCATTTACTAAAGGCGATGTTTTCAGCATCGATGGCAACGACGCTGCCTCCGCAACGGATACCGCGTATTACAAAGGCTTTTATTACTACTTTTATAATATCCAGCTGCAGAGCCCCGGCTGCGCTTCGGCTGCAAAACAGGCGGTACCCCTTACAAAACCAGTTATCACGCAAAACGGCACCATACTAAACTCCAGTTTTTCGTCGGGAAACCAGTGGTACCTGGACGGCAAAGCTATAACAGGAGCAACGGGCGCCAGCTTTACGCCGACAAAAAGCGGCAATTATACTGTGGGTGTGACGGTAGGCAGCGCGTGCCAGGCGCTGTCGGATAATTTAGTATTTGTAATGACTGCGGGCGCCGGCAATAACAGCGAAATCGGCCTGGTGGTTTACCCGGTACCAGCCAGCGGCCCGATGAACATAATATTTGCCGCACCGGCCAGTACTACTTTAAATATTTCCTTAATAGATGCGGCCGGGCTGCGGGTTTACTCAGCCGACCAGGCTATAGCGGCCGGAAACGTAAGTACCGCTATCGATGTATCGCGATTGGCCCCCGGCAGCTACGTGCTTAAACTGCTATTAGGGCAAAAGGCGTATTATGATAAGATCGTGGTGCTGCGGTGAGACATCTATCAAAGGCTAAAAAGACAATTAAAACAGGTTTTTAAGTGTTCATTTTTCACACACGATCACCCTGCAAACAGCATACGAAACCACTCATTTTTAGCCACTTATAAAAGCAAGATACCCCAAATCTGCCCAATTTTGAAACTTTTTTTGAACACTTACAGCGAAATACTGACAAAACACTGTCACCAACTCTTTCGCAGCAATCCATTATCTTTGATCTGAATGCAGAAAGGCACTTTTTAAGTGAAAAGTAAAGGGCGAAAGGCTGTACGGTATCGCTCTACCCCACCGCCATTGCCACTATCTTTCACCCAACTGCCACTGCTACTGCTACTGCCACTATCTTTCACCCAACTGCCACTGCTACTGCTACTGCCACTGCTACTGCCACTGCCACTGCCACTGCTACTTTCTTTCACTGCCACTTTCTTTCACCATTCACCAATGATATCCTCCAACAACCCCTCCGCCGAACGCCCGGCCATCATCGAAGACATCCGCGCCT
>OLLK01000232.1_pt1 | contig 36845 bp, 35 predicted proteins | sample 1604531 | NCBI WGS metagenome assembly OLLK01 (sample SAMEA104055722, study PRJEB20765) | soil metagenome | isolation source: soil | reverse complement strand
CCTTACAACCCTTACAACCCTTACAACCCTTACAACCCTTACAACCCTTACAACCCTTACAACCCTTACAACCCTTACAACTTGCCCTTCAAAGAATTATTTCATCTTTATTTGGATTAAGTCTAAATAAAAATATACTTTTGCCGACACCTTAATTGTTGGATATGTATATTAAAACTTTTACTATTTCCGCTACCTTTCTGTTTACGGCAGCGTCACTCTTTGCGCAAACCGCACCGGCAGTCACATCAGAAGATTCATTAAATAATAATTTGTCAAAAAGCGCCACCACTATCGGCGGCTATGGCAATGCATTTTACCAGCGTAATAATAACCTGGGCACAGCAAAAGCAGACCTGCAACGTTTTGTGTTGTTCACCGGCCACAAGTTCAACGAGAAGATATCGGTGTTTTCCGAGCTGGAGGTTGAAGACGCCAAAGTTACAGGTGGCGAAGATGGGGGAGAGGTATCCATAGAGCAAGCGTATCTAAAATTTAACCTTAACGCCAATACTTATCTGGAGGCGGGTTTGTTTATTCCGCGGATAGGTATCCTGAATGAAAATCACCTGCCAAACACTTTTAGCGGCAACGAGCGTAATTACGTGGAAACCTTTATTATCCCTTCTACATGGCGCGAGATCGGTGTGGGTATATTTGGTAACCTAAACGGCTTGCCCATCAGCTACTCGGCAGGGTTAATGAATGGATTAAACTCCGCGAATTTTGAACACGGCGATGTACTGGAAGGCGGCAAGTTCGAGGGAAAAAACGCCTCGGCCAATAACCTGGCCATTACCGCTTCACTTCAGTTTTATCACGGCGATTTTAAAGCACAGGTATCGGGCTATTATGGCGGTACCGTCGGTGTAAGTGCACATAAAGCTGATAGCCTGGGTTTGGGGTCGGGAATATTCGGCACACCGGTAGCCCTTGCCGAAGGGGATATTCAATATGCCAAAAATGGCTTTTCCATCCGTGCGCTTGCAACTTATGTCTCCATACCCGATGCGGCAAATATCAACAGCGCTTACGCTAACAATACCCCAGGAGCACAGTTTGGCGTCTATGCCGAAATAGGTTACGACCTGCTGTACAACGCCGCCCGCCCTCGCGAACAACAGTTTATTGTATTTGTGCGCGATGAACGTTTTAACGAGAATGTATCGATACCATCAAACGGAATAATGGATGGCACGCTCAACCAAAACCACATCGTTACCGGCTTTACCTATTTGCCTATACGCAATGTGGCCATAAAGGCTGATGTACGATTTATCCACACCGGCGAGCAAAACCCCTCATTGATTCTTAACCCGAACCCGGTGGCCCAGGTTTACCGGGTGAATAATAACTTAATCGATTTCGGTGTAGCATTTTCATTTTAAGATCATGGACAGAAGAAAATTTGTAAAACAATCCTGCTCGATGTGCCTCGCCATCGGGTCGGGAATGCTGGTTGGTTCATTGGCCTCCTGCGCGTTTACATTGCCGATATTCAAAACTGATGTAGCCAATCACCAGGTCGCGGTACCTGTTTCGTTATTTGCGAGCGCCAATTTTCAGCTCATCCAACCAAAAAGTTTATTCTATAATATCGGGTTGAAAAAGGAAAGTGATGGCACTTACACCGCCTTGCTGCTGCGTTGCACCCATGCCGATAACCAGCTGATGCCCGCCGGCAATAATTATACCTGCAGCCTGCACGGCAGTAAGTTTGACAGTGAGGGTCGCGTGATCAACGGCCCGGCCGAGCAACCTTTAAAAAAATATCCGACACAGGTGGTATCCGACCAAATCATTATTCATTTAAGTTAATATTCTTTCCAGTCATGAAAAAAATTGCCATTTCAATTTTTTCCTTTACCATTTTGTTATCGATTACGGCAGGCTGCAAAAAAGATAACAATAACAACAATACGAACACCAGCACCCAGGCTACCCTTGAGGGGGAAGTACTAACTGATTTTGCAACGGACCTGGTTAACCCCAACTACCAGGATATCCAGGCCAAAGCAAACATCATGCTTTCGGCATCAAACACTTTTATTGCCACGCCAACCCAGGCCAACTTGCTGGCACTGCGCGGCGCATGGGTTAATACCCGCACAGCATGGGAATCATGCGAAGGTTTCCTGTTTGGCCCTGTTGAAGATTTTAATTACGACCCAACGATGGACGACTGGCCGGTGAATAGTGTGGACATTGACGCCATATTGGCCAGCAGTAACGCATTATCCCTTAGCGATATTGACGCATTGCCTACCACGCAAAAAGGTTTTCACGCCATTGAATACATTATTTTTGGCCCTGGCAGCACCCGCAAGACTCCAGACATTACCGCCCGCGAGCTGGTTTATCTTGGGTCGCTTACCCAGAGCCTGTACAATACCACCTCCGAGCTGCGCACCAGCTGGGAACCTTCGCAGTCGAATAACTTTACCGTACAGGTTACTACCGCCGGTAACGGCAGTACCTATTTTGCGTCCCGGCAAAAATTCTTTCTGACATTAGTTGGCTCGATGGCCGACATCTGCAACGAGGTGGCCAACGAAAAAATGCAAACCCCGCTGGCCGCACAGGATTCTACTTTGGATGAATCATCATTCTCCCACAATTCCGGCACCGACTTTACCAATAATATTACCGGTGTTTTACATGCCTACTTAAGCAGCTACGACGGGAAAAGCGGCCATAGCCTGAGCGAGCTGGTGAAAACAAAAAATATTTCGCTGGATAATACTATCCAATCGCAGATCAATACCGCCATCGCATCGTTTAAAGGTATTACCGAAACCTACGAGAAGGCTATTTATAACCAGAAAAACCAGATCGCAACCACCCAGGCTGCCATCAGGGCACTCAAGACGACCCTTGACGACCAGTTGACCGCATTTGTGCAGGCAAACATTAAAGACTAAAGCAAAATTTTGAAAAAGTTACTGATCATAGGAAGCTTACTGCTGGTTACACTGGCATTGGCAGAATGCCGCAAGGCTACAGTACTGCCGGCCGCTCAGTATAACGATCAGCTTTCGGGCGGCGATGAAACCGTTTTTGACGGCACCCAGGGCGCATTTGGCAACATGTTTCCTGGCTTGTCGGGGTATGATGTCCATGTGCACACACTTGGCGACCTGGTATTTAACCAATCGTTTGTAACGGCGCCTGCGCTCATCCATTCGGGTTTGGGGCCTATCTACAATAACACAGCCTGCAGTAACTGTCACCATAATGATGGGATTGGACTACCTACGGCTGGCGATCTGCAATCCTCCTTACTGATAAGGATAAGCCTGCCCGGCGCTGATGAACATGGCGGGCCGGTTGCAGTGCCAGGCTACGGATTACAATTGCAGGATAAAGCGGTATTCGGCAAAGCACCTGAATGCAATGTGTTCATCAGCTATACCTATCAAACCTACTCATTCCCCGACGGCGAAACTTATGAGCTGCGCACACCAACTTACACCCTGTTAAACCTGTACGCGCCGGTCACAGGATCATACCTGCTTTCACCGCGCCTTGCACCGCCGATGTTCGGACTGGGTTTATTGGAAGGCGTGCCGGAGAGCGAGATCTTAAGCTTTGCCGACCCTAATGATGCCAACGGCGATGGCATAAAGGGCCATGCCAATTACACCTGGGATGTTACCACGCAATCGATGCAGTTGGGCCGATTTGGCTGGAAAGCCGCCACTGCGTCGATCCTGACGCAGGTGGCTACCGCTTTTAACCAGGATATGGGCATAACCACCCATATTTTACCTGTTGAAAACAGCTACGGGCAGCCGCAATATGACAATTTAAAAGACGACCCGGAATTACCCGACAGCTTGCTAAACGCCGTTAAGTTTTATGCACAAACCCTGGGAGTGCCTGCCCGGCGCAATGTTACCGATGCCACGATAAAAAGGGGTGAGCAAATTTTTATGCTGGCCAAATGCGGCGTTTGTCATCGCCAAACTTTAATTACGGCCGTTAACGTGGCTTTTCCGTCTATATCTAACCAGGTGATCCATCCATATACCGATATGCTGGTGCATGATATGGGCGCCGGCCTTGCGGATAACCGGCCGGATTTTAAGGCCAGTGGCCGCGAGTGGCGCACTGCCCCGCTATGGGGCCTGGGACTGTACACTACGGTTAATAATCCGGGCTACTTTTTGCACGACGGCCGCGCCCGAAGCATAACCGAAGCCATCATGTGGCATGGGGGTGAAGCTGCGCAATCGCAGGCTTATTTTTCAAATCTGTCGCCGGCAGACAGGAAGGCTGTACGGGCCTTTTTGAATTCGTTGTAAGGATATTTTAGAGAGAGCTTATACCTGGGATCTTCTTATTCCGGTGTCGCATAATATCTTTTTTTAACGTAATTTAACAGAATTCCGCCGCGCATTTTCATTACTTATTCATTTTTTATGTGTTTTTTCGCGGAAAGAAAATAAATTGTAATTTTATCCGATGCGTCTCCCCTGGCTAGTATTCATTTGCCTGTTGTTTCCCTTTGCTGCTCTTGCACAGCTCGGCAACATTACCGGTGTAGTTACCAGTGCCGATTCGAAAAAACCTATTGCAGGTGCAAGCGTATTTTTGAGCAATTCTTCCGTTGGAACCGCGAGCAGGGAAAACGGCGGATTTACCCTGGCAAATATAAGGCCCGGGCAATATACCCTGGTAGTAAGTATTTTAGGGTATGAGGACTATGACAAAACGGTATTGATTGGCCCCGAGCCACTGAAGATCGATATTGAAATGAAGCCCAAGCCGCTAGAGCTTCGCGAGGTGGTGATCTCATCGCCGGCTGACTGGAAGAAGAATTACGAAGAATTTAGAAAACATTTCATTGGTATAGACGAAAATGCAAAGTACTGCGAGGTTGATAACCCGCATATCCTCAATTTAACCTATAACCAAACCAAACAGATATTACATGCCGACGCCGACCAGTTTTTAGTTGTTGAAAATAAAGCACTGGGCTACCGGGTGAAGTTTTTGGTGCGAGATTTTAATGTAGATAATATCAAAAATATTATAAGTACTGAAGGTGACCGTGTCTTTGAAGAACTTCCGGGTAGCGATGCACAAAAAAAGAAATGGCATGAAAAACGTGAAGAAGTTTATTATGGTTCGGAGATGCATTTCTTTCGCTCCATTATTGCTGAAAACTTGACGAAAGAAGGTTTTCAAGTTTACACCTTAAAACGCTATCCCAACCAGGAACGGCTAAAGGAAGAAGATATCAAATTAGGACTTAAAATTGCGCAGCAGGCGCAAAGGCGCGATTCATTTAATTATTATGTCGACATGGAGAATAAGCCGAAGTGGGTGCATGAAAGTTTAGTTAAGCCCGCCTTAATGGAGTCGGATATTGCAAGTCATTATAATAGCAACGGATTGTTTGTGCTTCGTATTAATGAATTTTTATATGTCGTATACACCAAAAAGCGTGAAGAAACAGATTTTAAGGATATTTACCGTCCTCTTGAAATGCCGAACTATGAAATCAGTGTCGTAAGCGAACTCAATGGTGCTCCCATATTTGATAGGAACGGAATTGTGGTGGGCAATGGCATTTTTACGGAAGGCACATGGACGAAGTCCCGATTGTCGGACCTGCTGCCGGTTGATTATGTCCCGGATCAGCAATAGAGTAGTGAATGGTGAATAGTGAGTTGTCAATAATGGGTTATCGATCACGCGACTTGCCCTCACTACTCACTATTCATTGCTCAAATCTTCAAAAATCAGTTAAAAGCAGTACTTTTACACCGGAAAAATGTTATGAAACTCATCTATCAAACCTGGTGGAAAGTATTGGCGGTGCTGATCATACTTTATACCTTAATTGCCGGCCTTTTATTTGACGTACCTCACTTATTCATCCTGCACGAAACCATTCGCAACGTTTATTTTCATGTGCCCATGTGGATCGCAATGTTCACCGTTTTTGGCATATCGGTTGTTTACAGCATTATGTACTTAAATACAGGCAAGGAGGAATATGACCTGGTGGCTGTAGAGTGCGTGAATACAGGAACATTTTTTTATGTTTTGGGATTGATAACCGGCATGATGTGGGCCAAATATACCTGGGGTGCGTTTTGGAGCAATGATCCCAAGCAAAACAGCGCAGCCATCGCATTTTTGTTGTATTGCGCTTACGCCGTATTAAGAAATTCCATAGACGAGGAGCAAAAACGCGCGAAAATATCAGCCATCTATAACATTTTTGCGTTCCCGATAATGGTGGTGCTGATCATGATCCTGCCCAGGATGACCGACTCATTGCACCCCGGTAACGGCGGCAACCCTGCCTTCGGAAAATTAGATATGGATAATCATATGCGGGTGGTATTATATCCGGCCTTTATTGCATGGGCCATGATAGCCGTATGGATAGCTTCTCTTCGCTACCGTATCCGTTTAATAGAATACAGAAAGAACGAAATAAATTAACATGAAGAAAATATTGCTTTCAGCACTTTTGCTGGCTAGTTTTGTTACCGCATTTGCACAGCAAAATCAACCGGTGGAAATGGCCGATGAGATGCGCAGTTCGGGTAAAATATATGTGGTGGTGGCTATTATTACCATTATTTTTATCGGTTTGGCCATTTATTTGTTCTCGATTGACCGGCGGTTAAAAAAAATCGAGAAGGACAAATAGTTCAAAAAATAGGTTTAAATCGTTTAAACATACATTTTAGCGTCACAATGTGGACAGAGTGTTTATAGGTGGATAATAAATTTGCGAATATGATAAAAAATGTGCCATTTTTGCCTCGTTTTTTAACAATTTAATAATTATTAAATAAAATTTATGGCTACTTTAAGTATGGTTGATGATCAGGAAACGCATTTTTTCAGGGACGTATGCGAAAATTTTGATTATGCAGCCCAGTTTACTCATCATGATGCCGGCCTGCTCGACCAGATAAAATCGTGCAACAGCGTTTACCGGTTCCGGTTCCCGATACGAAGGGGAAATGGTTTTGAAGTAATAGATGCATGGCGTGTTGAGCACTCGCAGCACCAGTCGCCAACCAAGGGCGGTATCCGTTACAGCGAGATGGTTAACGAGGATGAAGTGATGGCGCTTGCGGCCCTAATGACCTACAAGTGCGCAATCGTAAATGTTCCTTTCGGCGGCGCCAAGGGAGGCATAAAGATCAACCCCAAAAATTACACCATCCAGGAGCTTGAAAATATAACCCGTCGTTATACGGTGGAACTTATAAAGAAGAATTTTATTGGCCCCAGCATTGACGTACCTGCACCGGATTACGGATCAGGCGAGCGTGAAATGAGCTGGATCGCTGATACCTATGCCACCATGAACCCGGGTCAATTGGACGCAATGGGTTGCGTTACCGGCAAACCGATCGCGCTGCAAGGCATTGCCGGGCGTAAAGAAGCAACCGGAAGAGGCGTGGCGATCGCTATTCGCGAATGTGTGAGCGTAGCCGAGGATATGCACAAGATCGGCCTGATGCCTGGGATCTCTGGCAAAAAGGTTATTGTACAAGGCTTAGGTAATGTGGGTTACCATTCGGCAAAGTTTTTGGCCGAGTTTGGTGCACTGATCGTGGGTCTTTGCGAATTTGAAGGCGCCATCTATAACGCTGATGGATTGGATATCGACGCTGTTTTCCAGCATCGGAAATTAACAGGGTCGATCCTGGGTTACCCGGGTGCCAAAAAAGAATTTAAAAATTCAATGGAAGGCTTGGAGCAGGAATGCGACATATTGGTGCCCGCTGCCTTGGAAAACCAGATCACCATCGCAAACATTTCCCATATCAAGGCAAAGATCATCGCCGAAGGCGCAAACGGTCCTACATCCCCGGAAGCGGAAGCTGTTTTTTATAAAAATGGCGGCCTGATCATCCCCGACATGTATTGCAATGCGGGCGGTGTAACCGTATCCTATTTCGAATGGTTGAAAAATCTCTCCCATGTGGCCTTTGGCCGTATGAACAGGCGCTTTGAAGAAAATATGAACCTTAACCTGGTGAATATGGTTGAAGGTATTACCGGCGTAGCCTTAACGCCGATGCAGCGCTCCACTATTATAAAAGGCGCTACTGAACTGGAACTGGTTAATTCAGGTCTTGAGGATACAATGATCCGCTCGTACCACGAAATAAGAGAAACCTACAAGAACAATGACAAAATAGATACTTTGCGAACTGCCGGGTTTGTTGGCGCTATCAATAAAATTGCGGTATCGTACCAAAACCTTGGTATTTGGCCGTAATTGGAAGTAAGAACCAGGAGTCAAGAGTCAAGACAGAAGGCAGAATAGGACGGTTTATGCACAATAAATGTGCGACCAATCCAATTCTGCCTTTTTTAATTAAATAACCTCCTATAAATATTTTTCTTGATTCTTGATTCAAAAAAAAGGCGCCCTACTTTCGCCTGGCGCCTTACCCTAACTAACAACCGATAATCAATCCAATTATTCCGGTAATTTTTGCTGCCTGGCAGCAGCATGTTTTTCACATCATCTTTCTAATGTGCCCACATCAACGAAAGACGTAATGGTAGCTGTAGATTTGATAACCTAAAATTAGGCCTGAATATTATCTGTCACAATAATCCATTTGGATAGTTTTTTTATGAATAATTTCTGCTGAATTTTACTACACTGGAATTCAGCCGCTTGTCAGCAATTATATTTATCTTAACCGGAAGGAATGATTCACCCAAAACATAGTAAATGCCGCGTCTTGATTTGCCTCAGTTTGCTTTGGAGTGTCATCCCATTTTGCCTTTCCGCCCAAACCAATGGCGGGCAGTTTTTTAAAAAATGCCCCGTTAACACGATAAATTATGAGCAGGGTTTATTAAATAACGAAGTTACCAGCGTTATCACCGATTCGCTGGGATTTACCTGGGTTAGCACCATCATAGGCCTGCAGCGGTATAATGGCTATAATTTGGAGCGCATCAATCCGGTGATCGGGCGGGACACTGTTAAAATCAAGACACCCGTCCGTTTTTTTAATTTGCAAAACGGGCGTTTATGGATAAGTTGTAAAAAAGGCGTTCTGGAATATGATCCGCAAACAAACAGCTTTAAAAACTTAATCCCGGTTAATGTATCTGTAAATGAATTCTATTCGATAATACCCGTAAAAGAAACACCCGAAGGTATTTGGTGTGTTGAATGGGGCAAGGGCTTTGTGATTTACAGCCACACCGGGAAATTGATAACTGTCGATCATAGCATTCCACTGGACGATATTGAGAAAATGTTTGGACGATACGCATGGATTGAAGCAAGCAGCAAAGATTTTATTTTCATCCGGGATGCCAGCCGGCGTCGACTGCTTGAGTTTAGTTTAACCGAACGACGCCTGGTAGCGAGCCGCGATATGGGGTCAATTATACTCGATATTTGCTGCAACAACAATTCGATATATATAAATACCACTGCAGGTATTTCTCATTTTGAAATTGCGGGCTGGAAGCTGTTAAATAAATGTTCTTTTAAAGATATCATTGATGGACCATTAGTTTTCAGTCATTCTACGCTCGTAAATGATCAGCGTATGCTGGTAAGCGTGAACGGATACCTTTTGGAATATAATGGCGATTTGAAGAGACAGAAAATATTTACCCGGACCGATGGCTCACCATTGCTGGCGGCCGGCGATATCTACCTGATCTATCGTGATAAATTTGAACGGATATGGTTGATCACCAATGACGACATAAAGCGGATCCAGGACCGTGACATTCCATTTACCTACCTGAGATACCCGCCCGGTACAAATAATTTTGTGCGAAGTCTGTATTTCGATGAAAGCAGGAAACAATTGCTGGCCGGTTGCTATAACGGTGGACTGTTGCTATACGACAGCTTGTCAAATCCGCTATGGAAATCGCCTTTAATTACAAATGACGTTAAAGACGTTATTTGCATAGAAAAATTAACCAGGGACGATTACCTTATAATTGCCTGGCAAAAAGGCTGGTATGTACTTAATTTACCTGGCCGCAAGCTGACTAAACTGGTAATACCCCCAATGGACCACCGGGAAGCAATGTTAAGTAACCCGTTCTCAGCCAATTTGCAACGGATAAACGACAGCACTGTGCTGACGGGTGGTAACACAAATGTTTTTAGATGTGTTTTCCATGGTACCCGGTTAATGACGGACACTCCTATGATCCCGTTCGCAGATGACGGGAATACAGTTAGTAGCTTTGTGTACTCATCAAATGGCACACTTTGGGTGGGCCACATCAACGGAACGATCCTTATAAGAGATGAAACCGGGGGTACCAGGAAGCTTCATTTACCTGAGTCATTCCTGATCAGAAGCATGACCGAAGATGCCAACGGAAATGTTTGGGTAGGCTCAAACAGTGGCCTTTATGTATACAATTCAAAGGCAAAGCTTGTAGGTAGTTTTTTTAAGACATCCGGATTGCTCAATGACTGTATTTACAGCCTGATGCCTTTAAAAACGGGCTCGGCAGTTTTTGCAGGCAGTAACATGGGTTTGTCATTAATCGCCCTAAATGGGTCAATAAAAAACTATACCAAGGAATTAGGTTTACAAGACAATGAATTTAATACCGATGCAGCCTGCCGGACCGCGGATGGAAAATTTTATTTTGGCGGTATCAGCGGTATTTCAGCATTTTACCCGGCTTCGTTAACGGTGCTGATGAACAAGCCGATAGTAAATGTAACGCGGCTGGTAGTAAACGATTCCAGCTATAATTCCTCCGCCGGCATCTGGAAGGGCGATACCATTGAACTGACCCATGATCAAAATCACCTTCAGTTTGATTTTGCGGCGATGGGGCTGCTAAGTGCTGATAAATATTTATACCGGTACCGCATTGCCAGTTTTGAGACCAAGTGGCAAAGCACTTATCAACCTACCGGCATCAGGTACACCCTCTCGCCCGGAAAATACCGTATGGAGGTTAGCTGTAGTAATGCACTTTCGGGCCAGGCGCTAAATAAAGTGCTAACCATAATTATTCACCCGCCATGGTGGTCAACATGGTGGTTTTTGGTGCTGATGTCGGCAATAGCAGTAGCTTCGGTTATTTGGGTTGTCTCCTCTTATAGTAAAAGAAGATTCAGGAAGGAACTGCAGGAGCTGATGATAAAACAACGGATACAAAATGAAAGGGAACGCATCAGCCGGGATTTGCACGATAATTTGGGCGCCCAGGCAAATGCTATTTTTTATGGCACCGAGCAATTAAAAAAGAGAAACGGACACGAACAGCATTTGCTGAACGATCTGCACGATACCGCTGGCGACATGCTCACCGTTTTACGGGAAACGCTGTGGGCCATGCGGATAACCCAGGTTGAGGCTGCGGCGCTATGGTTTAGAATTTTGAATTTTGCAAAAAAGATGGGTCCGTATTACTCCAATATAAAAATTGAGATAAATGGAGAGCCACCAAAACTCAGCCTGAATGCATCCATGGCACTGAACTTAGTGCTGATTGTACAGGAAGCGATCAACAACGCGATCAGGCATGCCGACGCCTCGGTTATTACGGTTTGTAGTTTCACCAGCGAAAATTTATGGCAGATTGAAATTGCGGACGATGGAAAAGGGTTCGATCTCGAACTGGCGGACGAAAAATTAGAGAGTTATGGTATTGAAAATATGAAAGAAAGGGCAAATCAGTCAAAGATTCGCTTTAATATAAATTCCCTGCCATCGCATGGGACAAAAGTGTCATTGGAAATAGATATCAAACAAATGGAGTTACAGCTTAATTGAAATGGGGATGATCAGGATCGGAATTGTAGACGATAAAAAAAATAACCGCATTATCCTGGCCGATAAATTGCGCAGAAACGACCTGTTTCAGATTGTACTTGAAGCAACCAACGGTGAACAGTTTCTTGAAAAAATAGAGGCCCAAAAGTTTGACGAGAGACCGGAAATTGTGTTGATGGACCTTGAAATGCCGGTAATGGATGGTATAGTCACCATAGCCACCGGATCATCGCTATATCCGGCGATCAAATATGTGGTGCTGACTATTTTTGATGACGACGACCGGATATTTAATGCCATAAAGGCCGGCGCCTGCGGATATGTTTTAAAAGAAGAAAGCAGTGAGATCATTACAGATATGCTGATCAATTTGTGGAAGAATGGCGCTGTACCCATTTCGCCAAGCATTGCCTATAAAATTTTGCAGATCATACAAAAAGAATCGGTCACCAAATCCGCATCAGCCGCCGAAACAAATGATAATATTTTCCAGCTCAGCGAACGCGAAAAAGAGATATTGCGTTCATTATGCCAGGGTTTAGAGTATAAAGAGATAGCAGAAAAGTTAACCATCAGCCCCAATACCGTTAAAAAGCACGTTATCCATATTTACGAAAAACTGCATGTGAACAATAAGGCGCACGCGATGCGGATAGCCTATACGCGGAATTTGTTGTAGGGAAAACAGGATGTTCCCAGCAACGACCGCCGGGTACTATTTCACCGTGATAATTACCCGTTGATACGTCGTTAGTGAAGGAGTACCGTTGTCAGTTACCTCGAGGACGACATGGATGGTTTGCCCGGAAACCGCATCCTTCGGGACAAGCACTTTTACCCGCGCGGTATTTGCATTTGTAAAAGCGACCTGACCCCAATAAGTGCCCACCTGGAATTGCCACCAGGTGACGGAGAGTTTATCTTTTTTGTCAGGATCTGAAACAGTACCGTTTAGCCTTATAGTTTCACCCGGCGATGCCAAAACGTTTGAAGGCCCTTCAATCACGGCAACGGGTGGATGATTCGCATCGGCGTACTTTGGCGTTACCGACCATTTTAGCCTGGCGGTAAAATCCCGCTGGGCTGCCGGGAAAAAATCCGGATAGGCATTTGCACTTTTATTTAACCTGTCAGTGGCCGAACTAAGTACCGAAACCATCGCTTGCTGGGAGGTATCGCCAGCCGGCATGGAGAAAGGGGTCGGTTGTTTTTCAGTTAGCACGCGGCCGCCCCATCCGCCATATGCCCCATCTTCATAAGCGCGCAGCCCGTTTCCCAGCATATTCATATAGGTAAAGTCGTCTCCCTCCCCAATCCACGAACCTTTCGCCTGAACGGGCATCCATACCCGGTATCCCATCTTTCTTAATTGGGCATCGGTATACCCTGAAAAACCGAAATAATCCAGCCGGTCGCCTTTTACCATTTGTTTTCCATCGCCCCAAACCCGGTACAATACCCCTAATGGTCCGCGATCGGATACGTTTTCCTTCATCCATGTGGCAGTTAAATAAACCGAGTCCGCCGGCTTTGCGCGCAACTGGGCGCCATAACCGTAATTTGGCCCGCCGCTGAATTGCCGGTACTCAATATCAGGCCAGTTGGGCTTAATATATTTGGCATAGGTGTCATCCTGGTCGCCCGAGGGCAGGAGCACCACTTTCCGGTTTATCTTTTTTTTGATCGCTTCCCATTGTGTTGTATTCCCGTATTCCTCCTCTATGGATTTAAGCGCCCGCGCTATTGTGCTTTGCCCGCCCCACGCGGTAATAAACAACTTTCCCGGTTTATCATCCAGCATCAGTGATTTGATCAGGTCCGAGCCTGGCGAATTTTTTGAAAAATCTCCATCAAAATCAATATTTCCGTACCTGATCTTCGACTTTAGTAAAGCGGGCAGGGGATAATCGGGATCATGTACTTTAAGGTTCGGGTAAACTTTTTCATAAGCTTCAACGGCGTTATCAATAAAACGCTCATTTTTCGCCCAGCGCCACGATGTACAGGGACAGGTGTCCAAACCGAAACGCGCATATTCCCGCCCTGGGACATACCATTTGGTTCCTTTTCCATCGCCTTTCCAGTGGAAACCGCTGCTGGCATAAATAAGCCCTTCTACGTTTAAATCGCAGCTGTTAAGCAAAAAGCGGATCAACGAATTATTATCATCGAGTTCGGGGTCGGCAGTAACAACAATGCGTGGTTTTGGTTGGGCATTAGGGGATTGTGCTTTTATGGCGTGAAGCCCAAGGCACATACTTATAAATATCAACGTACAAACACGAGTAGTTGACCCTAAGCGTCGAGCAGTTGATATCATTGATGTTCTGATTTTAGCGGTTGATTTTTAGCAGCAATAGTTTTTATCGCTCGGCTAAATATCAGAAAAATATGTTGTTAAAATACTGGGGTTAAATAATGCTTTTGTATACAGCAGATGAATGCAAAAAATCCCGAATCCTTCCTGCTATTTTCACCCGAACCACCGGTTCTTATAAACAAGCTTAATGGCTTGTGCCTTCGATGTTACGTGCAATTTTTTATAGATGTTTGAAATATGCGTGCGCACAGTAGCAGGGCTAATAAATAACTTTTCCGAAATTTCCTTATATTCTAATCCTGCTACAAGATGTTGAAGCACGTCGTGCTCCCGGGTACTTAACAGATCGGAGCCATTATTTGTGGAGTTTAAAGCAGGGCTTGTTTGCAGCAAGCCTAATATTTTGCGTGCAATGGCAGGCGACATGGGAACCGCCTGGTAGTTTTTTACCTGAAAAATGGCGTCGCTTAACTTGATGGCATCATCGTCCTTCAACAAGTATCCGCTGGCGCCTGCTTTTATGGCTTCAAAGATTTTTTCGCTGTTATCATATACCGTAAGCATAATAAACTTTATATCCGGGAAAAGTGTGGAAGCTACTGCTATCGTTTGGATGCCATTCATCACCGGCATTTCAAGGTCTACTAAAACAATCTCAGGCAGCGCGTCATCGCTTAGCTCTTTTATCCTTTTTAAAAAATCATCGCCGTTAGCAGCCTCACACACCACCGAAATACCTGGAAACGGGTTCAGCTTGTTTTTAATGGCTGTGCGCACTATTGCCTTATCTTCTACGATCGCTATTTTAATCGACATCTTTTTTGTTAAAATAAATGCTCAAACCAGTTAATTCTCTAAACAACAAAAGCCTTGTTTTTTTGCAATGTCATTTCCGTTCCATTATCGCCCGACACAATCGTTAAACTATATCCCGCTTCATTTGCCCTGTATTTAATGTTAAACAATCCATTGCCCGGGTATTCCTTGTCTGCATCAAACCCAACACCATCATCTTTTATAGCAATGCAAACGTTAGGGTAACTATGCACAGATATGGTTATCGTTTTTGCACAAGCATGTTTAAACGCATTTTGCAATATTTCCTGCATAATTCTAAACAGATCAAGGCTCTCGGATGGTGTCAATACCAGGTCATTAACCAGGTCTTCTTTAAAAAAGATTTTAGTTTCCGAAAAATTTCGCCCCGTTTTATTTGCGTATAGTTTAAAACGGTCGATAAAGTCGGTGATTGTAATGGCGTCGTTATCCAAAATCCAAATGGTTTCATGCAGGGATGCCATAATACTTTTTGCATTTTCGGCAATATTTTGTGCACGTTGGTTAAACGTTACCGGGGCATCTTCCTGGGCCAGTTGCTCAACGCTCGCGATCAATACGGTTGTATAGGCGCCGATATTATCGTGCAAATCCCTGGCTATCCGCTCTCTTTCCAACTGTAAGGTTTTCCGGACTTCCATTTGCCGCAGCGTTTTCCGGTTGATCGACTTGTAATAAAAATTAACACTGCCAGCCACGGATAATATGATTATCACGGTAATCAGTGCAATAAACCAATCCGTACGCCAAAACGGCGGGGTAATCGTAATCGAAATAAAGTTTTTATGCTGTAAATTCCTGGCAGCGGCGTTACCGGCGGTATATTCAAAAGTATAACTGCCGGGTGGCAGTGCATACCTTGCGTAGCCGCTATTGCCTCCAACTACCCAATCTTTATCTACACCGCTCATTTTAAACTGGTAAGTATATTCATCAGGCGTGTACCTGCCCAGCGCGGTAAAAGTAAATGAGATAATATTCTTTGAATACGGAAGCGTTATTTTCCGGGTACTAAAAGCTGGACTGCCGTTCAGGGCGGCGTCCATCACTTTGATATCTGTCATTAAAATTTTAGGCTGCCCGCCAATTTTTTGAATGCTGTCCGGATAAAAGCTATTAACGCCGTTTATTCCGCCAAAAAACAACTCCTTACCGGCTTTTGCGTAGCTGTTGGTATTAAATTCGTCGCCCTGCAAACCATCCGAACTGTGAATGTTTATAATTTTCCCTGACCTGTATATTGCCGAAATTCCTTTATTGGTTCCGCACCATATATTGCCATCGCTATCATCTACTAAACTGTATATGCAGTCGTTTGCCAGCCCATCCTTTTGTTGATATACTGCTGTAACGGCTCCATTTTCTGCTTGTATTTTATACAATCCCTTTTCAGTACCCACCCACATATTCTTCTCACTGTCTTCCATAAAGCACTGGATCTTTACCTTTTCAGGAAGATAAAAAGTAGTTTGGATGGCGAAATTCTTTCCCGACAATACGAAATACTTTCCCGTTTGACCAAGCCAAATTCGTTGGTGATGGTCCATTATGGCACCCGAAAACTCTTTATCGAGAGTTCCTTTCGTGAAGGCAATCCGATTTTTTGAAAAATGTACAATAAACCAGGACAGGTTACAAAAGAGCGCCGCAGTGGAATCGGAGAGGCGCTGCGCATAGCTTTGGTAGAGAATTTGATCGGGCCTGAATGGTCCCAAAGCGCTTTCAGGTAACGGCACAAGCTGCATTTCTTTTGCATTTAGCAGGTAAACCCCGGGGTGGCCGACAACAAATAGTAAATATTTGGAAGGCTCTACTTTTAAAATACAACTTGTTTGAGCATCGTTAGGTAAATCAAAATGTTTAATTAAACGCTGTGTGGTATCGAAGACGGAAAAGCCATTAAACAGGCTGCCGGTAATAATGATATTTGCTTTTTTATCGGCATAAATACAGCGGTTGAAATTTTGTGGCAGCTTACCAAAACCATAATACCTGATGTCAAGGTTGTTCAGGTTTATTTTTTTTAAGCCTTCGGCCGTTGATACTACCCATAGATGATGATATTGATCGGTAATGCAGTTGGTGATATAGCCAGGGTTAACAAAAATGTCATTTTGCTGATTGACTACCTGGTAAAGGACTTTCCCGTTAGCAGCATCTATTGTAAACAATTGGTTATTGAGGCTTAATACCAAAAGGCCGTTCGGCATGAAGGTTAACGATGTATTTTGTATGCGTTTTGAAAACAGCCCGGGATACCTTGTTAAAAACAAGGTTTTACCGGTGACTATATTTACTCTTGATATGCCGTCCTGGTTAGTAAGGATCACATCCGTTTTGCTAATTGCGATACAAGCGCTGAAGTGTTCGTCGGCGCTTTTTGCCCGATAGACGTGCACGATTTTTTTTAAGCCGAAATCAAGTTCGACGAGTGTAACGCGCGGCGCAGTATATAGCAACTTGTTGTCGTATCCTTTAATATACACGGCGGTTACAGGCTGCATGTTATCCGGAACGGTTAGCGCATCTTCAATTTGCCCGGATACTTTATTAATACAAATAAATTTTTTTTTCGCTCCGTCCCGGCACCAAACTCCTTCACTGGTTTCCAATAGCGGCGTTAAGTAAGTGCTTGCTAACAAAAGTTTTTCATCCGGCAGATGCCGGGCTAGTTTTTTTTCTGAAAAAATGATCACCTGGTTAAACTTGCCGGCAGCGGCATCATACATGCTTATGCCGTTCTCATAATTCAACCAAATATTTCCGTTTTTTAATTTGAAAAAAGAGAGGTGATTTGTTTGCGGCAACCCCGTTTGAGTTGATATCGTGTCGAAAGTCTTCCCGTCAAATCGCTGGAGGCCCACGCCGGTGCTTATCCAGAAAAACCCGTTGCCATCTTCAACCAGGTCCAGCACATGGCCGCTCAGTAAGCCTTCACGAACACCATATGACATGCTGCTGAATTTTTTAAGCGGCTGAGCATTAGTAGTAAAACAAAAAATAACTGCGAGGTATATGATCAATACCTGCCTGGTAAAAATAAACGACCCGCGGTTTTTCACGGTTATAAAATAGCTGCTGACATAAGTGCACCAAATATTTCTAAAAATAAAGTATATAAATTGAGTAAAAAATACAGCATATGCTGTATAGGATACCACTGCATATTATTTGACATTTACTAAAATAATACTGCTTATTTATAACATTAAACTAACACTAAAAATGAAAAAAATCCTACTATTAGTCCCATTTATTATTTTCGGTTTCAATTGCTGCTTTGCACAGGCAGGTAACAATCAAATTAGTATTGGCGCAGAAGTCAATTTCCTGGCAAGTAATGGCTATAGTTCCATTTACAATCCCGGGTTTGGTGGCGGTCTTAAGGGTTTATACGGTATAGGCGATGCAGGTCAGTTAACCCTGAGCGGTGCATTTTCTTCATTCGGCGGAAAATCGTCAAGCACCTATGGTGATCAAACGCTCACCCTGCTGCCTATTATGGCCGGGTACAGGTATAACCTAAAGAGCGGAGTGTATTTTGAGGGTCAGGCCGGCCTCGCCACGCTTACCACTAAGGGATCGGGGTTTTCATTTTCGCAAACCAATTTCGCGGGAGCAATTAATGTTGGCTATGCTACTCACGGATTTGACATAAGTGCAAGATATTATACGGAGGGGGATGTGGTAAGTACATTTGCAGTGCGGATTGCTTATAATATTAGCCTTTCAGCAAAACACTAACGCTGCTTGTAAATCTTGTTTTTACCGGTTTTGTAATCGATTTGCTAATTTTAAAGTGGGCTAAAGGTCAATACCGAATATCCTAAGGTCTCCATATCCTGGAATACTTCCTGCAAAGGTGCCCGTTTATAAAGGAGTTCTATTACAGTGTTTTTTTAGAAAGTCATAGGGTGAATTTGCATTCACTTTTGTAATGTCCCGTTTCAGCAGGCTACTTCGCTGGCGACCCTGCATTATACATGCTACACTGCGCATGGTCATAAGCGCGAGACCCTGCTGAGACGGTGAAGTAAATTTATTGCTTTCCGCCCGACATAGCGTCAAGCTGGTCTTTCGATATCTTATCAAAATCTGGCGCTATACCAAAAGTGCCTGCAGGGGCCTTCTGATCAGAAACGCCGCTTATTGTATATTCAGCAATCGAGGGTGTACCATTTGGTCCGGTCTGGAATGCTGTATATTGTATCGGCACACCTCCAATGGATACATAATATTTCTCGATAACGGTAGCAGGCAATGATATGTCATTGGTGATCCAGACGGCATAGGTTTTTTGGGTCCTGGTATCTGTTGCCTCTACTTTTTTGCAGTTAAAGCCCGAGATCTGCTTCGTTTCAGCTGATGGGGCAAATGTAAATGCAGGGTAACTATTTAAAACTTTGGCAATTTCATCGGGGGTATAAATCGCAGCTTTCTTTATTTTGTAGGCAGCTACCTCTGCTACGACAGCAAAAAACTTGTCGTTGGCATCTGCCAAAAGCTTAATAGTTGCGGGGCCGGCAGAAAATATTGCAGCGGTGGAATCACTTCTAAAATATTGCTTCACTTCAACATCCTGGCCTCCGGCACTCGTTTTCATGGTTACCAGGCCTTCTGTATAATTTTTTTGCGCACTGGCCCTCAAAATGGTTGCTGATAAGGCTATGCCAAGTGCAACACTTAATAATTTGGTTTTCATTGTTTTTGGTTTTTATTTGATTTATCGATTAGTTGATATCGGTGCAAAATATTTTCACCCCGGCTCCGGGAGAAATTCCGTTTATACCGGTACGTATTTATTTATAATTTTTCCGTGTTTGAGAGGGACCGAGCTTTCCAGTTCCAGTATTTTTCTCTCTTTAAAAATTGAAAGCCCGCTACCGATAGCAATGGGGTTGACGATAAGGTAATATTCATCGATGAGGTTGAGGCTGACGAGCGAACTAACAAAATTGACGCCGCCGTAAACGATAATGTCCTTGCCGGGTTGGTCTTTGAGGGAAGTTACTACGGTTGCCAGGTCGCCGTTTTCCACTTCGATGTTGGGGTCGGGGAGGGTTGTTTCGCTGTGGCTGAAGGCGATCTTGCGGTGGCTGACCATCAGCTTCGCGAAAGGGTTCCATGGGTTTTCCGGCTGGTTTTCGGCCACGTTTTGCCAGTAACCAACAAATCCGTCAGCACCTAGTTTCCGGCCCAGCAAAATGGTATCGCAGCCGGCAGCGAGCTCCGCGCCGAAGGCGATGGTTTTTTGTAAAGCCTCGGGGTCTTGTTTGCCGGGTATAAACACCCAATCATTTTCACCGTTCGGGCCGGCTACAAAGCCGTCGAGGGTGATTTGCATCTGTAATTTTAATTTTCTCATGATGATTATTTTTAACGTGATCTATTCTGAAGCAAGTAATTCATCCAGCTGGCTGTAACCCATGATAGTGCCTTCTTTAAAGCCCATTTCGGAGAACATTTTAATCGTAGCCGCATCGGTAAAGGTTTTCAGCACATCAACCATCGTTCTGTTACCGTCAATGGACAGAAATTTAGTCTCGGTGTATGATTTTGGCCCATCAGCAGGTCTATTACCCTCCTCATCCGAAAACATATTTATCGATGAAAAATAACTCCCATTTTCTATCGCCGTAAATTCAGCATGGCTCCAGTGTTTCTGCCCTTCGGGGCTAACCATGGCATATAGCCATATGCCGCCAACCGTAAAATCCATTATTTTGGTTTGGGCCGTCCAGGGTTTGGGTGCTATCCATTTTTCAATCAGCTCCGGTTCTGTCCAGGCTCTCCATACTTTTTCAATTGGCGCGTTAAATTCGCGTACGATGTGGATCGTTTTTGTGGCCATGTCTGGCTCGAATACAAAATTGTTTGTCATGATTTGTTTAGTTTATAAGTCGTTTAATAAATTGTCTAACTGGTCAAAGCGGATCTCCCATAATTTGCGGAAGGCTTCCATCCAATGGTCTATCTCTTTCATTTTCTCTAAATTAAGCTGGTAATAAATTTCGCGACCGCGTTGCGCCTGGTTAACAGCGCCGCATTTGGCCAGCACTTGTATATGCTTGGATACTCCTTGCCTGGTGCCGCCAAAATGCCCGGCAATGGCATTGGGTGTCATAGCGCCTATAGCAAGTAATGTCAGGATGGCCCTGCGGGTTGGGTCGGCTATAGCCTGGTAAATATCGTGTCTCATATAAATGTGCAACTAGTGAGTTGCAAATATATATGCAACTATCGAGTTGCGCAAATTTCTTTGAAAATAATTTTTTGGTGATCTAATAGACGTATCCGGGAAGTTTAAAGGAACAGGAAATCAGTTGGGTAGATCAACCCTGTAAGATCATGAAGATCCCCGGCCAGGCACAGGTGGGATGCATTAAGAACCATTAAATTCTACGCAAATAAATGCCGCACTACAGTCGCAGCGTTTAGTCGCGCCCAATCCATAGGCATAGTAAGACAGCAGCAGTCTAAATCTCGCTGTCCATCGGGGCTTTTTTATTTTTTTGAACTGATATCTCGCAACTGGCACTCATTTGTGAGAAATAATGAACATCGAGGTTTCTCCGAAAATAACTTTAACCTTTCGCTTATTCTCCAATTGTACCTGTAGTAACTTCTCCGGCCCGCACGTAATTGGCGAAAATAACGCCGGCTGGTGTAATACAGCTCTCTGTTAATGTAAATGCGGCCGGAACCGCGTTGTCGTCATACAACTTTTTTCCTTTACCAAGCAGCACAGGGTAAATTTTGAGCCATAGTTCGTCCACTAAATCATGCTGCAGCAGTAGTTGAACGAGCTTGCTGCTGCCCCAAACTTTTAGGTCAGCACCTTCTGAGTTTTTGAGCCTTTTGATATCAGCGACACTTTTGAGGAAAACGGTGTTGTTCCAATCCGACTTTTCCAGGGTATTGGACAAAACATATTTTCTGACCTCATTAATACCCGGCCAATAATCCGCATGTTCGGGCCAATAAGCGGCAAAAATCTCAAACGTTTTTCTGCCCAGCAGAATATCTGTAGGCGCCATCTGTTTTTGCATGGCCTTACCCGAAACTTCGTCACCGTACGATGCACTCCAGCCGCCATATTTGAACCCGCCCGATGTATCTTCCTCAGGGCCACCGGGTGCTTGCATTACGCCGTCTAATGTAACAAATGATGACACAATTATTTTTCGCATGATCTTGTTGTTTTACCTGGTTAATAATTGATGCAGATAGTTTAACGTTATTACCATCACTCCTCGTATATGTCGCACTCGGTAGGAGAGGAAGAAAGCTTAAAAAAGTAACTGATCGGTCGCCTCTCTTATTTTTTGATGCTGATCTGCATAAGCCGACCAAACTGACTGACACCATTCCATGATCTTCGTGTTCCGCGCAGAGCCGGCTGGTTCATCCAAAACGTTTTTTATCGTGATATCACCCCTGCTTCCGGGCAGGTTTAGCTTTATAAATTTCTTTGTTTTTGCAGCCATTGCCTGGTGCGCTTTTTGGACCTGCCGGCCCGTATATTTGTTTTCGACAAATAAATATAAACCGGCCAGCGAAAAAAACAGCGCAATCGGCTTAGTATTACTATCTGCGTTTTGAGCGCCAAAAGCGTCAACCACATGCTGGTGGATAAATTCCTTATCCCTGAGGGAAAGCGTATAAAAGGTTAGTTCGTGGAATTGGTTTGAATCGTTCATCAGGTATGGCCATTCGCTATTCGAAGTTAACAAAACAGCAAAATAATCATGCAGACCATCTGATGTAGAATGATCATCCCTTGGGAAGAAAGCTTTTGAGATATTTGTCCGGGTAATTGGCAAACAGATCAAGAAAAACTAAACTTTCTTAGCGTGGCGGCGGCGCAGGGGATCTCGAAAAAATTTTCAAAAAGCCCAATACGCAACTCCCCCGGAGACGCCAGAAGAAACTTAGCCCGAGACAGAGAAAAGTGGTGACACGATTTTGTCACTGACAAAATCATGCCAGTACCTAAGTTGTTAACAATCAGCGCTGTTTCGCTTTGTTGCACACTGTTTCACTTGTTGCGAACGCAACAAAAAATTGGGCAAATGAATAGCGCTACTTCCAAAAATTGAATTATGTATACCCTTTTAGGCCTATACAGGTCTCATCCCCCTGAAAAAGAGATCATCCGGCGCCACATACACATCAAAATCCGACATCGAACATCCGACATCCGAAATCCAGAATGGTTCTAAATAACATTAATCGCTTGCAATAAAAATTATTAGCTTTGCGTTTTGTATTTTTGTTCCCCGGATTACAGCATTAAACTGCGATGAAGAAAAGCGCGATTTTTGGTTTGTTGGTTATTGCAATAGGTATTGCAGTGATCATCAGTATTTACGCGGGGGCCAGCACTTACGGGTCGTTTACAGATGCCAGGAGTTCGCAAAGCGTATTACGTATTGTTGGCCACCTGGATAAGCAAAAAGAACTTTATTACGATGCCGCCAAGGATGCCAACTACTTTTCGTTTTATGTGAAAGACAAAAAGGGCGAAGAATGCAAAGTGGTTTTCAGGGGCACTGAGCCGCAGGACTTTCAGAAATCGGAGCAGATCGTGTTGACCGGCCAAATGGTTGGCGACCAATTTCAGGCATCAGAGATACTGATGAAATGCCCGTCAAAGTATACACCGGACAAATTAGACGTTAAAGAATTCAAGGCTAAATCGGCCAGCATATAAGCAGCAGCAATTTAATGAACAAAGCTTTCACGGGCGAACACCTATTACCCGGCCACCTGGGCCAGTTTTTTGTTATCCTTTCGTTTGGCGGGGCACTTTTATCAACCATTAGCTACTATTTTGCAACGGTCAATAAGGACCTGCTTGACAGATCATGGCAACGCCTGGGCCGTTGGGGTTATTATGTTAACACATTGTCCATCATCGGGGTTTGTGTTTGCCTTTTTTATATTCTTTACAATCATTATTTCGAATACCACTACGCCTGGTCGTACACGTCGAAGGATCTCCCCATATATTACCTGGTATCAGGTTTCTGGAACGGGCAGGAGGGCGGCTTTCTGCTTTGGACGTTCTGGCAGGCCGTTTTAGGTAATATCTTGATCTGGAGGGCAAAGTCGTGGGAGAAACCTGTGATGGCGATCATTTCTTTTTCGCAGCTCTGGCTGGCTTCAATGCTCATAGGCATTGAATTGTTTGGCGCAAAGATCGGCAGCTCGCCCTTTTTATTGTTAAGAAAAGCCATCGAGGCTCCGATATTCTCTCAGCCAAATTACCTTTCGTTCATAAAAGACGGGCAGGGCATGAACCCCTTGCTGCAAAACTATTGGATGGTGATCCACCCGCCAACTCTGTTTCTTGGCCTTGCTTCGGCTGTAGTGCCTTTTGCTTATGCCATGGCCGGCTTGTGGCAAAAAAAATATAAAGAGTGGGTGGTACCTGCCATTCCGTACGCCTTATTTTCCTGTATGATATTGGGCACAGGCGTGGTTATGGGTTCGCTTTGGGCATATGAGTCGTTAAATTTTGGCGGCTTTTGGGCCTGGGACCCGGTGGAGAATGCTTCGATATTCCCTTGGCTCATCATGGTGGGCGGCTTGCATGTGCTCATCGTTTATAAAAACTCGGGTCATAGTTATTTTACTGGCGTTTTTCTTATCCTGGCAAGCTTTATCATGGTGCTGTACCAATCGTTCCTGGCGCGGAGCGGCATACTTGGCGAAACTTCGGTACACTCCTTTGTGGATAACGGCTTGTTTTGGCACCTGGTGGCGTTTATTGTGGTGTTTTTAGGATTATCGGTGTACCTGGTAGTTACGCGCTACAAGGAAATGCCCATCAGCAAAAAAGATGAGGAAACCTATTCGCGCGAATTCTGGATGTTTGTAGGGGCGATATTCCTGGGGTTGTCGTGTTTCCATTTGATACTGGTTACCTCTATACCGGTTTGGAACAGGATGTTTGGTACCAAGGTAGCCCCCCCAACCGACCTTGTTGGCCACTATAACATTATACAGGCATCCTTTGCCATGGTGATAACGGTGTTGACTGGCTTTAGCCAGTTCCTGAAATATAAAAAAACGGATACCGCCAAATTTTTTATTTCTACCCTGGTTTACTTCGTGGTTGCCTTGTTGATCACCGTGCCTTTGGTTTATTTCAGCGGGCTGTACAAGCTGCATTTTGTTTTCCAGCTGGTAATGCTGGGGTGTGTGTATAGCTTGCTGGTTAACGGCAAGGTGTTGATCGATGCCATGAAAGGCAAGTTTAAACTGGCGGGTTCTGCGGTGGCACATATTGGTTTTGGGTTGATGCTGGCAGGCGCCATTATAGCAGCCGGCACACGCGGCCTTGTTTCGGTAAACGAGAGCGGTACTATTGCGATTGCGGGTTTTGATAAATCTGCCCAGGGCAACAAAATTTCGGGCGATTCGCGCGAGAACATGATGATCTATAAAAACGAGCCTGTAAAAATGGGCGACTATATGGTTACCTATGTTGGCGATTCGACATCTGAGCCTAACCATTTTTACAAGATAGATTACCGGCGCTACGATACCAAAGGCAAAATGATAGAGAGCTTTGAGTTGAAGCCGAAGGTGCAGATCAATGACAAGATGGGAATGACCTCCTCGCCCGATACCAAGCATTACCTCACCCACGACCTGTACACACACATTACCGCACTGCCACAGCCAAAAGAGCCCGCGTCAGCTGATGCACAAGCTGCGGCCGCTCACGGCGACGAGAATAACGATAAGAATTACGATCCGCCAATTCCTCACCAGATCGCTATTGGAGATACCATCCGCTTCAGGGAAGGGTATATGATATTAAAGGGGCTTAAAAAGGAAACAGCAATTCAAAATATCCCTATGACCGATAGTGATGTGGCAATTGGGGCGCAGATCGAAATTGTGTCAAATAGCAAAACCTTTACGGCAGAGCCCATTTATATGATCAGGGGCAAAAACGTTTTTGACTTTTCGCGGAATGTTGATGCGATTGGCCTAAAATTAAGACTGACCAAAATCATCCCGGCAAACAACCAGGTAGAGATCACCGTTTACCAGCAGCCCGAAAATAAAAAACCATGGGTGGTAATGCGCGCGCTTGATTTTCCGTTTATCAATTTACTTTGGTCGGGCACGCTGATCATGATCCTCGGGTTTTTGCTGTCGATTTTCAGGCGGAACAAAGAAGTGAAGACGGTTTAGGGGAGTCCGAAAGTCAGAAAAGTCCGGAAGTCCGAAAGATGATTGCGGGCTTGATCATGAACATTTGACCTTTATCAATTTAGCCGCCCTTGCTCGATCACCCCTATTTCTCTTCATTTGAGCTAAATGATATTTCCAATCTTGTATATTTGACAGGCCAAAATTTACACCGCAAATTTCCTGTCGAATATGAAAAAGCTGCTCTTCATATTTTTTAGCCTTCTTATTTCGTCTGCATTTGCTGCTGACGAGCCAAAAACATTGTCCATCGGCTCTGTTGCACCGGATTTTAGCCTTCCCGGCGTGGATGGCAAAACCTATACCCTTGAATCGTTTAAAAGCGCGAAGGTGCTGGTGGTCGTCTTTATGTGCAACCATTGCCCAACCTCGCAAGCCTATGAGGGCCGGGTGAAAAAACTCACTACAGATTATGCGGCAAAAGGAGTGAGCGTAGTGGCCATTAACCCGAACAATCCGTCGTCGTTGCGACTGGATGAGTTAGGCTACAGCGATGTGGGTGATTCCTTCGACGAGATGAAGATCAGGGCCAAAGACAAATCTTTTAATTTCCCTTATTTATACGACGGTGCAACTGAGGTAACCTCGCGTAAGTTCGGTCCCGTATGTACCCCCCATGTTTTTATTTTTGACCAGGACCGTCGGCTTCGTTATGAAGGTAGGGTGGATGATACCGAAAACCCGGCTAAAACGCCGCACAGCCTGGATGCCAGCAACGCAATCGATGCGATTTTAGAAGGCCGCCCCGTTGCTGTAACCGATACCAAGGTTTTCGGCTGCTCGATAAAATGGGCAGAAAAAAGCGTATGGATCGAGAAAGCAAAAGTGCAGTGGGCAAAAGAGCCGGTAACCCTCGACTCCATCGACGATAAGGGAATAAAGGCATTATTAAAAAACTCTTCGGATAAATTACGGTTGATAAATGTATGGGCAACCTGGTGCGGGCCGTGTGTGGAAGAGTTCCCGGAATTTGTGACGATGAACCACATGTACCGCGACAGGGGATTTGAATTTGTAAGCATCAGCGCGGATGACCCGTCGCGGAAGGACAAGGCGCTGAAGTTTTTGCAGCGCGAGGAAGCATCCGGCCCGAACTATATTTTTACTACGGACGATAAATATAAGTTGATAGAGGCCGTAGACCCCAAATGGGAGGGAGCACTGCCTTATACCATCCTGGTTGAGCCGGGAGGAAAAGTAGTTTATGCGCACCAGGGAATTATCGATCCGGAGGAGTTGAAGAAGATCATTTTTGACGACCCGATGATCGGGCGGATATACAAGGAATAGTCCGGAAGTCAGGAAGTCCGAAAGTCCGAAAGACAGACCGCGTGCCATCTTAGGTTTAGCGGTAGGGGAAAGAAGTTGACGTTGACGTTTCGGCCAAATAAATTAAAGACAATGAATACCATCAACGAAATCGCTGCACGATTATCCTCGCTTTGCGAAAAACATGAATTTTTGCAGGCTTACGAGGAATTGTTTTCGGAACATGCTGAAAGCATTGACCCAATTAATAAAAATGTTCCGATGTCAGGGCTTGGCGCACTGATGGAAAGGGAGCGGCAGTTTTTGGAGAACACGGAGATCCACGATGTAAAAGTAGGCGGCGCATCGTTTGCCGGGAATTATTTCAGTGTTACCATGTCGCTTGATTTTACGCCCAAAGGCCAGGAGCGCAGGAAGGTAGAAGAGATGTGCATTTACAAAGTGGAAAACGGGAAGATTGTGAGCCAGCAGTTTTTTATTGGATAGGTTTTTTGGGATTACACCGATTATGGTTGATTTCACCGATTTGAAAAGGTCCTGCATAATAATTCAGCATGATAGATTATGATTAAAAAGTTACTGCTTTTAGCTTCGTTAGTTATTCCAACCTATGTGGCTTCATTGGCCCAGGAAGTAACAGGAGCGGTGATTTTTCATATTTATTCCAGCCATACTTCCTTTCCCGACCCGGCCAGGAGCAACGGCCATTTGTACGACAGCGTTTTATATACAACTGCCGACCATTATAGCGACAGCACGGTATTGATCATCGCTCCTAAAAACCTGGATGCAAAGAAGAAAGTGGATATCATATTTTGGTTCCATGGTTGGCGTAATAGCGTTGATAACGCGGCAGTTTACTATGAACTTACAAAACAGTTTATTGAGTCAAAGCGTAATGCAGTTTTGGTTTTGGCAGAAACAGCGAAGAACTCGCCAGATAGCTACGGGGGCAAACTGGAACGCCCCGGCGATTTTAAGGCGTTGGTGGCTGATGTGATGCAAGGTTTAAAGCAGAAGGGACTTATTTCAAAAGGCTGCGAACCGGGGCACATCCTGCTTGGAGGGCATAGCGGCGCTTACGAGGTGATGGCAATGATCATTAAAAATGGTGGTATGGCGATAGATGAGGCCATGCTTTTTGATTCGCTGTACGGCAAAACGGAAATTTTTATGGACTGGATAGAGGCAGATAAAAATCACCGCTTTATTCATTTATACACCGATTTCGGCTATGGGCCCAAAGAAGAAAGCGCGCACATGAATAAATTACTGGATACGGCGCGCATTAGTTATTTTATGGTCGAAGAGAAAGACCTGAAACCTGAAATGTATGCTAAATACCCGCTGATCTACGTCCACAGCCTGAAACAACATAACGATATTGTAAACCAGGATAATTTCAGGCTGATGCTGGAAAATACGCCGTTTTTGAAGCCGGGGATGTAAATTCCAGACGGGTCGTAGAGACGCGATGCATCGCGTCTCTAACCACGCGGTTCCATCAAAATTTAACCCTCATTGCAATCGTCGGATAAACCTCGAACAAGTTTTGGGTGGTAATCACATGATAATACATGATCTCTTTTGACCCAACTGCAAAATTTCCTTTCACCTTAAACCACACCTGTGGTTCGCCAAAAAAGGAGATGATCTTGCCTTTGAGGTTTTGAGTAGCTGCATCACCCTGGTTGCGGTTTAAGGTATAAAGTTCAAAGTCGCCATCGAATTCCAGTTTATAATTCCAGAAGCCTTTTCCCCAGTAAAAGGATAACATCAAATCATTGCTCGGTTTTTTGAGGATGTTGTAATTGTAGAATATTTCTGCATTAAAATAAGCGCCTTTCCACTGAAAAGGAAAGCTTGGGCCGATGGACAGGCAATTGTTGATATAATAGCTGTATTGGGCCGGATCTGTAACACCCAGCCCCCCGCTGTATTGAACGGCGGCGAATATTTTGGGCCGCCACGTTCGGAAGGTTTGGGAGACCTGTATGAATGATTTGCCGATATTGTGCCGGTCGCCTTGCAGGTCGTCCTCTATCTTCATAAAAAATGAGTTTGGTTTGATGAGCGATGAGGTGGAGTCCATCGCTTTAAAATATTCAAAGTAAAGTGTCGGAAAATTTTTGGAATTGTGCCTGGGGTCGATGCTATGCCGGAAATCGCAGTGCAATTGCAAATTTTGTCCAAATAAACCGGCGGGCAGGCCAACTATCATCAATAAAACAAGATATTTCATTATTATCGCTTTAAATTTAAAAAGGGTTAAATATTCCTTTTGAATACTGGTGCAAAGGTGGCGGAAGCATTTGCCCGAAGCGGAAACGCAGCGTAAACCTCGCGTAAACCTGATTTTGGCTTTATGGATGAACTGGATTTTTTGGCATTTGCCACTCTGTTTCGGGAAGCATTCCAAAAGTGCTTTGCGCTGGCGTTTGTAAATCCGATCACCGAAACTGAAGCGAAGATATTTTGCAATAAAATTCTTGACCAAACCGGCTTGTCGATCGGATGGAAGAGCGTTAAGAATTACTCTATTTTTATAGCAGAGGGTTCAGCCTTGCGGAAAGAGAATCCATCTGTCGCAACACTTGATACCCTGGCAAGGTACGTCATGGGTGCACCTTATACCACCGAAGTACAGCGAAAAAACGACGAGAGCCATCACCCATACTGGTTCCTTTATCGCGAAAAATTTATATCGAAGTCGAAGAATGGCAAACCGAAAGGTGCAAACAGGTCTTTATGGGTACTGGTTGCGGTGGCTCTTATAGTTGCCATGGCGCTTACTTACCTGCTTTTGGCTAAGGGCAAAACTAATGCGCAGTTTACCGACGATTTTTGGCGCGTCGACGATAACAGCCTGGTAAGCAAGGGGTGGTTTTTAAAAACAAAGGACCAGGCCTGGTGGGATAAAAGAAGCAGCACACCCGGCCGGCTCAGCTTGTTCACTTTAAAGGGAGATAACTGGCCCGATCCCACCGCCAAACCGGAAATAAAGAATTTGCTTTTGAGGGAGATCACCACCGATTGTTTTACGGCTGAAGTGCACCTGGACAACTTTGTACCTAAGCAGGAATGGCAGCAGGCGGGTATCCTGATATTGGAAGATACGGTGTTAACCCGTAAAAGCATCCGGTTGTCGCTGGCTTTTAACGATAACTTTGGCGGCCGGAAAATGCCGAGTGAAATTTATGTTCAGGTGATCACGTCGCTTGGGAACGGCTTTGGCAAACCGGAGGAACTGGCCCATAAATCGCTTTTTTATTTGGATTCGATCAGGAACAACCCGACCCTCCTGAAGAACCTGCTGAACTCGGCCCTCCGGATCGAAAAAAATGGCAGTAAGTTTCGATTCCTTTACTCCGGTGGTGTGAATGAAAATGACGCATTCAGGGAGATCATCAGCCAGGAATTTGATATGAAACCAAAATACATCGGCATTTTTGCCTTAAAAGGTTTTACAAATTCCGCGACGGTCCCCGTCCGGTTTAAGCTTTTCAAACTCACGGGCGACCGATGTAACTGATACGGATTTTGACAGCCGCTGCTGGCCTTCTCAATCTAATAAAAACACTTTCGTAATAATTAATTTCCTCCCGTATCAGCTTGAAATATACGTAGTTTTACGTAGTAAAAACGAGGAAAATACTACAGCCCGATTACCATTTAAGCCCTAATTTTATAGCACCTGATTAATAGGACACGATTAAAATGGCTGTACGTATAATTTGCATTAAAAAGGATGAGGGTGATTATGAAAACCCTTACATCGCAATTGATTACCTGGAATGGATAAACGAACGCATTAATGTCAAAGGTATAACGGATCGTACAAAAATCCACGACTGGATAAAGGAAGAGAACGGAGAAGCTTATATTATAGATAAAAACGGGAATAAATTGAACCTGATACCCGCGGTAACAGCTAAAGGGAATAAATACGTTAAAACAGTTTCGGATGAGTCGGCGGCGGATTCACTGTTGTCGTTACCAGCCTGTATGTAAGGCACAACAAAGTTTCCGCGCTCAGCTGCCTTTTCCCCAGTTTTTATAAGGGTTTTTGGAAAGGTTTGAGTTGTAATACCGGTCGTCGTCACTTACTTCACCGGCAATCCAGTCAGGTTTTTCAAATTTTTCTTTTTCGTTTTTCAATTCAATTTCGGCCATGATGAGGCCTTCATTATCGCCAAGGAACTCATCTACTTCCCACAAGTGTCCTTTAAATGTTATATTATAACGAATTTTTTCGACAGCCGATTTTGAGAAGCTTTCAATCAGCTCGGAAGCATCGGCGGCGGGTATCTTATATTCAAACTCCTTGCGCGAAATTCCTGAACCATCTCCTTTAATGGTAATAAATCCTGTTTTACCGGCCAGCCTTATGCGCACCGTGCAGTTCAAATCGTCGAACAAGTAGCCCTGGTGGTAATGCGTGCCGGCTGGCTTTTTAAGTTTTCGCCATTTATCATGGTCGACAAGGAATTTTCGTTCTATCTCAACGCCCATAGCTCAGGCTTTAACGGTGTTTTCAAGAGTAGTGGCTTTGTTCAGGAAATCTTCGGCCAGGCGGGCAATGCTGCGTTTAACACCCGTATTGAGCCGTTTTATTTTAGTAACTATTGGTTTATCGTTTAACTCCGGTAGCGAAAAAAGTTCTTCAGCCAACAGGTTGTCGTGCCATTTGCCGATAGCTTCCTGCAATTTATCCAGGTAAACTATGTTAAACGGTATTTTTCCATCAAGCGCATGCCCCGCAAGCTTGTGATTGTAAACCAGGATTTTTATCAGTTTCCGGTTGGTATGCATGTCCTCATTGAATCCAAATACCGTTAAATTAGTGGCTATTTGCTCCAGCTGATCTTTATAATAAGCGGCAATATGGCTGTCGTTAACTTTATGAAGTTGTTTTTTTAGTTTTTTGTGAGCAGTTTTGATGTCTTTCAGAAACTCTTCACCCTTGCTCTGAAATTCAGTAGTTCCTTCATCAATTATCTTTTGCTGACTAATCTCAAACTGTTCATTTTTTAATTTGTACCGTTCACTCAACTGCAGGTTGGTATGCGCATCGCGGATGTTGCCGGCGTATTTAAATATCTTCCTGACAGGTTTAAAGTTTTTTAGCAGTCCATTTTCTTTGGATGTTTGTTCAAACAAAAGCAACATTGCGCGTAGCTTTTTGATCTGTACCCTAAATTTATGCAGGGCTTCCTGGTCGCCTGTCTCTAAAAAAGCCTTTAAACGGGCATTCATTTCCTGCCACTCTTTGTCAAGATATTTTACTTCTTCTTTTTTCTTCATAATCTCACAATAGGTAAAAAAAGTCGCGGCATCCGGATCGCGGCAAAATTAATCGGAATATAAACCTACAAATAATTGGCTGCATTGTCAAAATGATCGGACAAGGTGATCACGTTGCCAGGTAATTTAAGTCATCGGTCTTTACCCTTAGTCATTTTTGACTTTTGACTCAAAACTTTCGACTTAAGACTTAAATCTACGCCCGATCGTGATCGGCGCGCCAGTTTTTGATGGCCTGTTTTATCTCCCGCGGAGTAAGCCGTTCGCGAACAGCACGATCTGCTAAAACTAAAAACTCGTCGTCATGCGCAAACCGCAGGGCTATGATCTGCCCTTTGGTAAGTTTGCTGTCCAAAGTTTTATGGGTAATCGCATAATGCCTCAGTCCTTCTTCGGCGCGGATCGCCCGGTCCTGCACAGTAACCGCAAATTGCCTGCTATACCAAAATAACAGAACGCCGCTAATAAACAAGAGGGCGATCAGGATGGATTCAAAAACGGAATCATGTGCGTTGATCTGAAGATAAACGTTGACAAAGGAAGCTATAGTGCCTAAAATAAGCATCGATCCAAGCACGACATGGAAGCCCGGTACATAGCGGGCGTGATTGGCATAATTTTGAGTTTTCATGATGGTTTAATTTGCTGCAATATACCACATTGCTCTGCGACGGTATTGGTTATTTGAAAATTTAATAGAACAATAAACCATACTCAACGTTAATATTTTTAATCAAAAATCAATGCTTATGTACAATACAGCAATTTCATTTGAAAAGATGGTCACCATTGGAGGTGAACTAACTGTGAACAGGATGGGTTACGGTGCGATGCGCATAACAGGTAAAGGTATTTGGGGCCCACCGAAGGATGAAGCCGAAGCAATCGGCGTTTTAAAACGGGCCGTTGAACTTGGCGTAAATTTTATCGACACCGCTGATAGTTATGGTCCTCATGTTTCCGAAGAATTGATTGCAGAGGCGCTTTACCCTTATGCCGACGACCTGGTGATCGCCACAAAAGGCGGACTTGAACGTACTGGCCCCGACGAATGGCCGATTGATGCCAGCCCTGCCCACCTTCGAAAGGCGCTGGAGGGAAGCCTTAAACGCCTGCACCTGGAGCAGATACAGTTGTACCAGCTGCACCGGATAGACCCGGTTGTGCCTGCTGAAAGGAGTTTTGAATTTTTACAAAAAGCGCAGGCGGAGGGCAAAATAAAACACATTGGCTTGTCGGAAGTTGACGTGGATATGATCAAAAAAGCGCAGGAGTTTTTTGAAGTAGTATCGGTACAAAACATGTACAGTGTTGACAACCGTAAATGGGAACACGTGTTGCAATATTGCAAAGCGCACAACATTGTGTTTATCCCATGGTTCCCGCTTAATGCCGGGAATGTAGCCAGCCAGGATAAATTAAAGCAGGTTGCTGACCGACACGGCGCAACGGTTCACCAGGTAGCTTTAAGCTGGCTGCTCGGGCATTCAGATAACATTTTGCTGATACCCGGCACATCGAGCGTTAAACATTTGGAAGAGAACCTGGAGTCGGTGAACCTCGAACTTTCTGACGAAGACATCAAGTTGTTAAACAGTATTGCAGCCCGTTAATTTGAAGGCATGATCTCTTAGAGGTATTGCTGTGCCTAAAAAAAGTACAATAAGGCATTAAACCCTTTTTATAAAAGCCCGTCAAAGCAACATATAGTCCCCTGTTAAACCAAATTAGTTATGAAAAACATCAAATTTTCCGTTTTGGTATTGTTGCTGCTGGGAGCAGTTGCATGTAATAAAACATCCAACTCGCTGCCCAATTCCTCTATTTCAGGAAGTGTGACAACTGATGACGCGGCCGACATGGTGGCCGGTTCGCTATCTTTAAATTCAGACGGTGTGGCCAACATGGCGTCAGACGCGACACTGAATGCCACGGTCATGGGCGATGCGCACCTTAAATGCGGTACGGTGCGCTCGGATACCATTTCACGCCTGGCCGGAACGGGTTCCCCATTCTCTTTCAGTTACAAGCTGACCTATAATTTTATGGTGGATTGCAACAGCAATAACCAACCCGACAGTCTATCGAGCAATTTAACCTATACCGGTTTCTTTAGCGGGCCAAACATGTCCAGCTCGAATTCCGGAAGTTCCGTATTTGGTGTTGGTGGTTTATTGCCTGCCGACACTGCGTTTGTGATCAATGGCGAGTACAAGCGGGCGGGTTCATTTAGTTCGAAAGTTGATACCGCGAAGCATGGTAACAATAATATAGATATTAACATAAGCAAACTGACGCTGAAGAAACCGTCGCGTAAGATCGAGAGCGGAACCGCTACATTTTCAATTACCGGTTCAACACCGCACAAAGGCAACTTTAGTTTTACCGGAACATTAGTTTTCAATGGCGATGGTACAGCCACGCTAACTGTTAATGGCAACGTCTATACCATTAACCTGGAAACCGGGGAACGGCACCATCATTAATTTCCCGGGAAAACCAAGGCTCAATTCGACTTTGATATAATAGCAAACCCGCGTATAAAATACAGCGGGTTTGCTATTTAAATATTGTTTTTAAGGGCAGTGGAGATTGATTTTACTGCGATAGATCTAATAATTTGGGAAAACCTTAATCTAATATCCTCTAATTCACTTGAATAATCGTGTATTTTGCTGAAATTCGCGCTGTTTTAGGCTATCAGGTGGAAAAACGCAAAAATAAATGTAAACTTTACATTTTTTCGTAATATTTGCGCCCGCAATCAATTAACAAACTACTAAATGAAGCAGTCGCTGCAGCAGGAATTTGAGGATATTTTTCATAAAAAAGCCGCGAAGGCTTATTTTTCACCCGGTCGGGTAAATCTCATTGGCGAGCATATTGATTATAATGGCGGTTTGGTAATGCCGTGTGCAATTACCTTTGGAACCTATTTGCTGGTGTCGCCAAATGAAGATAATGTGTTCAGGTTCAGGAGTCTGAATTTTGAAGATACGCTGGATGTTGCGCTGCAAAATGATTACACCAAAGCAGATGAAAAATGGTTTAACTATCCGCTCGGCGTTATCGAATATTTCCTGAAGGACGGGCATGAATTGCAGGGGTTGGATATGCTTTTTTATGGCGATATACCCATCAGCTCGGGGTTGTCATCTTCTGCTTCTATCGAAGTCGTTACTTCTTACGCCTTAAATGACCTGATGAATTCAGGGTATAGCAAGCTTGACCTGGTTAAACTCTCAAAATCGGTTGAGAATAATTTTATCGGCGTAAACTGCGGTATAATGGACCAATTTGCCGTTGCATTCGGCGAAAAAAATAAGGCGCTGATGCTGAATTGCAATACGCTTGACTATAAAGCTGTTGACAGCAACCTGGGCGATTATATACTGGCCATCATCAATACCAATAAACCCCGCAAACTAGCCGAGTCAAAATACAACGAACGCGTAGAGGAGTGCCAGGCGGCTTTGACTGCTATGCGGGCTGAATTAGATATTCAATATTTGTGCGACATCGACTCGACAACCTTTGAACAGCATAAAAATTTAATAACTGACGAAACCATTTACAAACGCGCTAAGCACGTCGTAGAGGAAAACGACCGCGTGAAGCTGGCTGCAAAAGCGCTAAGTGAAAATAACCTGGCGGAGTTTGGCAGGCTGATGTATGCCTCACACGACTCGCTGCGTGACCTGTACGAGGTGAGCGGCAAAGAGCTGGACGCTATAGAGGAATACGGCAAAACTAACGCAGATGTAGCCGGATCGCGTATGACAGGTGCAGGATTTGGCGGCTGTGCCATTGCGCTGGTGAAAGAAGACGCTTTTGAAAGCTACCGTCAGGGCGTCACCACTTATTATACTGAGAAGATTGGGTACGCGCCTTCGGTGTACAAATCGCTGATCGGTAATGGCGTAGGGGAGTTTTGTGTTTAGAGGCAGTTGCTAGTAGCACAGTTTTAGGGATTCCGAAAGTTGCATTTGGCTTCAGGAACGAGCACCATTGCAAGCGTTCCAGGTGTTCCATTTTTACACGCGGTGTGTCGTACTGATTAGGGTTGACACAAGGAGAACCGAATCGTGAGAATAGAAACACAAAAACAGCGAATC
>OLLK01000033.1_pt1 | contig 38461 bp, 8 predicted proteins | sample 1604531 | NCBI WGS metagenome assembly OLLK01 (sample SAMEA104055722, study PRJEB20765) | soil metagenome | isolation source: soil | reverse complement strand
GCCCGTCCTGCGAAGTTACAATGATGGTGATGGTATTGGAACCTACATTCAAAGTAACCGGCGTGGAAGCCGCACCGGAACTCACCGCGGTCCCATTTACCGTTATGGTCCCGGTCGCATCGCCGGTTGTTGGAGTAACGGCAATAGAAGAGACGCTGTTTGTTACACTCGCGGTATAGTTCAATGTTGCGCTTGCAAAAGCAGGCGTTAACGTCCCGCTGCTGATCACCAGGCCCGAAAGCGTTTCCGCACCCACGACAGCTACATTTACCGTTGTTGTGGCACTGCCGCTTGAATTGTAAGCGGTGACGGTGTAGTTTGCAGCAGCTCTGATTACTGTTGGCGTGCCCGAGATAACACCTGTTGTATTATTAAAACTTAAACCCACTGGCAGGAACGGACCGATAAAGTAGCCGCCAATTGGTTTGATCCGTTTAACAGCGTTATTACCCTGGTCGGCCACATACACATTGCCTGCGCCATCTGCCGCTACGCCAACCGGCGTTTTAAAACCGGCGCCAATAGCGATCGGGCTAGTGCTCCCCGCAGGGATCTCCTTCACCGCATAATCATCCACAAATACATTTCCTGATGCATCTACTGCTACACCGTAGAGGCTGCTGAAGCCTGAGGCTACCACTACCGGCGTATTACTCCCTGCCGGTATCTCCTTTACCGAATTGCTGCCCTGGTCTCCAATATACACATTGCCCGCTGCATCTACCGCTATGCCGATCGGGCTGCTAAAGCCAGACCCGATCGCCACCGGAGTATTACTCCCCGCCGGGATCTTCTTTAGGGCATTATTACCGTTATCGGCTACGTATAAATTGCCTGCCGCATCTATGGCTACGCCGGTGGGGTGACTGAAACCTGAGCCTATGGTTACAGGTGTTCCATTGCCGGCCGGTATCTTATATACCGCGTTGGCGCCGTAATCAGCCACGTATACATTGCCTGCTGCATCGACAGCTACACCAAAGGGATTAGTGAAACCTGAACCAATCGCTACCGGGGTGTTACTGCCAGCCGGGATTTTCTTTACCAGTTGGTTGCCATAGTCGGCTATGTACACATTGCCTGCCGCATCGGTCGCTACGCCTGTTGGGCCACTGAATCCTGCGCCTAAAATAACCGGGTTTTTGCTGTAGCCGGGAGCAGCTACATTGCTGCTTGTGGGGGCCAGGGGCGTTATGGTTGTACCGGCGGAATAGGGTTGAGGGCTGGTATAATGGATAGTTGGCGGAGGTACCGGAAACCCTACGGCTATATTTACGGTTGTTGAACTGCTGCCGTATGCATTATAAGCCGTTACGGTATAATTGGTTGGGGGGGATGCAACCAACGGTGTGCCGCTGATTGCACCGGTTGCATTGTTAAAACTTAAGCCTTGTGGCAGCTCCGGGCTAATATAATAACCGCCGACAGGTGTTATCTTGTCTATCGTCCAGTTGTTGAAATCGGCAACGTATACATTGTTAGCAAAGTCTACCGCTATCCCGGACGGCGCAATGAAGCCTGTCCCGCCGATGCTCACCGGCGTGCCGTTGCCTACCGGTATCTTCTTTACCAGGCGGTTCCCGAAGTCGGTCATAAATACGTTCCCTGTCCCGTCTACCACTACGCTATACGGGCCGCTGAAACCGGAACCCAAAGTTTTCACCGCACCGTTGCCGGCAGGTATCTCTTTTACCGCGTTATTGCCGGTATCCGCTACGTAAACATTGCCATAGGCATCTACCGCTACCCCGAATGGCATGTTGAATCCTGAACCCAAAGTGATCGGCGTTCCGCCGCCTGCCGGAATCTCTTTTACGGCATTATTGTATGTATCCGCTACATACACATTACCCTTTGTATCTACCGCCACACCAGTAGGCTGGTTAAAGCCAGAGCCTAATACAACAGTGGGGCCGTATATGCCATTAACCAGGGGTATCTCCTTCACCGCGTTTTGACCAACGCTGGCTACATACAAATTGCCTGCGGCATCTATCGCTATTCCATGAGGCGACTCAAAGTCCGTACTGAGCAGGATTGGCGTGCTTGTGCCAACCGGGACCTCGTTTACCGAATTATTGCCCTCGTCGGATATGAACATATTTCCCTTGCTGTCAACCGCAATGCCGTAGGGGTAGTAACCGCCATCCGTGGTAGTCATCGTGGCTGCATAAGCAGGCGGTGCTGCGTCGCCACCAGTTGGTGTAAGCGGAGGAATTGTAGTACCGGCCGCATACGTTTGCGGGCTGTCATAACTCATGGTTACCGCGTTTACAGTGATAATGACTGTTGTGGAATTGCTGCCATATTGATTGTAGGCCGTAATGGTATAGGTAGTTGCTGAGCTGGCGGCCGTTGGCGTGCCGCTGATGGTTCCCGTAGTATTGTTGAATTTTAAACCTTTAGGCAGTGCCGGGCTGATATAATAACCGCCGATCGGCTGTACCTTCTTGATGGCACTATGGCCCTGGTCGGCAACGTATACGTTGTTGGCATTGTCAACTGCTACCCCGTACGAAGCTAAGAACCCGGAGCCTACCGTTTTCATTGCGCCGCCGTTTGCCGGGATCTCCTTTACCGAAGCATCGGCGCCATCCGGTACAAACAAGTTACCTGTCCCGTCCACCGCGACTTCAACCGGACTGACAATTCCGGAGCCCAAAGTTAGTATTGGGCCGCCGGTCGCCCGGACTTCTTTAAGCGCAGCGTTGCCAAAGTCGGCTACGAACACGTTCCCGTATGAATCCACCGCAACCCCTATCGGCTTGGAGAAGCCCGATCCTACAGGTGTGGCAAGAGCGCTGCCCGGCCTGATCACTTCTACAGCATTATTGTTACGGTCGGCTACGTATACATCGCCTTTCTTGTCCACAGCCACATAAATCGGCTCGTTAAAAGTGAAAGATGGGGCCAATACCACCGGCGTACCGTAAGCCCCCCCAACCAAAGGTATTTCCTTTACCAGGTTATGACCGGCGTCGGCTACGTAAACATTTCCCGCAGTATCTACTGCCACCCCATTAGGTGTGGAAAACCCGGTCCCGATAATAACAGGGGCGCCCGTACCGCCCGGTATTTCCTTTACAACATCGTTGAACTGGTCGCCAACAAACACATTTCCTTTTGCATCTACAGCTACACCTGCCGCCTCGTTAAACCCGAAACCCAGGGAGCTGGTATTGGCGCTATAGGCCGGCGCGGCTGCTCCCCCGCCTGTGGGTGTAAGCGGGGTAATTGCCGTACCTGCCGCATAGGTTTGCGGGCCGGCATAACTTATGCTTACCGCGTTTACCGTTATGTTTACTGTTGTGGAGTTGCCGCCATATTGGTTGTAGGCCGTAATGGTATAGGTAGTTGCGGGGCTGGCGGCTAACGGTGTACCGCTTATCGTTCCCGTTGTATTACTAAAACTTAAACCTTTAGGTAGTTCCGGGCTGATGTAGTATCCGCCAATAGGCTGAACCTTTTTTACTGTATTATTGCCATAATCTGTTGTGTATACATTGTTGGTATTATCCACTGCCACGCCGAAAACAGCGCTGTACCCCGAGCTTACCTTCAGGATCGGCCCACCGTTTACCGGTATTTCTTTTACAAGTCCTTGTGATAAATCAGCCACAAACACGTTCCCCGAGCCGTCCACGGCTACATTGTAGGGATGGGAGAAGCCCGATCCTAAAGTGACCGGCGCCCCGCCGCCAAACGGAATTTCTTTCACCGCTTGATTGCCCTGATCCGCTACATAAACATTACCGTATGCGTCCGCCGCTACTCCTATTGGATGACTAAATCCTGAACCTATAGCAGCTACTGGGCCGCCGCCCGCAGGTATCTCTTCCACCGCATTGTTGGCATCGTCGGCTACATATACATTGCCTTTGAGATCTATTGCTACGTCAAACGGCAGATTAAAAGTAAAGCCCGAACCTATTACCACCGGCGCGCCGTACGTGCCGTTCACCAGCGGGACCTTTTTTACCAGGTTGTTGTCGCGATCCGCCACGTATACATTACCCTGGGCATCTACCGCTACGCCGGAAGGAGCTGAAAAGCCTGTGGCTATGGTAACGGGCGTACCGGTACCGCCGGGGATCTCTTTTACCACCCCATTGGCTTGGTCACCAATGAAAATATTGCCTTTACTGTCCACCGCTGCCCCAAACGGGGAATTAAAGCCCGAACCCAGTGTTGTTGCGCTGCTGCTATAGGCAGGCGCTGCCGCCCCGCCGCCTGTGGGGGTCAGCGGGCTGATCGCCGTACCGGCGGTATAGTTCTGCGGGCTGGCATAACTCATGGTTACAGCATTTACCGTAATACTTAATGTTGTAGAATTGCTGCCGTATTGATTATAGGCCGTTATGGTATAAGTAGTTGCAGGGCTGGCGGCTACCGGTGTACCGCTGATAGCACCAGTAGTATTGTTGAAGCTTAAACCTTTAGGCAGTTCCGGGCTGATGTAGTATCCGCCAATAGGCTGAACCTTTTTTACTACATTGACACCATAATCTGTTACATATACATTGTTGGTATTATCCACGGCTACCCCAAAAATAGTGCTATAGCCGGAGCCTACTGTTTTAATCGCCCCGCCATTTGCCGGGATTTCTTTTACAGCTGCATTTCCGTAATCAGCAACAAACACGTTGCCCGAACCGTCGACGGCTACACCTCCCGGCTGGATGAAGCCCGATCCCAGGGTGACCGGCGCCCCGCCCCCTGCCGGGATCTCTTTCACCTCGTTATTCAGGTAATCCCCTACATACACATTGCCGTACCCGTCCACCGCTACCCCTGCAGGAGAATTAAATCCGGACCCTATGATAAAAACAGCGCCGCCGCTGGCAGGTATCTCGTCCACGGTATTATTGTTAAAGTCGGCCACATACACATTGCCCTTCATATCTACCGCTACGTCAACTGGCGCGTTGAAAGAAAAGCCCGAACCTATCGCCACAGGCGTACCGAAGGCGCCGTTAACAAATGGTATCTTTTTAACAAGGTTGTTATTTTTGTCGGCGACGTAAACGTTACCCTGGGCATCTACCGCAACCCCGTCAGGATTTGAAAAGCCTGTGGCTATGGTAACAGGTATGCCGGTACCGCCGGGGATCTCTTTTACCGCATTATTGTTCTGGTCGCCGACGAAGATATTGCCCTTGCCGTCAACCGCTACGTATGCCGGTAGGTTAAAACCCGACCCTAAGGCAGTCGTTGTGGTGGCATAGGCCGGCGCTGCCGCCCCGGCGCCTCCGGCGGTAAGCGGGCTGATCGCCGTACCGGCTACGTAGATCTCGGGGCTGGAGTAGGCCAGCGTTACCGCAATTACCGTGATAGTTACTGTTGCTGATATACTGCCATAACCTTTATTATAGGCTGTTATGGTATAGGTAGTAGCGGGGCTGGCGGCTGTTGCTGCGCCGCTGATCGTCCCCGTGGTGTTGTTGAACCTTAAGCCGTCCGGCAGCTGCGGGCTGATATAATAGCCGCCGGCCGGCTGTATCTTTTTTATGGCATCGGCACCATAATCTGCTACATATACATTGTTGACATTGTCTACCGCTAATCCAGAAATAGAGCCGAAGCTGAAGCTGGAACCGACCGTCAGCATAGCACCGCCGTTCACCGGGATTTCTGATACCTGTTCATTCCCCAAATCCGCCACATATATGTTGCCGGAACCGTCGACAGCTACGGCAAAGGGGTTGACGAAACCCGTTCCTACAATGCCCGGCGTCCCCCCTCCAGCCAGGATCTTTTCCACATAACCCCTGCCGTAATTCGCTACATAAACATTGCCATTAACATCTACGGCCACCCCAGTTGGGTTTGTAAATCCCGATCCAATAGCAAACACAGCGCCGCCACTAACAGGTATCTCTTCCACGGCATTATTGCCATAGTCGGCCACGTATACATTTCCTTTCGTGTCTACTGCCACAGCGGACGGCTGATTGAAGGTAAAGCCCGCACCGATTGCAAAAGGCGCAGCGTATGTGCCACCAATCAATGGGATCTCCATTACCAAATTGTTACCACCATCTGCCACATACACATTACCCCGGGCATCAATCGCAACGCCTTTAGGAGCGCTGAACCCTGTGCCCACAGTAACCGGTATGCCGTTGCCGCCAGGGATCTCTTTCACCACGTTATTCACCTGGTCGGCGATGAAGATATTGCCTTTATTATCAACAGCCAGCCCTCCGGGGCTGGAAAAGGCCGAACCCAGGGCTATTGTACTGTTATAGCCTGCTGCGGCCACCTGGCCCCCGGTAGGAGACAGCGGGGTAATTGGCGAGTTGGTAAAATAGGTTTGAGGCCCCGCGTAACTTAACACCGGCGCTGTCAAAACATTCCCTTTTTTCAACTTTGGGGACGCCGGGTTTTTCCTGTATAAGCCACCTTCATTTATATAGTGGTTAATGAGTCTCCGAACCGGGCTGTTATTAACCGATTTTGCCGGTTTGGCGTTTAAAGATGCGTCGCTGCAAATACAAACCAAAAAGGCAATAAACAGTGCACACAATTTTGCCGGATAAAATGTCGGCAGGAAACTTTTCCATGTATAAGGTAAGTGCGTTGTCATAATTATGATAAATTAAAATTTAGTAAAAGGAAAAAGCGTATCGATCATTAATACTTGTGCATATTTTATAAAATCTCGTGTCGGGTAAATGAAAAATGCCGTTTGTTATATCAATCAATATTTCAGTATAATAAACCCTGTTTTATGTTTGATGATGCCGCCAACGGTATAATCCAACTGATAAAAATAGGTCCCCGGCAATTGCATCTGCCCGTTTTTGTTGCTGTGACCATCAAAGGTTTTTGAGCTATTATCGTAGCCTTTGGCCTCGTAGATCAGCTGCCCGCTACGGTTCATGATGGTGAGCTTGTTATCGGGATACTGGCTGATATTGTCTATCGCCAGGAAATCATTTACACCGTCGCCGTTGGGTGAAATACCCGGATGAACAAGGATGCCGTCTTCGGCCATCGTTGATGATTCAGTTGGTTTGTTTACGCTGATGCCGGGGTCAAAGCTATCTATCCCGCCTGGTGCACGCGTCGCAGTTATGGTATAGCTTTTGGAGGTTTTACCATCCTGTGCAATTACTACTACATTGATGGTGTTTGCGCCCACTGCCAAAGCGATGGGTGCTGATGTAGCTCCTGATGCTAAAGCCGTTCCGTTTACCGTCATCGTTGCGGTGGCATCGCTGGTTACCGGTTTTACCGTCATGCTGGTAATGGTGTTTTTTACGGCCAGTGTATAGCTAAGCGTTGCCGGGGCAAACGCAGGGCTCAGCGGCGCCACGCTTGGGCTCATACTGGCCAGGTTGGCATTGATGGACGGCGCCCTGGTAATAGTTACCGTATATGTTTTTGTGACCGTGCCGCTTTGCGACGTTACTACTGTAGTAATGGTATTGGCGCCTACATTAAGTGCTATTGTCCCTGATGCCGTTCCGGTTGTTACGGTTGTGCCGTTTACTGTTATGGTTGCGTTTGCATCGGTGGCGGTTGGCGTCACTTTGATAGTAGATGTACTATTGGGTACGGCCGACGTATAACTGAGGGTTGCCGGATTAAATGCCGGGCTAAATGTCCCGCTGCTCAAACTCATGCGTGCCAGGGTTGCGTTAACCGATGGCGCACGGGTAACATTTAATGTATAGGTTTTTGAGGTAGTGCCGTCCTGGGCTGTTACCGTTACATTTACTGTCGTTGCAGTACCTTCGGCCAGGGCAATGCCCTGGGAGAGTGTTCCCTGGCTTACGCTTGTTCCGTTAACGGTAATGGTTGCGTTTACATCGCCGGCTGTGGGCTTTAACGTCATGGAGGCCGTTGCATTCCCTGTACTCAGCGTATAGCTGGTTGTTGCCGGCGAAAAAGATGGCGTTAACGGTGTAATGCTGGGGCCGATGGCAGCCAGGCTGGCATTTGGTGATGGCGCCCTGGTTACCGTGATAGTATAGGTTTGCTTTACGCCGGTATTCTCTGCGGTAACTTTTATGGTTATCGTTGTTGACGCGCCTTCAGCTAAAGCTGCAGGCTGCGAGGTAGTTCCGGAGGCTAATGTTACACCATTTACCGTCATGGTGGCATTGGCATCGTCGACTATGGCTTTAACCGTCATACTTGATACAGCGTTTTTAACACTTATAGTGTAAATGGTAGTGTTGGGATCGAAAGCGGGGGTGAGCGGGCCGGTACCCGGACTTATACTTGCCAGGTTGGCATCAATTGATGCCGCCCGGGTGACCGTAATGGTATAAGTTTGCATTGCGGAGCCATCTGCTGCGGTAACGGCAACGGAAATAGTGTTTGCCCCCACATTAAGATAAATGGGGCTTGATGCGGTACCCGATGCAACAGCGATTCCGTTTACCGTCACGCTTGCTGCAGGGTCGGTAAGGGTAGGTGTTACAGTGATGGTTTTGCTTCGCACCAAATTGCCTACACTGGCGCTGTAGCTGGTAGTTGCCGGCGCAAAGGCAGGCGAAATGGACGTATTGCTGAGGCTAAGATTGGAAAGTGTGGCAATGCTCCCACGGGTGACTACCACCGTATAAGTAATGGTAGTTGAGCCATCCTGGGCTGTTACCACAACAGTTATAGTTGTTGATCCGGCATTCAAAGCGATGGGCGAAGAAGCAGCGTGGTTGGCAACCTGCACGCCGTTTACCGTTATGGAAGCGCTGGCAGCCATTAATGAGGGAGTAATAGTAACCGACGTGGTTGACGCGGCTGCACTGGCAGTATAGCTTAAAACATTGGCATCAAAATTAGGTGAAAGCGTAGCGGTATTGACAGACAGGCCTGCCAGGTGAGCTTCGGTGGAAGGTACCCGGTTAATATTGATAGTATAAGTGAGCTGGGTTACGCCGTCGGCGGCGGTAACCAACAGACTGAAAGTGTTCATACCCTTGCTCAAATAGAATGCAACTGTGGAGGGAGGCAGCAGCCCGCCATTAAGTGTTACAGTGGCGCCGGCGTCGGCGGGAAATGGTTCGAAATGGATCACGCTGTCTTGAAGCAGAACGGTCAAATTGTACGTAAAAACATCGGGGGAAAAAGCCGGCGAAATGGTGACCGGCTCAAGAGACAGACCCGCCAGGTGAGCGTCGCTTGACGGCGCGCGCACAACCGTAACAGTATATGTTTTAGTAGTTACGCCATCACTGCCGGTTACCACAACAGTAACCGCATTAGAGCCAACAGATAACGGTATGCTAGCTGAAGCGCTGCCGGAATTTACAGATGCACCGTTTACGGTTACTGTCGAAAATGTGGAGGCCGTTGGTGTCAAGGTAACGGAAGCGGTAGCATTGCTTACAGCATCTGTGTAGCTTGTGGTTCCTGTCGCGAAAACGGGGCTTAAAGCACCCGCACTAATGCCGAGGGCTGTTAAGTTGACTACGACCGGCTGCACACCAATATTTACCGTTGCAGTAGTACCGCCGCTGCCGTTATAAGCGGTAACCTGGTAATCGGTTGCCGGTGTAATAGTAGTTGGCGTGCCGCTGATAATGCCGGTAGCATCGTCAAAGCTAAGCCCGGCCGGCAACGGTTTATTTAAATGATAGCCGCCCGTCGGTACAATCTCAAAAATGGCGCTTTGCGTATTATCAGCAAGATAAGCCACGCCTTTACCATCCACCGACATGCCGTATGGCGTACCGATGCCCCCGATAACAATTGCAGTGTTGCCGCCCGGCGGAATAAGCTGAACCAGGTGGGTTCCCTGGTCGCCAACAAAAAGGTTGCCGCCGGCATCTATCGCCAGCCCGGTCGGGTTCTCCCAGTCCTCACCGTTGCCAAAGGCATATTTGGTAAACGTGGTGTAGTCGGGCGAAACGCGCCAGATCCAGGGCGAGTTGCCGTCGGCAATATACAGGAAACCTGCTGCATCTATCGCCAGTCCGCCAATGCTGTAAAACCCGGTGCCGATATTGGTGGTAGTTCCGCCGGTCTTTATTTCTAATAAACCCGTACCGGTGGACTGACCCACAAATATATTTCCTGCGGCGTCAATCGCCAGGCTACCCGGGGTGAGCATATTGTTTTTAATGGTTATCAATGCGTGGCTGCCGGCGGTTATCTCGAATACTGCGCCAGGGGTTGAAAACCCGCTGCCTGCATCAGAGACATACAGGTTGCCGTGCTGGTCAAACGCCAGGCAGTTAACATTTGTAAAGCCGGACGCGATGGTAACTACTGCGCTGCCGTCTGCTGGTATTTCGTTTACCGCCGTTTTTGATTGTGCCGCCAAATACATGTTCCCTGCGGCATCAAAAGCCGGCGCGCACATGGCGCTGTAACTGCCGCCCAGGGTTACAGACGTACTTTTATAGGTTAGGCCTGCTACCCCGCTGCTGGTTGGTGTAAGCGGTGCTATAGTATGGCCGACATAATAAGTTTGAGGGCTAGTATAGCTTATGGTTGGTGCACCGAGGCTGCTTGCCTTTTTTGGCCATTGTTTTTTTACCGGTTTGCCGCCCGAAGCGTTAGCTGGCGGCGCAAAAAACAATAACGACAGCAATAATATTGCTGCTGCGACTACGGGGTGCTTTTTCTGAACAGTTACAGGAAGGTAGAGATTTTTCATATCGCAAATTTTGTAGTACAAAACTTGCTTAATGTTTCCAGATGCTATATACCCGGATTTCGGGATGCCGGGCTATACCAGCTTCTCGTTCAAGGCCTTGCTTACGGCTTCCAGTTGCGAGCTTACCTGCAATTTTTCGTAAATGTGTTTGATGTGAGTCTTCACTGTCTCAAAACTCAGGTTTAGCGCTGCGGCTATCATTTTAAAACTATTTCCTTGCGAAAGCAAAGTCAGTATTTCTGTTTCGCGCGGGGTGAGGTTGTATTTCGAATTTGTTTGCTGCTGCATGCCTTTTATCACCATCCTCGCAATGGCGGGGCTCATGGGCGCACCCCCGCCGCTCAAATCGTACATGGCTTGCACCAGGCTTTCGGCAATATGTTTCTTTAGCAAATAGCCATCGGCGCCGCTGCAAACAGCGTCAAACACATGTGCGGTATCATCAAAAACCGTCAGCATCATAATCAGCACGGTTTTATTAAAGGCGCGTATCTTTTTTACCGCTTCAATACCGGTTATCCCCGGCATGTCAATATCCATCAATATCATGTCGGGGTTAAAGTTGCGTACCTGCTCTTCCACCTGGCCGCAATCGGCAAAAGCTCCAGCCAGCTTGTATTCCGGGATGAGGTGGAGCAATCCGCTAACGCCCTCGCGCAGATCATGGTTATCCTCATATAATAAAATGGACCGCATTCGTTTATAGTATTAATACGATGGTAAGGTAGCTAAGTTCCGGCTAATTTTATATACCCGTATTAGGGGATGGGGTAATTCAACCTGTCGCGGTTTATCGTGTTTGCTTAGCCTAAGCACTTCGCTGAATTTGGCTAAAGCCAATTAGGGACAATTTGAATTGCACCCTTAGGGGACGGCAACTGTTAGCCTTATACTTGTCCCCAGGTGTTCCCCCGAAGATATTTCAAAAAAAGCATTCATTTCGGCGGCGCGGCTTTTCATGTTTTTCAGGCCATTCCCTTTAGTTGCAACAGCCGTATTAAATCCTTTCCCGTTATCGGCTATCAGCATAGTAAGCGCACCTGTTTCCATCTGCACATTTACGTTTACCTGGCTGGCGCCGCTGTATTTTACAATATTATTTATAGCTTCCTTAAATACCAGGTAAATGTTTTTACGCTCCTCTGCGCCCAGTTTCGTATCAGCCATATTTTCGCCGCTCTTAAAATTCAGGGCGATACCGGCCGGTTCCAATATGCCCGCAGCAAATTCCTTCATTTTTACAAAAGTTTGGTCAATCGGGTCATTGTCCGGGTTAATGGCCCAAACAATATCGCTCATTCCCTCCATCATCCGGTACGAACTGCTCTGAATCTTTTTTAGACTCGACGATATCTCCGAGCCGGCATCAGCCTGGCTTAAAGCCAGTTTACTGATAACACTTATACTGCTTAAGCCCGAGCCAATATCATCATGCAGGTTTCGGGCTATGTTGTTCCGCATTTTTTCCATCTCCAATTGGCGTTCGACTTTTTGTATCGTTCGGCGCCGAGCCGTTATCAACAGGCCTATCACCACCAGCATCAATAAAAAAACCAGCGCTGCATACCTGAATAATTTTTGCTGCTGTAATTTATCCTCGTCTAGCTGCTTGTCTTTTTTTAGCAGGGTGATCTCCTGCCGGCTCTTTTCAAAATTATAGCGATGCTCCATATCAGCTATCTGCAACTGCACTGATTTACTTTGTAAGCTATCTCCCGTTAGATGATATTTTTGATAATATAGCAACGCTTTGTCATATTGTTTATTCTTTGCATAAAAATCCGACAGGTATTTGTAGTTATCGATCTGTGTGGCTTTGTCGCCGTTTTTTATCGCTGAACTGACCGTGCTCAATAGCGTTTTTTCAGTTTCGGTCCTGTTGGCCAACTTGGTTTCCAAATCAGCTTTCATCCCGTTTATCACCGATAATTGGGTGGTGTCTCCCATTTGTCTATACAATACAGCACTGCTGTCCAGGTAGCTGCGGGCGGTTTCCGTATTGCCTTGCCCGATATAAAAACTCCCGATTTGCCGCTCGGTTTTGGCAACTTCAAGCGGTAATTTTAAACTCTTGTTGATCGAAAGCGCGGCTTCATAATTTTGTAATGCATGGTTGCCATCGGCCAGGTTTTCCTGGATTTCGGCTAAAAGGAGACGTCCTGTACCCAGCCCTCTTTTGTCATTCAATTGCTGCTTTAGTTCCAGGGAGCGGGTAGCGTAAGGCAATGCCTGTTTAAATTGGCGCAGTTTGAGGAAATCATCTGCTATCTCGGTGTAGCTAAAAGAAATACCGCGTTTATTGCCGATAGCCTCAAACTCTTTAAGCGCATCCAGGTGGTAGATCATGGCGCTCCGGTAATCGCCAAGGTCCAGGTAATTATTGCCTATGTTCAGGTCCTCACCGGCTATGGTTGCTTTATTGGTTTGCTGCTTAAACAGTTTTAAAGCCTGCAGCATAAAGTTCACCGAAGTTTTGTAATCGCCGGTATTCCGGTAAAACAAGCCTTCGGTAAAGTAATAGTTGCCAGCCACAAAGGTGCTATGTGTATCGTCAGATAGCTTTTTCAGCAAACCAATGTAATAACGGGCGCTGTCAACCCCTTTACTTTGGGTATACAGGGTTGCCAAAATAGAATATGTTGCTGATAACTGCCCGGTGAGGTTAAGCTTACGGGCAAGCGCTGTAGCCTGCAGGGCATAATGACGTGCCAATGGGATATCCACGCGTGCGAGTTCATTGGCCAGCTTTAAACAAGCATTCTCCTCAAGTGAGTCCCTTTGCCCGCGCGCAATTATCCGCTTCAGGCTGTCTACATACTTGCTTTGTGCAGACAGGTGTGTAACCACCATTAAAAATAAAGCCGTAACCAGAAGTTTTAAACGCATGGCTGCCAATCTTTTGCATGCAAAATACGAAATTTTATGAAAGGGGTTGGCGTTAGTCCGAAAGTCGCTCAGGGAAATCGCTTTTAAGATTGCTCCAAGTGCCCAATTGTAAACAGGTGCTTTACCCTCTTTCCCGCGAAGCGGAAGAGAGGGCCGAGCAGCGCAGTCCCAACCGAAGGTCGGGACTGCGCTCGACCACCCTCTCTTCGCCTGCGGCGGAAAGAGGGTAGCTTCAATTTAATTCTAAAAGCGATTTCCCTGTAAAGTCGCTCAAGTAAAGGCGTCTCGCGCTTGAATTCTGGGTTAAAAAATGAACGTTTCTATAAAATAGAAGATTTTTATAGCATTTGGCGAGCGTTTCGCGGACATTTCGAAAATGCGCGTTTGAGGTTCATAACGCATATTACTGTAAACTTGAAATAGGATTAATCAGTAAAAAGTGTAAACTTTTTTCAGGACGTGAACATACCGGATCGCATGATCGTACACGCTTTTTCCGATGTAATGCCCTGACTATCAATTTATAGCGCTCAGTTAGCAGCGCGCAATAACCAATGCACAGTTTGCTAATCGCCTGATAATCAATATAAATCGATAAAAGTGTTCAAAAAAACCCTCAAAACTGTCCGGATTTTGCGATTTGTAAATTTTAAACTGCTAAAAATCAGTGCTTTTCGTTGCAGTTTGATTGGTATTCGTGTGTAAAAATTGAACACTTTGTTTTAGAGACTAGAGATTAGAGATTAGTTAAAATTTCAACTAATCTCTAATCTCCAGCTTCTCCGCGATAGCTATCGGGGCACTAAACCTCAATACTTCAGCACTATAAACCCTGTTTTATGTTTAACAACACCGCCAACGGTATAATCCAACTGGTAAAAATAAGTCCCCGGCAATTGCATTTGCCCATTTTTGTTGGAGTGACCATCGAAGGTTTTTAAACTGTTATCGTAACCCTTTGCTTCATAGATCAGCTGGCCGTTTCGGTTCATGATCGTGAGCTTGTTTTCGGGATATGCTTTTATTCCGTCAATCACAAGGAAATCGTTTAAGCCATCTCCGTTGGGAGATATTCCCTGGTGAACCAGTATGGCGTCACCCTCCAATGATGCTGTTTCTATTGGCTTGTTTACGCTGATGCCAGGACCAAAGGCATCTGCCCCGCTCGCTGCGCGGGTTGCGACTATGGTATAGGTTTTAGTCGTTTTGCCATCTTGGGCCGTTACCAAAACGGTGATTGTATTTGAACCTACTGCCAGCGCAATTGGGGCCGAGACGGCGCCGGATGCCTGGGATGTGCCATTCACCTTTAATGTTGCGGTTGGATCGCTGGTAACCGGTTTTACGGTCATGGACAACACGGTATTTTTTACCGCGAGCGTATAGCTAAGTGTTCCGGGTGCAAATGCAGGGCTTAGCGGTGTAATGCTCGGGCTCATGCTGGCGAGGCTGGCATTTATCGATGGTGCCCTGGTTACTGTTATGGTGTAGGCTTGGGTAGTTGTGCCGTCCTGTGCGGTAACTACCGTAGTGATGGTGTTGGCCCCTACGCTGAGCGCTATTGCGCCTGACGCTGCACCAGTGGCTACAGCCGTGCCATTTACTTTTATGGTTGCATTGGCATCTGTAGCTATGGGCGTTAATGTAAGGGTGGCTGTGGTGTTTGGTACACTGCTGGTATAAGCAGCTGTCGCGGCAGCAAATACGGGGCTTAGTGTGCCGGAACTCAATGTTATGCTCGATAAGGTTGCGATGGCCGATGCCGCACGGGTTACCGATATGGTGTAGGTTTTTGTTGTTGTGCCGTTTTGCGCTGTTACCACTACGCTAATTGCAGTTGTTGCACCAGGGGCCAATGCTATCGGCGCCGACACAGTTCCGGATGTAGTAGCCGTGCCGTTAACTTTTATGGTTGCATTGGCATCGGTACTTATGGGCGTTAAGGTAATACTGGCGGCACTATTGGGCACGCTGGCGGTGTAACCAGTTGTCGCGGCAGCAAATACTGGGCTTAGCGTCCCGGAACTTAATGTTATGCCTGATAACGTTGCAACCGCTGATGCCGCACGTGTTACAGCAATGGCGTAGGTTTTGGTGGTTACCCCATCCTGCGCGGTAACAACAATATTGATGGGGGTTACCGCACCTTCGGCTAATGCAATAGGCCCAAAGGTTGTATTGGATGTGGCTGCAACGCCGTTCACCGTCATGATTGCCGTTGGGTCAGCTGTAATTGGTTTCAAGGTCATTGATGCAACCGTATTTGCTGCATTTATGGTGTAGCTGGTAGTGCCGGCAGCAAAAGCCGGGCTTAAAGGGGTAACGCTTGGGCCAATTTGTACCAGGTTGGCGTTGTTGGCGCCTACTTTGGTTACAACAATCGTGTAGGTGGTGGTTGTTTCGCCATCCTGTGCGGTTACTATGGTTGAAATAGTAGTATTACCGACAATTATCCCAATGGCCCCGCTTGCTGTGCCGGATGTAACGGCTGCATTATTAACCTTGATGGTAGCGGTTGGATCGGTGGCGGTAGGGGTAACGGTGACGGAAGTGATTCCATTGTTCACCTTATCAGTATAGCTGGTGGTGCTGCCGGAAAACGCCGGCGACAGGTTACCCGCGCTGATGGTTAAGGATGACAAGGTAGACGTTGCCGATAACGGCCCCTCCACCGTTAATTTATACGACAATTTAGTAACCCCGTTTTGCGCGGTTACAACAATGGTAATGGTATTGTTCCCCGGACTCAGCGGAATTGGATTACTGGATGAACCCGAAGCTACCACGGTGCCGTTTACGGTTATGGTCGCATTGGGATCGGATGCCGAAGGGGTAACCACCGCCTCGACGTTCCCGCCAACTATCACATAGCCGATGCCGACGTTTGAAAGCATAGCGTTGCTGGACGCTGCAGAACGGTTAACTGTTACGGTATACGTTTTGGTTGATGAATTGTCGCTGGCCTTAACCACTATGGTAATTGTGTTAGCGCCTACCGATAAACTGATTGGCGCCGATGCGGAACCGCTTGCTACCGGACTTCCATTTATGGTGATAGTCGCACTGGGATCAGCCGCGACGGGCGTTATGGTAGTTTGCGCAGTGCTATAAGGGGCATTAACCGAATAAATTAAGGTGGACGATGCGAATACCGGGCTCAAGCTGCCCGCGCTTTCCGTTAAGCCTGCCAGGCTGGAGCTGGGCGCCGCAACACCGATGATGATGGTTGTTTGGGTACTCCCGCTGGCATTATAAGCCGTTATTTTATATTTTTTTGCTGATGTTACCGTAGTCGGCGTACCGCTTATGACGCCTGTGCTATTGTTAAAGCTTAAGCCCGCAGGCAAAGCCGGCGAAATATAATAGCCACCACTAGGCGCGTATTTCCGCACCTGGGAAAAACCGGCATCAGCTACATACAGCCCACCGTTAACATCCACGGCAACGCCGTTTGGGTTTTTTAGGTTCGAAATTACCGTAGCGACCCCTCCCCCACCTGCGGGCAGTTCTTTTATCATCCCATTGCCGCTATCAGCTATAAATATGTTCCCGGTTGCGTCAGCGGCAAGTTGCACAGGCGCATTAAAGCCTGTAGCTACGGTTGATGGGGTACTGCTACCGGCCGGAATTTTATAAAGCGTATTAACATCCCTGTCGCTCACAAACACATTGCCCCAACCGTCGACAGCAACCCCCAGGGCCGAACTAAATCCGGATGCCAGCGTATTCAGGGTGTTGCCTTGCAGCTGAAACACATTGGAGACACCGGCGCCGTAAACATTGCCATGGCTGTCGGTTGCCAGGCCCCACACGTTGTGCATGGCGGTACTAGTTTCGGTGAAAGGCGGGGGCAGCGGCGAAAATTTCCCCACTTCGTTGAACACCTGGCTGGACAAGTAAAAATCACCTGTGCTATCGGCAGCCATCCCGATAAACTGTTCGTTTGTTGCACCAATAAAGTAGGGCGCACCCGCACCTTTTGGAAAAATCGTCTGTGCGTAGCTCCCTGAAGTGCCGCCGGCTGTGGAATGTGTGTTATTATCCCACAGATCGGTAACGCCTACATTCAACGCAGTATCAACTGCCACCGAATAAGGATAATTAAACTGAAAGTCGATAAACGTTGGAATCGTGCTGTATCCTTGAGTCGCTACCCCGGTAGCCGACGGTGTAACTGCCGCAATAGCTGACCCGGTTGTAAAATTCAGGGCGCTCCCGTACGACACCGTTGGCAACACGGCGCTAACCGTAATATTTTGTGTAGCCGAAACGCTGCCCAGGGTATTGTAAGCTATAACGGTATAGTTAGCGGAGGAGGAGGCGGTGGTTGGCGTACCGCTGATGACACCTGTGGCTCCGTTAAAGTTTAACCCTGCCGGTAAAACCGGATTAATATAGTAACCGCCGTTAGGGCTAAACTTATCAAGCACCTGGTTGACAGCATCGGCAGCAAACAAATTTCCCGATCCGTCAATAGCAAGCGCGCTTATGGTACCCAGCCCCGAAGCGATGAGCACGGGTGTTGTGCTGCCGGCCTGGATTTCGCTGATGGTATTCGCGTTGTTGTCGCTGAAATATAGATTGCCAGCGCCATCGATGCAAAGGTTTGCGGGTGCGCCCAGGCCCGATACCAGGGTGGTCCACTGCGACCGGTTTGCTGGAATTATATCGATAGCTCCCGCGCCCGCATCTGAAACATAGATATTTCCGGCCGCATCCGCAGCAATCCCCGAAACCGAAGAAAAACCGGTACCAATAGCAAAACAGTTAAAAAAACCATTTTGAGAAAGGCGATTAGGATATTCATAAACGGCGTTCGTTTCCGGGGCGCATACATACACATTTCCGGCCTGGTCAACCGCTAAACCCTGGCTGACTTTGAACTGGTGCAGAAACGGTTGGCCCCCACCAGAGAAAGTTGTTGTGGAGACGCCCTGGTGCATGGCAAAAGCGTACGGTGAACCAGATAACGAATTGGGCACGTAGAGATTCCCTGCACCGTCGAAGGAAATTGGCCCGGGGTAGCCAAAGTTCAACGCTGTTTGTGTGCCGCCGCCTGCCGGTATTTCGGAAATACCGTTAATTTCATTGACATATACATTGCCTGCTGCATCAACCGTTAAGCCTGTCGGCAAATTTACATTTGCAAACGTGGTTATTGTGCTGTTATATTTTTGCGCAGCTATGCTGGTGCTTGCCGGGGTAATAGGGGTTATGGCCGTGCCGATAATTGCATTTACGGCGCCGCCATAACTAAGCGCTGGTGTAGTGATGGTTGCGATGTTTACGTTAGCCGTTAAATTACTGCTGCCTGCCGTTGCAGTAACCGTATAATTGGTGGCTGCACTAAGCGCGGTTGGTGAACCGCTGATGATACCCGTTGTGCTGTTGATGCTTAAGCCTGCCGGAAGGGCCGGGTTTATCTGGAAGTTACCGGCTGTCTTTATCTCCTCAATTTGCGGTTTGCAGTTGACATATAAATCCCCCGAAGCGCTAAAACAGATGCCAAAGGTTGGTGATGTTAAAGTGAGTTTTGTACTACCGGATGTTGCGCCGGGGGTTATTTCACTTATTGCCGTTCCAAAACCGTACCAAACATTTCCCTGTCCATCCAAAGCAAAATCGAGAGGCGGGGGCGGGCTAAATGCCGGGGTAGACCATGAAGCCGGGGCCGACCACGCGCCACCCGAGTAAGTTGCGTAATACAGGTTATTGTCCTGGCCATAATAGGCCATTTTCAAACCACCCTGATAGGTATTTAAAGCCATTGCAAAGCCTTCCAGGGCGTTAGCAATAGCGGCCGGTGTGGACCAAACTCCGCCAGTGCGGGTGGTAAAGTATATTTGTGAATTTGATGTACCTTTAAAAACGACCGCAAGCTCCGGCCCCGAAGCGGGATGTGTTGCAGCAGTTGAAATTACGCTGGCTGATGTGCTGCCGATAACCACCGGGGTTTGGAACACGCCGCCGATGTAATCCATCGCTTCCAGTTGAGAGTTGACAGCAAATATCACCGTGCTTCCGGCAACGGCCAGGCTGCCGGAAACGGCGGTTCCGCTATAAGCAATTAACGGCGTAGCGCCATTTACAGGGTACATGATGACGTTACCGTTGGATGCAATATTATAAGCATTGCCGGCATTGTCAACTGCAACACCCTGCGTACTGGTTGTATTGGCAAAAAAGCTTGTGGTTGTTGTAACGGTCCCGGGGGATAAAGGCGTAATAGCGGTATTAAGGAGATAAGCCTGCGGGCCGGTGTATGCTATCGAAGGCGGGATAACCGGCTGGGCGCTTACCGTTGCCGATGGGCCGGCGCCTGTGGCCTCGGTATTCCCGGCCAGGTCGACGGCGTAACCTGCGCCTACCGAAATACCTAATGTACCGGTGCCAGTAATATTCGAAATAGTGACCGTATAGGCAGCGCCTGATCCGCTTACACCAACCGTACCGGTTGCTGTACCCGTGGCGTTTAGCGTAATGCCCGATGTAGTGAGATTAGTGTTGCCCAAATTAGCATCGGTATAGGTCACCGTATAGGAAACCGAAGCGCCGCCGGCACTATTCACCGTCGTGGCCGACGGCGCACTGATGCTGACTGTTGGGTTGATACTGTCAAAAATAATGCTTGACGTACCCGAACCGCCGCCCTGTGTGTTGTAAATAGTATTAAAACTAAATGAATAAGCTAATGGCCCCTGGGGTGTGTTGAAATTGGAAGCGAGGGTGACGGACACCCCTCCCTGTTTGCCGTTGGCGCTGTTGGCAGCGAAGTTGGCGCCGGTGCCGGCACTGCCTATGACTTGATTTATATTATAATTATCCGAGATAACATTAATACCTATTACATCCCCCGTTTTTGCATAACCCGGATTTGCATTGAAACTGGTTAAAGTCGCTGACCCGGTAAGCGGGAATAAAACATCCGTTACACTTGGCGAGGCGAAAGGCAGCCCGCTCACTCCCGGAGAAACACCGGTATTGTTAACCATGTTCAATATCAAAGTTCCCGAAGACTGATAACTATTGGAAATAACTACCGTTACCCCCCAGGACGTTCCCGAACCGGCAACGCTTTGTATAGAAGCCCCGGTTACGGTACCCGTAAGGGTGAAATTGCTTGCCGAAAGGCCGTTTTGGGCCGTTGTAAAAGTAACGTTAAAGAAAACCTGGTAATTTGAAAATGGATTGGTAGTTACCTGCGCAGCAATACTGACCTGCGCGAAGGCCGGCGCGGCCAAAAATGCCAGTGATAGAAAAAGAGCCGCCGGCAACAGCCATTTTTTAAATTGTGAAAACCTTGCTTTTATGCTTAAAAAGCGGTTGGCCGGGGCGGCAGATGTGATTGATGTGGCTTGCATAACGGGTGAATTATTGTGATTATGGAAAAAAGTATAGCGGCAAAAAATACCGTTGTAAACTACCTTGCATTCAGGAGTTAAATATATACTAAATAATAGCCCCTGTCTATAACATCTTTGGGGTATATGGGGGTCAGTGATTAGTGGTTGGAGGTTAGAGATTAGTGCGAAAGATAGAAAGTTAGAAAGATCGTACCTGTCCGTTACCTGAACTCGTTGATCAGCTGCACCCGGCTGTTGATCTGCAGCTTGCGGTAAATGTTTTTGATGTGCTGGCGCACGGTGTCGGGCGAAATACTCAATCGCCAGGCGATTTGCTTATACGTATCGCCGTTAATCAGGAGCAGGGATACCTCGTGCTCGCGGGCGGTTAAATGCTCATGGGTGCTTTCTTCAACCGGGGCCGGTTTGCCTGAAAAATAGGCCACCACTTTTTTGGCAACCAGCGGGCTCATCGGCGCCCCGCCTTCCGTCGCCTCCAGTATTGCTGTTCTGATTTTGATGAGGGGGGTGTTTTTTAAAAGGTAGCCCGTGGCACCGGCCTGCAATGCTTTAAATATCCGCTCGCGGTCCTCATAAACCGTCAGCATTAAAATATTCGTGTCCGGGTGTTCTTCCTTTATCCTGAAGGCCCCTTCCAAACCGCTGATGCCGGGCAGCTCGATATCAAGCAGCAGCACATCCGGGCCCAGCCCTGTCGCAATAAAGGCTTCCACACTGCCAAACTCGCCTAAAAGCTTAAAATCAGGCTGCATCTGCAGAAATTCAGCCATGCTGCTCCTGATATATTTATCGTCTTCTACTATTGCAACGGTTATCATCGTTCAAATTTGCGGATTATAAATTCTGCAAACCATAACATCTTTGGGGTATCTTTTTATATCGGATGTTCGATTTCGGATTTAGATTGCCCCTTCTTATTTTATTTCAGATTTGTCGCGATTGTTTATTTTCCGGTGTTCGAGAGGCCACGCTGTTCGGATGTAGACTGCGGAAGTTTAAACGACAACATCTTAATTCCGAAATCGAACATCCGACATCCGAAATTAAAAACCCTCACCATCGCCTCATCCTGATCGTAATACAAAACATCCTGCCATCATTATCAATATCCAGCGACGCTTTTATGCGTTTGGCGCGCATTTGCATGTTGCGCAGGCCCTGGCCGGTGTAACTTGATTTTTCTTTACCGGTATCGATGGTGTTTTTAATGATGATCGTCATGCCGCCGGGCTGGTTATCCAGGCTGATCCAAACTTCGGGGCTCACATTATGCCGGGCAATGTTATTGATAGCTTCTTTAAACACCAGGTAGATGTTTTGCCTCATCAATTGGGGCAGGGTGGTTACCCGATCCAACCCGTGCGCGTCAATGTGAAGCGCTGCGGCATTTTCGAGCATGTTGCCGGCGTGCTCCCGTATGCGCAGTAAAAGGTCGTCGGTGGTGTCATTCCGCGCGTCAACGGACCAGATAATATCGGAGATGGAGGCGATGGCGCCTTTGCTATCGGCGGATATTTTTTCAACCACTTTGCTGTCCAGTTGCTGCTTGATATTCATCAGCTCGCTGCTGAACGATATACGGGTGAGGGCGCTGCCGATCTCGTCGTGCAGGTCGCTGGCTATGGTGGTGCGCAGCAGGTGTTCGCCGCGAATTTTGCTGACACGATAAAGCCATGCCGCGTATATTACCAGCCCGATAAACAGCCCCATCATCAATTTAAAAAGTAACGACTGGTAAAAATGCGGCACCACAATAATGGTTTTTGTGAACCAATAATGCCGGTCGATAACCGATGGAAAACGGGCTTGCAGCGTGTACGTTCCGGGGGCCAGGCCATAAAAGCTAATTTCGTTATTGAGGTTACTTTTGTGCCACAGCGTATCAATTTCGTTGATCCGGAAAAGAAAATTATGCTGCCGCGATTCAAGGCCGCCCGAGAATTTAAGGCCCATGAACAAATAACCGGGATCGAGCACAATGCTCTTTTGCAGGTAAGCAAACAAATCGGTTTTAGGGGCTTCAACGCCATTTGCCCCTTTCTTTACATAGGAAAGGTTGATCCTATCGGACAGCTTGCCCTTGGCCGACGCATAATAATCCATATCTGGAAACAACAGCCCGTTTACCCCGCCAAATATGAGGCGCTGCCGCGCCTCATCGAAAAAAATGGCCGAATGATTAAGCTCTTCGCTGTACTGCGGTTCATCGGGCGGATTAATGGATTGCATACCGGCGTTGGTGTTAAACACACTTAAGCCCTGGTTGGTGCCCGCGTAAAGCAGGCCATTGATTTTGAACAGCGAATAAACAAAATCGCCCGCAAGGCCGTCACTAAACTTAAACTGGCTTAAAATTTTACAGTTTTGGTCAATTTTTATCAGTCCGTGAGCGGCGGTGCCCAGCCAAAAGTTATTGCCATCCCTCAGTACTGTGTAAATCGTATATTTTTCGTGTTCGGGAAATATCTTTTTTAGTGTCTTATAGTTATCAAGCCTGAATAAGCCGTTAGCGCTTGCTATCCACAGGTAGTTTTTGAATGGTATCACCTGCTTTATGGGGCCCAGGCTGTCTGAGCGAAAAATTGTCCGAAGCTGCCACTTGTCATCCTTTTGTTTTTTCATCCGGAACAGCATATAGTTGCCGCCCGCTATATAATCATCACCGTCTTTAGCCAGGCAAAAACCATAGTCATAACTTGCGGTCTCATCTATATAAACCAGCTGATCGGTCCTGGTGTCAAGTGTGGCAAAACCTTTACCCCCTTCTACCCCTAAAAGCAGCGTGTTGTCATCTGCCTGCGTTATGGAGTACACTACAACGGATGTAATTAAAGTGGCTTTATTTTTATCAACCACGTAAAATCCCTGGTAAGTGCCCACGTACATTTTGGCGTTTGGCAAACGCCAGATGCCGCGCACACTTTTGTCTTTAAAAAAATCACCAATAAAAGCTGTTTGTTCGTTGCCGGCGTTACCGGGGAGATTAGGAACAAGCTCAAAAATTCCTTTTTGGGCTGCCACTAAAATATTATTGCTGCCCGGTTCGGCAATATAATCTTTCATACCGCCGGCGATATTTGCCAATGGAAACTGCTGTACGCTAAAAAGCCCATTGTTTGAGTTTGATAACGTATTACCATTTTGAAAGACGACAAGCCGGTCATTCAGTACCGATATAACCGGAATATCAAGCCCGTCATATTCATATAATTTCTTTAATGAATGTTTATCATAAATAATAAAACCATTAACCGACTTGGCAACCAGCAGGGCTGCTGTACACAACACATACTTTGCATAAGTTAGCTTTAGCTTTTGGCCTTGCACCGGCACCCCGTTGCCCGGTCCATAAAATAAGCTGTCATTTTTTATTTTCGCAGCTTTTTGGCGATAGGGTAGGTAAGTAGTCCCGTCAGTGTCGACAAGAAAATTATCTATTTTATCGATCGGTTTCCAGTTTTTCAGGCGGCTGATCGGTGTGTCTTTAACAAGCCCCGTTTTTCTTGAAAATCGCCATGGCTGTGCTTTTAGCGAATAAAAAAGTAATTCTCCCTTTGGCGAATTGTAGAAATTAGCGGGATGGCCGTCAAGCTGATAAGCTTTGAAGGTTGACGTGTATGAATCATAGGCAATTAATTTGCATATCTCATGTGAATCGTAAAAAAGTAAAATAAATCCATCGTAGTTATAAATCACATCGGGCACCGCACTTTGCGGCATTTCGGGATCCTTAACGTCAAAGGGCTGCACATCGGTACCATCATACCGCCATATTCCCTGGCTGGTGGTGAACCAGGTATAGCCGTCATTGTCCTGTCGTATGGCCCTTACCTCTGTGTATTTAAAGGGGGCCGGAAGGTCTACTTTTCGTAAGTTAAAAGTAGTTTGCGCATCTGCAACGAGCGTTGCGAGGCACACGGTCAAAAACGCAAACAGGCAAATACCTGGCGCATAAAAAAAAACAAGACGGCTTTTTATATCCCTCGCTGTGGTCATCTCGCTAAATTAAAAGGTACCAGAAGCTTACAGGTCTAAAGGTAAGGTTTTGGTTACGAGGACGCAAGGAAGGTGATTAGAGATTGGGGGTTAGCGATTAGCGACTGGAGATTAGTGATTAGTTCGCTTCAACTAACCTCTAATCTCCAGCCTCTGATTAACTAAACTCAATACTTCAGCACAATAAACCCTGTTTTATGTTTGGTGATGCCGTTTATAGTATAGTCCAATTGATAAAAATAGGTGCCTGGCAACTGCATCTGCCCGTTTTTGTTGGAGTGACCATCAAAAACCTTTGAGCTGTTGTTATATCCTTTTGCTTCGTACACCAGTTGGCCATTGCGGTTCATGATGGTGATTTTGTTATCAGGATATTGGCCAATATTATCGATCTGCAGAAAATCATTTACACCATCCCCGTTGGGTGATATCCCTGGGTGAATGACAATGCCGTCTTCAGCCAGAACCGGCGTTTCCGTCGGCTTTGTTACGCTGTTGTCTGCGTCTAAACTATTCGAAGGGGCTGCTGCCCGGGTCACCGTGATAGTGTACGTTTTGATAGTCGTTCCGTTTTGGGCTGTAACAGCAATGTTGATGGTGTTTGACCCAACCGCCAGGGCAATAGGGCTTGCAGTGGTTCCTGAGGCTAAGCTTGTGCCGTTTACTTTCATGGTCGCACTGGCGTCGCTGGTCACGGGCCGCACGGTCATCGTGCCGACGCTGTTGGCTACACTTAAGGTATAGCTGGTGGTGGCAGGCGCAAAGGCCGGGCTGAGCGGGGTAGCGCTTGGGTTTATGCCCGACAGGTTGGCATTCGCTGAAGCTACCCGGGTTACGGCTACGGTATAGGTTTTTGTTGTTACACCATCCTGGGCAGTTACCACTGTGGTGATGGTATTTTGCCCCACGCTCAGGAATATAGGACCGGATGCCGAACCTGAACTTACCGATGTCCCGTTCACTTTTACCGTTGCGATGGCATTCGTGGTCGTCGGCGTTACCGTAATGCTGGTTGTTACGTTTGACACGCTGGCCGTGTAACTGGCGGTACCGCTGGCAAACGCCGGGCTAAGTGCACCCGTACTTATTTGAATACCTGAAAGACTAGCGTCCGGCGAAAGTGCTCTCGTTACCGTTAGCGTATAGGTTTTTGTTGTGGCACCGTTTTGTGCCGTCACTACTGTAGTAATTGTATTAACGCCTGTATTTAGCGGTATTGCGATCGATGGCGTGCCAGAGACGATCGCTGTACCGTTTACCTTTATCGTTGCATTTGCATCCTTTGCTGTTGGTGTAAGCGTAATGTCCGCAGCAGAATTGGGTACACCAGCCGTATAGGCTGTAGTTGCTGCGGCAAAAGCGGGGCTTAACGTACCATTACTCAAACTGATGTTTGACAGCGTTGCATCGGCCGAAACCGCCCTGGTTACCGCAATGGCATAAGTTTTGGTAGTTGTGCCATCCTGTGCGGTTACAACTATGGTAATCGCGGTAGCCGCACCTTCGGCGAGGGGGATTGGCTGCGAAACAGTTCCTGAATTTAACGCTGTTCCATTAACTTTGATTTTTGCGTTGATGTCACCTGTAACCGGCTTTACCGTCATGGTTGCGGTGGCATTGCCAACATTTAACACATAGTTCGTTGTTGCTGGTGCAAAAACGGGGCTTAAGGGCATAACGCCTGGATTAATAGCGGCCAGGTTGGCGTTAGCGGAAGCCGCTCTGGATACCGTTAGCGTATAGATTTGGGTTGTTACGCCATCCTGTGCCGTTACTACCGTGCTGACAATATTGGAGCCTACTGCTAAAGAAATGTTTTGTGACGCGCTGCCCGAGGTAACCGGCGTGCCGTTAACTTTTACCGTTGCGCCTCCGTTGGCAATAGTGGGAGTAACGGTAATCGATGTTACGCTATTCGCCACACCGGCAGTATAACTATAAGTAGTGCCTGCAAAAGCTGGGCTCAAGGTGCCGGTGTTTAATTTTAATGCGGATAAGCGGGCATTGCCGCCGACGCTGATATTTACTGTTGTTGTATCACTACCGGCCGAATTGTAAGCAATGATAGCGAAGGATGTTGCCGGGCTTGCAGTGGTTGGCGTGCCGCTGATGACGCCTGTATTGCCATTAAAACTCAAGCCGGCCGGCAGGGCGGGGCTGATGTAATAGCTACCCCGTTTAAGTTTCTCAACCGCACTATTCCCCTGATCAGCAATGTAAATATTGCCCGTGGCATCCACGGCAATACCTGCGGGTGTAACGGAACCGGTTGTTAAAATAACCGGGGTATTACTGCCCGCCGGGACCTTTTTTATGGCATGGTTAGCTTCGTCAGCGACGTAAAGATTTCCGGCCGCATCTACGGCCACGCCATATGGCCGGTTAAAGCCAAACCCAATAATTGTGGATGCTCCGCCGCCAGCAGGAATCTCTTTCACGGCGTTATTGCCGTTATCGGCAACGTAAACATTTCCGGCGGCGTCAACTGCCAGGCCCTGCGGTTGATTAAAGCCCATTGCAAAGGTAACCGTAGCACCACCACCGGCAGGGATCATCTTTACGGCACTTGCTGCATCCGAATAATAAACATTTCCCTTACTATCAACGGCAATGCCGCTGGCCAAGTTAAACCCCGAACCAAACGTAACCGGCGCACCGCCCGCAGCGGGAATCATGGTGATGGCATAGTTGGTAACGTCAGGAACATATACATTGCCGGCTGCATCAACTGCAACGCTCCCCGGCTGACCAAGGGAATCGAGTTTAACAACAGCGCCGCCGTTCGCGGGGATCTTCTTAACCATGTTGTCGAATGTATCGGCCACATAAACATTTCCCGCCGCGTCAACGGCTACACCCAGCGGATGGTTAAAACCGGATCCAAGTTTGAAAGGACCTCCGTAGCCCGAAACCGGAGAGCCGCTGTTTGTGGGCGCCAGCGGCGAAATAGCTGTCCCCACAGTATAGGTTTGCGGCCCGGCATAAGCGATAACCGGCGTTGGTAAAACAACCGTGATCTGCACCGTAGCCGAACTTGTTCCGCCGGTATTGTACGCCGTAACAGTGTAGGGCGTCGCGGTGCTATTTGTTGTTGGCGTGCCGCTGATGATACCGGTTGCGCCGTCAAATGCTAACCCCGGAGGTAAGGCCATGCTGATATAATATCCGCCAATGGGTTGTATTTGCTTAACCGCATTATTATTCTCGTCCGTAACGTAAACAAGACCCTGGGCGTTTACGGCTACACCAGTTGGATTATTAAAACCCGCGCCAATTATTATTGCCGCACCCCCGCCAACCGGTAATTCTTGTACAGCATTATTTTTTGAATCGGCTACGAAAATATTTCCTGCCGGGTCAACTGCTATTCCGTCCGGCGCATTAAATCCTGAAGCTATGATCGCAGGTGTGCCGCCGCCGGCTGAGATTTTCTTAACGGCATTATGTCCGCGGTCGGTGATATAAATATTGCCTGCGGCATCCAGGGCTATACCAAAAGGGTCGAGAAACCCTGAGCCTAAAGTAATGATTGCTCCACCGCCGAAAGGCACTTCTTTTACAGCGTTGTTACCGTTATCCACTACAAACACATCGCCGCCAGCATCAACGGCTACCCCGGTTGGCTGGTTAAACCCCGAGCCAATGATAATTGGGCTGCCCCCTGCAGCGGGGATCATTTTTACGGCATTATTACCCAGGTCGGCAACATACACATTGCCAAAAGCATCTACCGCTACGCCAAAAGGGTCGGCGAGGCCGGATCCCAAACTGGCCGGATTACCAACGCCGTAAGGCATCTTTTTTACAGCATTGTTGCCGTTGTCGGCGATGTAAACATTGCCCGGACCGTCGACCGCAACCCCAATCGGAAAGCTAAAACCGCTACTCAATATAACCGGGTTATTACTGTAACCAGGCGCAGCCACCCCGCTGCTGGTTGGCGCCAGCGCTGTAATAGCGGTGCCAACCTTATAAACTTTCGGGCTTGGATAACTGATCACCGGCGGTGGCAGGTCGACTTGCAGCGTCAATTGGGTTTGCGCGCTGGCTGTGATGTTCCAGCAAATCACGTTATATACAGTGGCTGGGCTTGCTACTGTTGGCGTGCCGGTAATTGTGCCGGTACTGTTGTTAAACAGCAGGCCTGCCGGTAAAGCAGGTGAAATATAAAAACCCCCGACGGGGGACAATACCGGTATTTGACTATTCGCCTGGTCTGCTACTATCAGGGCGCCGTCTGCAAACACCGCTACCGGCTTGTCCAAATTAAATCCAGCGGAAGGCTCAATTTCTGTTTGAGTACCATCAGGGGTAATTTTAACCAGCGATCCGAAGTTAAGCGTAGAAGTTGTAACAACGAATATATCATTGCAGTTATCCACTGCTATGCCAGCCTGATTTTGAAGGCCTGAACCCATGGTGAAAAGCGCACCGCCGCCCGCCGGGATTACCGTTACAGCAGTTTTGCTTTGGTCGGTTACGTAAATATTTCCGGAGGGATCAAGCGCTACACCATTTGGCTGAACAAAGCCCGAACCGAGCGTAACCGGGGGCCCGCCGGCAGCAGGGATCATTTTTATGGCGCTATTTCCAAAATCGGCAACGTATATATTCCCGCTATTATCAACCGCCACCGCATACGGACTATTAAACACCGGGCCGACCGTGAGCACAGCCCCGCCCGAGGCCGGTATTTTTTTTATAACGTTATTGCCGCAGTCGGCAACATAAATATTCTGCGCCGCATCTATTGCAAGGCCACGCGGGCCGTTGAAGCCGGCGGCCACAGTGATCACGCTCTTGTTGCGCAGTATTTCTTTAATGGAGTTGGTGCCAAAATCTGACACAAATATATCGCCCAAGTCATCAACCACAACGCCTGACGGCGTATTGAGCGCGCTTCCATATAATAGTGGCGGGGCGAAGCGGGGCGGGGCTACGCGGGCGCTTACAGGCGTTATTGGCGAAATAGGCGTGCCTTTTATAAACACGGGCGAGCCGGTGTAACTTAAAGTGGGCGCTGCCGGATTAACAGTGATCGTTACGGTAGTTCCGGGGGTACCGTCTGCCGCAATGCCGTAGTCTGTTGTATTGCTCACCGCGGTGGGTGTTCCGCTGATGACGCCTGTTGTTTCAGCCAGCGAAAGCCCGGGCGGTAGTGGCTGTGCCGGGTTAGCCAGGTGATAGCCGCCCCATAGTGAAAATTTCCCGGGCCAGCCACCATCTGAGTTATAATAAATATTGCCCGTGTAATCTACTGCCAGATCATTAACAAAAACATTGTACGGTAATGAAATTGTCTGAATATGCCCGTCGGGAAACGTTTGTCTTATATAATTTCCCACACTTTCAAATAAGTTGCCTTGGGTATCTATAGCGATCCCTGTTCCGCCACTCAGCGGCTCTGTGCTCAAGTGAACCAGCGTTCCCCCGCCCGCAATTAGTTTGTACAGGCCGCTCGCGGGATCGTTAAGACTTGTAGGAGCGTTGGCAAGATAGATATTGCCCGAGGCGTCGACTGCCATTTGTTGAATGTTGTCAAGCCGTTGGTCCGTCGTTAAAAGGATAGGCGGCCCGCTGCCACTGATTTTGTATACAGCCTGGTTCCCGCTGTCGGCAACATATAAATTGCCTGCTGCATCCAGTCCGACAGCCGTAGGATGACTAAAGCCTGATCCAATTTCAACCGGGGTGCCCCCACCGGCCAAATATACGTGAATAGTAGATGAAACGCCATCGGCAACATACAGGCTCCCGAGCACATCCACCGCAAACTGCGGCGGTTGTGAATAAATGCCTCCTACAGTTGTCCAATTGCCTCCGCTAACCTCGGTAATCGCATACTTTCCGTCAAAGCGGACAAACCCCAGGTAAACATTGCCTTTTGAGTCTACTGCGATGCCATGCTGGGAAAACTGGCGGCCATCTGTAAATTGGCCATCATCGTGATAGGAACCAACTGGAACAATGTCGATGCCGATCGGCGTAAGGGATACCGGTACGCCGACTGTTAAAACGGCAGGGGTGTTGGGGTAAACTACACTTTGTGCAGTTGACTTTGATGGGAGCATAGCACCTAAAAGCGCGATTGCCGGGAATATTAATCCCATTAGCCGGCGGCTGTTATCACGAGTCTTTTTTGACCTTTTTGCTATAACGGACGCCTGCATAGCCCTGGCTAAGTTTGTGAACATTTTGATGATTGAAGGGTAATTGCGTTTGCAGTTAACAATAACACATGGGATAGACGGGAAATCCATTACTAAATATATAACGCGAAAGGGAGTGAGCACCGCTTCATTTAGCGAACGACGGGATTTATGGGTTGAACTTAGGGTTTGATTTAGTAAAGCGATTTATAAATGGTTAATAATGTCCGGGCCAATGGGTTAGCGCCTGGAATGGGGTTATAGATCAGTTAAGAGAATAATCTATAACCCAATAAATAATTAACTACCGTTAATACTTCAGTACTATAAACCCTGTTTTGTGTTTGGTGATGCCGTTTACAGTATAATCCAATTGATAGAAATAAGTTCCAGGCAACTGCATCTGCCCGTTTTTGTTAGAGTGGCCGTCGAATGCTTTCGCACTGTTGTCATAACCTTTGGCTTCGTAAACCAGTTGGCCGTTGCGGTTCATGATCGACAGTTTGTTGTCGGGATATTGGCTGATATTATCGATCTGTAAAACGTCGTTTATGCCATCCCCGTTGGGTGATATGCCTTGGTGGATGACGATGCCGTCTTCTGCCAATGCGGGCGTTTCAGCCGGTTTTGTCACACTGATTCCCGGGCCGTAGCTATCAGCGCCGCCGGATGCACGTGTTACCGTTATGCTGTACGTTTTGATAGTCATTCCGTTTTGGGCGGTTACCGCAATATTGATGGTGTTTGGCCCAACCGCCAGGGCAATAGGGCTTGAGGTGGTTCCTGAGGCTAAGCTGGTGCCGTTTACTTTCATGGTAGAAGTAGGGTCGCTGGTCACCGGCCTTACCGTCATAGTGCTGACGGCATTGGCTACGCTTAAAGTATAGTTGGTAGTGGCCGGGGCAAATGCCGGGCTAAGCGGCGTAGCGCTTGGATTTATACTCGCCAGGTTGGCATTGGCTGAGGCTACCCTGGTCACTGTTACGTTATAGGTTTTTGTGGTTACACCGTTCTGGGCAGTCACTACTGTTGTAATGTTGTTGGTTCCAACATTCAGCACTATTGCCCTGGATGCTGTTCCGGAGGCTACCGTTGAGTCATTAACCTTTACCGTTGCATGGGCATCAGTTGTGGTTGGTGTAAGGGTAATGCTGGTCGTGGTATTTGTAACACTGGCAGTATAGGTGATGGTTCCGCTTGAAAATACCGGGCTCAGGGTGCCGGCGCTCAGCGCCATATTTGCCAGGCTCGCATCGGTTGAGGCCGCCCTGGTAACCGTAATCGTGTACGTTTTTATGGTTACGCCATCCTGCGCGGTTACGGCAACAGTGATCGGCGTTGTTGTGCCTTCAGCAAGGGCGATCGGTGGCGATGTGGTTCCTGATGCCAGGGTTGTTCCGTTTACTTTCATCGTGGCATTGGCATCGCTGGTAACCGGCTTTACCGTAATTGATGCAACTCCATTGCTCACACTTAGGGTATAACTTGTTGTTCCAGGCGAAAATGCAGGGCTCAGCGGCGTTACACTTGGGCTCATGCTGGCCAGGTTGGCATTGGTTGATGCTACCCTGGTTACCGTCACCGTGTACGTTTTAGTAGTTACCCCATCCTGGGCGGTTACGACGGTTGTAATCGTGTTTGGACCAACGCTCAGCGCAATGACGCCTGATGCTGTTCCCGACGTTACCGTAGTGCCGTTTACTTTGATGGTGGCACCCGGATCACTCGTAGTGGGTGTTATGGTTATGGAAGATGTTGCATTTGAAACAGAAGCGGTGTACCCGGTAGTTGCCGTTGAAAAAATCGGTGATAATGTACCACTGCTGATGGCAAGGGCGCTTAGCCCCGCATTATTTGACATCACTCGAATATTCACGGTTGCCGAACTGCTCATACTAACTTTATTATAAGCAGTAACCGTATAATTTGTTGCGCCACTTGGTCCTGTTGGCGTCCCGCTTATGGTACCTGTAGTATTGGAAAAGGTTAAACCCGCAGGTAAAAAGGGGCCCATATAATAGCCCCCAACAGGTTTAATTTCTTTAACCGCATTGTTGCCAAAGTCTGCTAAATACAGCTTGCCATCGCCATTTATTGATATGCCGAACGGCTGATCAAACCCGGAACCTATGGTGATGCCGGTACCCCCGGCGGGTGGTATTTTTTTAACCAAACTATTCTGATAATCGGCCACGAAGATATTCCCCATGGCGTCGGCAGATATGCTTGTGGGCTCATTAAATCCGGTAGCAAAAACGACCGGGCTGCCGCCCCCCACCGGTATTTTTTTAATGTCATTATTGCCTATCTCTGATACGTACACATTCCCGGCGCCGTCAACAGCCACAGAATATGGCTGGTTAAGCCCTGAGGCCAACGTGGTAATGGCTCCACCGACCGCAGCTATCTTTTTTACCGCACCATTGCCGTCGTCTGCAACGTATATATTACCTGCTGCATCCAATGCCACGCCTGTGGGGCTGCTAAAACCTGAGCCAACGCTTACAGCTGCGCCTCCGCCGGCGGGAATCCTGTCGATGACCGTATTGCCTGACACAGCCACATAAACGTTGCCGGCTACGTCAACCGCCAGCCCGATGGGCGAGGTAATGGAACTTAACGCGACAGGGCTTCCGCCACCTGCGGGAATCATCTTTATCAGGCTATTGCCATAATCAGCCACGTATACGTTGCCGGCAGCGTCCGTCGCCATACCGGTAGGCTGACTGAACCCGGAACCGAGTGTCACCGCGCTGCTGCTATAACCCGCGGCTGCAACACCGGTGCTGGTTGGCGCAAGCGGCGTAATAGCCGTGCCAGTTGTGTACGTTTGCGGACCGCTGTAACTGATGGATGGTAACGCCGGGAGATTAACTTTAATGATGAGCGGCGCAGCAGTAGCGCCAAACCCGTTATAAGCGGTAACTGTATAATTTGTTGCGGGGCTTAGCGCTGCAGGCGTCCCGCTGATAATACCCGTGGCATTGTCAAAACTTAAACCTGCCGGTAACGGATTGTTGATATAATAGCCGCCAACGGGTTTTATTTCTTTAAAAGCGCTATTGATAAAATCAGCCACATACACGTTGCCGGCACCGTCAGTGGCTACACCTGAGGGATTGGCAAAGCCTGAACCCAGGGTAACCGGCGCACCGCCGCTAACAGGGATCTCTTTTATAGCGTTGTTGCCATAATCGGCTACAAATACATTACCCATCGCATCCACCGCCACGTTGCGGGGGCCACTGAAACCTGATTGCAGCGTGATTATGGCGCCACCCACGGTTATCTCCTTTATAGCGCTGTTGCCAAAATCAGCTACATACACATTTCCCATCGCGTCTAAGGCCACCCCTTCGGGTTCGCTAAAGCCGGAACCTATGGTTATTGGATTAACGTTGCCAACCTGGATCTCTTTTACTGCATTATTGCTGAAATCCGCTACGTACACATTGCCAACCGCATCTACCGCTACGCCCGTCGGGAAGTTAAAGCCTAAGCCCAGTGTGATTATCGTGCCCCCGTCAGCGGGTATTTCTTTTACTGCGTTATTTCCTGAATCGCCCACATAAACATTACCTGCAGCATCTACCGCTACTCCTGTCGGGTTACTAAATCCTGACCCTATGATAACAGGCGCGCCGCCACCCGGCGGGAATTTATATACCGAGTTGCTGTTACGCGCTGTCATATACGCGTTGCCCGCAGCATCTAACGCTACCTGCCATGGCCCGTTAAAGCCTGTCCCTAGGGTAACCGGGGTGGTGCTATAGCCCGGAGCAGCTACCGTCCCGGTAACTGTAGGGGCCAGCGGTGTAATTGTTGTGGCCACTGTATAGGTCTTTGGAGTGCTGTAGCTAAGCCTGAGCGAATTAACTTTTAGGTTTATCGTCGCCGAATTTCCTCCGTAGCTATTATAGGCTGTAACGGTATAATTTGTAGCCGGGCTGCTCATTGTTGGCGTACCGCTTATGATACCTGTTGCGGTTGCAAAACTTAAACCTGCAGGCAAACTGGAGTTAATATAATAGCCGCCAATTGGTTTTATTTTCACAACGGTGCTATTACCATAATCGCCGGCAAAAACATTGCCTGCACCGTCTCCGGCTACACCAGCCGGCTGGCTAAAGCCGGAGCCCAGGCTAACCGGCGAACCGCCGCCCACGGGGATTTCTTCAACAGCACTATTACCATAGTCCGCCACAAACACATTACCTATGGCATCCACGGCTACACCGCGCGGACTGTTAAACCCGGAACCTATGGTTATTGGGGCGCCGCCGCCAACGGGGATTTTCTTTACAGCATTGCTGCCTGCATCGGCCACATACACATTGCCTGCCGCATCGACAGCAACACCTTCCGGGCTGCTAAAGCCCGAGCCCAGGGTGATCGGGGCGCCGCCGCCGATGGGGATCTCCTTTACCGCATTGTTGCTGAAATCGGCAACATATATATTGCCGGCATGGTCAATCGCCAGGCCAGTCGGAAAACTAAAACCAGAACCTATAACAACCGGCGTGCCGCCACCTGCCGGGATCTCCTTTACCTGGTTGTTGCTCGAATCGCCTACGTATACGTTGCCATATGCATCAACAGCCACGCCTGTTGGATTGGAAAACCCTGAACCGATAACAACCGGCGCACTGCCGTTTGCAGGGATCATACAAACCCTGCCGTTTCCGCGATCTGTCACGTAAACGTTGCCGGCGGCATCAACTGCTACATTCCATACGCCGCTGAACCCAAACCCTAAATTGACCGGGGTGCCGCTGTATCCTGCAGCCGCCACACCTGATGTGGCTGGGGTAAGTGGGGCAATAGCCGTACCCGCGGTATAGGTGTTAGGGCCGCTGTAACTTATGCTAAGCGTATTAACTTTAATATTTACCGTTGCCGAGTTGGCGCCAAAGCTGTTATAGGCGGTAATGGTATAATTTGTTGCCGGGCTGCCCGTAGTCGGCACGCCGTTTATGACCCCTGTAGTATTTGAAAAACTTAAGCCGGCGGGCAACGTGCCATTAATAAAATAGCCGCCAACCGGTTTAATTTCCTTAACCAATCCATTGCCATAATCACCAACATAGATATTGCCTGCAGCATCTGTGCTCACCCCGGTCGGCGTGATAAACCCCGCACCCAACGTCACCGGAGCACCGCCACCAACAGGGATCTCCTTTACAGCATTATTGCCGTAATCTGCCACAAAAATATTGCCCATAGCGTCCACCGATACCCCGCGCGGCTGAACGAACCCGGATCCCAGCGCAATCGGTGCTCCGCCACCAACAGGGATTTTTTTCACTGCATTATTCCCGTAATCGGCAACATAAACATTGCCGGCAGCATCAACAGCTACGCCTTCCGGCTCACTAAAACCGGAACCCAGGGTAATTATCGCGCCGCCGCCAACTGGGATCTCTTTGACGGCATTATTGGAAAAATCTGCTACAAATACGTTGCCCGCGCCGTCAACCGCAACCCCGGCCGAAAAACTAAACCCGGAGCCTAACGTAATGGGGGCGCCGCCACCAACCGGGAATTCCTTTATCACATTATCGCTGGCAACGGCTAAGTAAATGTTGCCTGCGGCGTCTAAGGTCACTTGGCTTGGGCTGTTTAATCCCGACGCCAGGGTAACCGGCGCACCGCCGGCAGCGGGGATCTTGTACAGCGCACCAGCAGTACGATCTGATACGTACACATTCCCTGCGGCATCTGCCACCACACTCCATGGATGACTGAACCCAGCGCCCAGCGTAACCGGGCTATTGCTATAGCCAGGGGCTGATACAGTTCCGGTTACAGCAGGCGCCAAAGGCGGGATAACTGCACCTGCCGTATAGATTTTGGGGCTGCTATAGCTAATGGTAAGGGCATTAATTTTAATATTTACCGTTGCCGGGGCGCTGCCGGTAGCGTTATAAGCGATGACTGTATAAATTGTCGCCGGGCTGCCAATTGATGGGGTCCCGCTGATGATCCCTGTCGTGTTGTCAATAGTCAGGCCGGCGGGCAGCGCGGGGCTGATATAATAACCGCCCACGGGCTTGATCTTTTTCACCGCATTGTTTACCTGGTCGGCAACATAAATGTTCCCTGCCGCATCAACCGCCACGCCGGTAGGGCTGTTTAGGCCGGAGCCTATGCTCACCGCCGTTCCGCCGGCAGCGGGTATTACCTTTACGGCGTTGTTGCCCGCATCGGCAACATACACATTGCCCGAAGGCGCTATCATTATGCTAAACGGCCCGTTAAAGCCAGAACTGAAAGGAACCGGCGCACCCCCTCCGGCAGGGATCTTTTTTACCAGGCTGTTGCCCTGGTCGGCCACAAACACATTGCCCGCGGCATCCACTGCCACACCTGCAGGCAGGTTGAATCCAGATCCTAAAGTTACGATGGCGCCGCCGCCCACCGGGATCTTTTTCACCGCATTATGGCCCGCATCACCAACGTATATGTTTCCTGCTGCATCTACTGCTACGCCAGATGGATGAAAAAAGCCTGATCCAAGTACAACCGGGCTGCCGCCGCCGGCAGGGATCTTTTTTATTGCGTTATTGTTATAATCGGCAACAAACACGTTCCCGGCAGCGTCCACGGCTACGGCAGTTGGATTACTGAAGCCTGATCCTAAAACAACCGGGCTGCCGCCGCCCACAGGGATTTTCTTTACCGCGTTGTGGCCTGCGTCGGCAACGTACACGTTCCCGGCTGCATCTAAGGCAACGCCGGTTGGCAAGCTAAACCCGGAACCAATCGCAGCCGGGGTGCCATAGCCCGCAGCCGCCACTCCGGTTGCCGTGGGCGAAAGCGCCGTGATGGCCGTACCCGCCAGGTACGTGTGCGGGCTGGTGTAACTGATGATAGGCACCTGCGCTAATGATTTAAAGGATAGCGCCACTGTAAATAAAACAATAAGCGGCGCACTGGCATATTGCCTTAATAGCCGGGTTATCAAAGTAGTGTTTACACGCAGGTAGATTTTTCTCATAATATTTTGTTTAAAATTCAGCCTTTTTACAGGTTGATGATGCCAGTTCATTGGTATTTGAATAACATAATCCGCCTTCCATTATGGCGAATTCGAAGCGTTGTTCAAAGGCAAATAATAGTTATTGACCACGGGCAGAAGCTGGGGTACGCTTCGGTTTTAAAAACACGGCCGTGGTTTTTGATGCTCAATTTAAACCGGTTTAAACTGACAAGGGAATTACATATTAAAAGTAGAATAATTCATCCGATAAAAACAACTCTTTGCTAAATAATTGTCTAAATATCAACGATTAACTAATGCTGAATATAAAAAGCAAAGGGTTTGAATTCTCGGGGTTTTAATTTGGGCGTTCCCCCGCCGGTAGACGCGGGGTCGCGTGCTGCATTCATACGCCTTCATGGCCTTAGGCGCTTATTCAACAGCCAGGCCGCCGTAAACTGCTACTGCTTACTGC